>Ga0105162_1002028_pt1 | contig 11008 bp, 4 predicted proteins | sample JNZ201metaG_FD_81532 | JGI IMG/M metagenome (GOLD analysis project Ga0105162, IMG submission 81532) | Hot spring microbial communities from Jinze hot spring, China to study Microbial Dark Matter (Phase II) - JNZ 20120812A | ecosystem: Environmental > Aquatic > Thermal springs > Hot (42-90C) >...
ATAGCATCAAAAAGGCTCTTTAAATGGACTTGAGGAAGTGGATTCTTGAGCGAAATTAAAAGTATTTTGGGAAACAGAAAAGGAAAAATATTCCAAATACTTTCATTCATAAGTATGAGAGATGCCTGTGCTCCGGTAGTATAGCCCGGCCAAGTATGGCGGCCTCTCGAGCCGCAGACGCGGGTTCAAATCCCGCCCGGAGCACCAATACCTTTAGTTCTGGTGCGCTTTACACATCATCTTCTCCTTTTACGGCGTTCGATATATGGGCAAAAAGGGTACTTTTGGTGCAGATTTCTAATAACAAAAAACAAAAATAATGAATAGTATTTGGAGATTAAATGCTGGCTTTAGAGCGTTTTCGTAGAAATATTACGGCAATAAGTGCCACCACAGCGACAGGTACAATTATTATCCAAATTGGGAAGGTCTGCTGGCCAATCTCGGGGCTTTTTGCCGGTATTTCGGGGTAAGAGACCAAATAATTTCCGAAATATTCAATGCCACCACCAGTCGAGAGCTCAACAATTATCGGCTTGTTTGAGGTTATGTGGTAGTATCCCCACTCAAGCACTAAGTATTCATCCTGTCTAAGAGTTCTTTCAATCTTCACTTCCTCAGCGCGCCTTTGAACAACCTTCAGACCTTCAACTGTTACACGTGTATCATCTTCACCCGCAAAAATTATGGCGTAACGATCCGCAAAAACCCAAAACTCTTTCCCATCCTTTCCGCCAGCGAAACATATATCACTTGGAAGGCCGAAAAGACCATGCCACTCTTTGTCCCAAAACTCGCTTCCTTCTCCTCCGCCTTCTATGGGACCGCCTCCATTTCCTCCATAAACTGATATGTCGCATGTGCTTTCAATGCGAATGTTTTTAGGCTTAAGATTTGGATCATAAGGTGTGGGCGGAGGTGCACCTGCGGCTGTGCTTGGTGGCGGATTAGGTCCATATACGTACCAGTATTCCCCAGGCTTCTTAAATTCATGGGTGTATAGAACTTCATTTGTATCGGCATCGTATACTTTCACTATGCCAGGTTCATAAGCGAATATCAAGAAAGCTCCTCTTCCTGCAGCATTCTGCCATGTAGATTGATACCATACAATTTGGTAATACATTATCATCATAAAGAATCTTCGACCTACAAAGCTACCTGAGTCTGACGGCAACGCAGTAAGACCTGTTGACCAAGCTGCTATCATGATTTTTCCAGTAGACTCAACCCTGTACATTTTTTTGCGTTCTAAGAATATTTCTAGGTAACTATTAGCAGTAAGAGTGGCTTCGGCAATGATCTCCCCGCTTTCCTCATCTGTGACGATGAACGAGGCATCCTCAACGGCATAAACTATGGTTGCATATGGTCCAGGCCTTCTGATACCCGCTAAAACCGCTTGAGAGGTCTCAAGCAACCATCCAGAAATCGACATAAACAAGAACCTTTTACCAACGTATCCCCCATCTAAGCTTGGGTAAAATGTTGTGCCACTTGGGGCGAAAAGAGCGTCTTTTGTGCTGGCTCCAGCAACTGCAACAACAGGTTTATCAGAAACTATCTTTAGATAAGCCTCTTTAGTTTCCCCATAGCTTAAAATCTCCTTCTTGTTTATGGTAGCTTCTTTTAAGATTGAGGCTGGCCTCTTAGATATATCGTAGATCGTAACTTTTGTCTGGTCTTCTATGCCTATTATGTTCAGGGTGTAAGCCTCTCTGAGAGGTTTAGGCACATATACATAGAAGACCCTGGAAAGACCTATTTCAGAATTTATGCCTGCCCTAAGTTGAAAAATAGGTAAGATCAAAGCTAGCAGCACAACGAAGATAGAGGGAAAATAAAAGAGGAAGATTTTTTTATTATTTCTCATGTTTTTCACCATGGGTAGAAGAACTTAACTGTTGCTAAGATTGTTCCTAGCAGAATGGCGAGGAACCAGCCGCTGATCCAGCCGCCAGTAAATGGTATAACATAGGAGTCAAAAACTTTGGCGCCTGCAAATTTAATTACAGCATATTTAATTATCCAGGAGACTAAGTATCCAGCGGCTATGCCTTGAAAAGCCTGGGCTGTTGTTGCACCAATGCAGAGACCTGTGGCATTTAATGGGAACCATGGGAATCTTGCGCGTAGAAACATCACTGCTCCTGTTATACAGAAGCCCAACAGGCTATAGTGCCAGTATGGTGCCTCAGGCCTTGTAACCGCTCCACTCGGCATCTGAGACGGAATAATCCACCAGAGCCACCAATAAGCAGTGTTTCCTCCAGGTGTCTTTAAAATCCCAACTGAGTACCATAAATTGATCATTGTTGTCAGAGCCACTACTATCGATATAACTGCAGCTATGCTCTGGGAGACGATGAGATCTCTCATGCTTACACCTGTATACTTTTGCAGCTTAAATGAATCCATTGTGTATGCCGCTACGCCTCCCGGAAGGTTCACAAAAGTTCTTCCAAACAAATCGTGACCTATAACCATAGTCATGTAATATTTCTGATCAACCATTTCGTCAGTGTATCCCTGAAAAAGAACATTATATAGGTTTCCGCTATGGAAATGTTGTATACTATCCATAAAGGTTACAGCTTCACCATGAACACGTATGCCAACTGAAAGTATTCCTAGGATTGCGAAGAATATTAGAACTGGTACAGAAATAAAACCGGTTCCAGCAACCACGCAGCAAGCTCCAAGAACAATACATGCCAAGATAAACATTATGAAGATTGCCCTATAAGTTAAGCCCTCTCTCTCCACCTCATCTGGTTTTGGTTTTCCAATGGATTTAATAATATCTACAATATATCTCCAGTTGAAGATTATTGGCCATAACGCTAATCCAAAATACATTGCGCCAATATCAAAGATTGCGACAGCCCTATACGGGCCTGTGTGTCCAAAGAGCCAGTATCGAGAGGAGCTTGAGAACGGCCCTGGAGAAGGATAAAGTCCAGCGTTTGCCAAGATAACAGGGATTATTATTTCAAAGATTATCCAAGCGATCCAGGCGCTAAATAGCATATCGAGCGACATGAATAAGCCTATTCCTATAACTACTGGATTAAATGCTGCGTAAAGGCACGCCATAGGTAACATATAGTGTAGTGCCGGTATTGCTGCCTCTAAGTTCAGGACTCCTGCGTGTCCTATCCAAGGCGATGCTTCCCATCCATATATGGATGGGAACCATGGGAACGACATCCTCAAAATCCATGGCAAATAGAATAAGAAACCCACTCCGATGCCTAGTAAAACTAAACGTGGCCTTGAAAACCTTACTCTTGATGTTTCAGACCCCGCTTCCTCTGATTTTCCAGTGGCAGCAACTAGCATAACCACTTCATTTGCAGCTTGGGCAACGGGAAACGGTAGCATTTCAATATCAATGTAAAGCCTTCGGAAAATGAGAGCTATTGAGAGCGCTAGAAAGTACATGGATAAGCCGTAAACTACCCAGAAAGCTATTGCCGGAAGCCAATCGCTCCAAGGTGTTGGAAAGCCACCCTCTAATGCTGGGCGCAAAACATCTTCGTCGGGGAAGAAATACGTTGGTATTAGATGGCTTAGAACTCCCTTCCAAGGGTCATTAAATCTAATTGGGAACCATGCAGATAAGCAGAGCGGAAACCTAAAGCTCGACATCATAACCGTTACTGAGGCTACACCCCACAGAATGTTTAAGCGCTTTGGATCAATTTTTTTCCTTAAAGATGGATGAAAGTATCTCGCCAGTATAACGAAGCTTATCATTAGAAATGGGCCAGGTGCCAGTCCCCACCAGTTATTTCCAAAACTGAAGAAGTGTGTGAAGTAGCTGACAAACATCACAGCGTTTATGCTGATCCACGAGAGAAGGGCGGAGATAATAATTATAATCGCCATGAAGCTAGGCGTCAGCAAAGACTTCAACTCTTCTTTTGCCATAAGTACTCCCCCAAATATTTTTTAGGCGTAGAGATAATATATAAAGGTTACTATATAATAAATATTCTATTAATATCAGTAATAAATTATCTCAATATGGTAGTAGCCACTGTGATTTTATCGCAAGCATAATGGATGAGACTATGCAAGCAACTATGCTATCCCCCATCATGAAACCTATAACTATTTGTGAACGATATCTTATTAGATTTTTGAATTTGAATAGTGTCATATTTCCAATGATGCATCCAATAAACTGTGAGAGTATTGTCGGCATACCTGTGAAAACGCCCATAACCATGGCTACCGGTATATAAGCCACCTTCATAAGATTGCTCGCTATGCACACTGCGGAGCCAAGTATAAAGCCGAGCAAAATAAAGTCGGGCTTAAATAGTATTCCGGTCCAAAGCCATCTTATCCAGCGGTTTCTGTCTACGATCTCAACGGGCCAACCTGTAACTGTATATGGGTAAGCAGATGAGGGAATCGGGGCAATAGACCAAAAAACGTTTGCAAAGACAAAGCTTGCAAGCCAGCTAGCTAAAGTAATAATGACCAATGTCTTAATGAAATCAACTGGCTTGCACCCAACAATTTCAGCCGCTTTAAGAGAACCTGCAATTGACGCGCCTGTGCTTATTAACGGAAGCCCGAATGTCGGAGGGACTGGCGCACCTGGAGCAGCTGTTCCCCAAGTAATATAGTTAGCGAACCATATATCAGCTCTCTTATATCCACTAAAGTAGATAAGGCTCTCTCTTAAGTAAGGTATATTAAAGTATGCGGATGCGCCTACACCCATAGCGTTCGTTGCGATTAGTGTGGAGAAGAAAGACCAGCCCACGGAGAATAAGATTAATATCCATGTTGGAAAATCTGGAACCAAAGCCTTAACCAATAGCACTGAGCTAATTGTTGCGGTAAAGAAGAGTCCGAGCAACATCCATATTATTCCTTTTCGCCCACCAGATCCGCCCAAGCTTCTAAATGCGCCTGCTACAATCTTTGGCCTAAGCGCCAATGGTATCAAGGCCGCTGAAATAGCTAACCCCAAACCGAAGCTAACCCAAAAATAGAGCTGGGAGCGCTGAATAGATGTTACTAACTGCATACCGGGATTCCACTCAGGCCATATGCCTAGCCTATGGAGATAATGGTTTCCAAAGAAGTATGCTCCTAAACTTGTTATAGAGGCAACAATAAGCACAGGCAGCGGCATGATGAAACCTGATATAAATGTTGTTAAAGTAGCATCAATACCTATACAAGATGCTGGTAATATTTGCTCAGATAGGTAGCTATAGTCTTTCCACCCACGTGGAAGTATTTGAAAGACTGCTGAGCCAGTAAGGGATGGGAGCATATTGGAGAGGCCGCCGTACAAGGCGCCTGCAAGCGCCGAAAGCATTAGAGCTCTAGTTTTACCAGCCTCTCTCTCTGCCACTGTAATAATGCTTTCTGCTGTTGCTGTTTGGAAGGGAAACGGAAGTTTCTCTACAACAGCATACAGATGATAGGAGAAATATCCTAGAGAGATACTCGCCGTAAGGTCGAGAATTGCTGTAAGAATGAGAACCAATATTGGAACAATGAGGGGCTGAGCGAGTAAGGACCTGTGGGCTAAAACCTGACCTACAAATTCTTTTGTAGGAGCCCACCAATGTGGAATGAATTGAGATAAGCCGAACGCTTCAGTAATTGGCGAGGTTGCGAAGCAAATATTTTTAATTATGTCAATAAATATCCAAGCGTTTCCAACGGCAGAATACTCGAAGGCCTGTATTAAAAATATCTCTTGTGGTGTAAGAGTTTGCCCAAACATTCTCGCTATTTCCGACCACAATATAATAATCATCCAAGTTGACATTGTGAGACCGCTTCCAGTTGTCAAATACAGATATATGACTGCTGGCTGCAGACATGTAAGCGCGAGTAAAAAGGCTAATCCAACTCTCCACGAGAATGGCATTTTAATTCCGGTTTTAAGACCCATATTAATCCCTCCTAGTTTCCCATACCTACTTTACGTTATCCCGATTTAAGATTTGGGCTTGCTCACAATATGCTTCTCTCCTCTCCCTTGGAAGTGTTCTCCATATAAGTAATTGCCGCCTAATTTCACGAATAAACCTATAGTTAGACGCAACCCATCCACCTTTAAGACCTGTTTCCCTTCTTATATAAATCTTGGCTTGACATTGCTGCGCTTCAGGAATCATAATTATTGAAAACTTCACATACTGCCTTATCCCAGCATCGTAAGGCGCAAGCCATATTATTGCACTTACCGAAGTCTCTAATGCTTTCCTTTCAATATTAATGTTGCTAGCTATAAATGTGCCAGCTCCTTCAACTTTATGTCCCTCAAAATACTCTTTCATAAACATTACAAGACCATAGGCTTCTCTCTTAGACTCATAGAATGGAAAGAGTATTTCCCATTCATCTCCTCTAGGTTTCGGAAGCTTAAATCTCCGCTCTATAGAGGGCGTTAAGATCCGTGAAGCTTTTGTAGCTGGATAGATGGTGGCTGAGATGGTTGTAACTATTGAGCTTATAACGGCAATTATGACGAAGGATGAGGAGAAGTTTGGATAGAATCCTTGAGGCAATGCTTTGAAAATATCCAATACAGCTAGTATAAGAAGGCCGGATAAATAGCCCAGCACGCTGCTTATAAGCGCATAAACTATGGATTCGGCTAAGAACATGGCCGAAATATGTACTGGAGCAAGCCCGACAGAAGAGTATACTCCTATCTCCCTTACTCTCTCCACTATTGCTGAAAGCATCATGTTTAAGATTATGAAGGCTACTAGAACAAAAGTTGGAATTACCATATTAATGCCGATTGCAGAAACTTCTCTTCGAGACCTGTAAACTCTGACTAAACTTATATTATTCTCTATGCCCGAGGCAAAAACATCTGTTAAAACGGAATATGATAGTATTTCCGCATCTCTGAATGCATTTAGTGATTTAAGTCCAATTGCCACACTTATAGGCTGAGCACAAAGGGCGCTAACTGCCAATCTATAAGGAATTATTATTATGTGTCTTCCTTCAAGGTGGGGCATAACTGTAGTGATTACTGCTTCTTCGGTGCCCGCCGCCATAGTATCTATGGGAGTTATCGCTTCTCCATCAAGGTCCACTAAACCACTTACACCATCCCATAATAATGTTCCGTCAAAAATTCCCACTATTGTTAAATTAAGGCCCCAAATTTGGATTTTTGAGCCAACATTGTATTTTCTGCCAGTGACATTATTTAATAGATCTAAAATATATTTGCTAATAATGCAACTCTCTAAGTCACTTTCCAAAAACCATCGTCCAGATATTAGTGCTCTATCAATTTTCGTTAATTGCGCTTCTTGAGGCGTCATGGCCAGCAGAGCTTTTACAATAACTCCTGGAGCGAGTCTCAGCTCCTGTCTAGGTGGGTGGATCCAAGCTCTAGGACACACGAGAGCGCCCTGGGAATAATTGCTCATTATGCTGAGAGCCATAGGTTCAGGTATAGGCGACCACGGGTAGAGTCTTATAAGATAGCCCTCATATAATGGCTGCTTTTGAACTTGTTCAACACCTCGCATTGTTGGCATCCCAATAATTGATGTGAAAGATATAAGACTCATTACTGTAAGAGACAGGGATATGAGAGTTAGAACGCTCCTAAACTTTCGTCTTCTCATATTTTGTACGCTAACGGAAAAAGCCATAGCTACAAATCCAAGTCTTTCTATGGCCGCAAAATGTGAACCCATACTCTCTTCTTTGAGTCTCTGCGCAACCTGCCTAGATTCTCCAAAGATGAAGCTAAGTGTTGCAAAAGACAAAATTACTATTGTTGCCGATATAATTGCCATCGGCGCATTAGTGGCGATGTGAAAACCAGGATGCAGCAGATTTATGAAACCTATGGTTGCCATAAAGATTACAAGAATATATAATATCCTCTTTCGTCCTTCAAGGGAAGATAAGACAAGCCGCTCCATGACATAGCTATAAGGCACCATAGTTAGGAAGAAGAATAAGGTTACTAGTACAATGTCTACAATTATGTCTACTGAGGAGCAGTAAGAATAACGTGCAAATACCCAACCCTTCACAATATAAGCATATGCCTTATCATAGTCAAAGCTGCTTAAGAACTCTTTAGCTTTAGAAATGAATTTTTCTGCCCACGAATAATATTGATCCATTATAACATCATGAGTGTGGTGCCTGTGGAGAATATCTATTCTACCAGCAGCAAAGTAAAAAATGTTTTCAGCTACCTCAAAAGGAGTTAAAATAAGTGTTTGTCCAGGTTTAAGTGAGTAGCCTGAACCCTCCCTTATATTGCTAGAGGCATTATTTAATATAACCAGCGGATAATAGAATCCAGCCGAAGCCGACTTCTCACCTGTTCTTATTATGATCTCCGTTGGAGTCTCTGGCGGAAAGTAAACCATAATTTCAGGCCAAAAAATATCTTCGCAGTGCCATATGTGCCATCCATGAGAAAAGAAATTATAAACTTCTACTGCACCTGAAGGAACCGGCGCCAACCTTGTGGGATCAAACATATTAAGTAGAGCGATAGAAGAGCATCTAAAAACTGGCAAATATCTAAATACTGTAGACCTATAAACGTAGAAAACTTGCGTTGTCGGGTTTGGCGCAGGAGGAGAATAAGAGTCTCTGTAGCCATAGACCCCTAAGTCTAAAACATACTCAATGTCACCTGTCGTGCGATTAATAACATAGGCATGCATTAAGCCATACGTATAAGGCTTTACTCCTTTAAACTCCACTATGCCACGCTCATCAGGCTTAATTATAACGTCGATTGCCGCAATTGGAGCCCCTGGGTATGGAGGGACGAAACCTGGAACACCTGTGGGCGTTGTGACGCTTTGTGCCTGCGCCTGCAGTACACCCGGTATGAGGACTGCTGGACCAAATTGAACAACACGAACAACTGCATCTTCTAAGACTTTTGGATCGTCATGGGGTTCAAACCAGCCTGTCGTCATGTTATATCTGGCAATTTGGCCGATGATTGTTCCAAAGCCCCAATCAGTGGCTAGTCTACTTGGAGCATAAATGAAGTTGCTCGATATTGCCTCGTCATTGAGAAAAGCAATGAGCAGGCATGTTAATAAATCTACTTGAGGCCAAAGGTTTTCAAGGTTTAAAGTATTAAAAGTGTCTAAGGGTGTCTTTTGTCTAGCTCTAATACAGTCAGTAGTACGAAATGCTAAGCCTCCTCCATAGCAAGTTAATGTAAAGACATCACTGTCAAAGAATAGAGGCTGAGGCTCGTAAGGTGGTGTGACAACGACAATGCCATCTATTACATCCAACTCTAAATTTAGTGACTTTTTAATACTTGGGAGGTACTTATTAAAAATGAAGTCTCTTACCCAAATGTACCTCGCTTGTAGCGCAGATGGAACAGTGTAACCGTAGGAGTTGCCCGTGTGATAAACGGCAATCTTACTTGAATCTGTAGATAGGTCTATGCTGATGAAAAACTTTATTTTAGTTCCGATTTCAGAAAAGTGAGCGCTTATAAACTCTCTTGCACCCCATAATCCTTGCCAATGCCCAGATAATGCAATAAACATTACAGATCGATTTAACGTACCATTCTTAGCAATATCGCCTATAACTCTTGCTAACTCAAGGAGTATCGATGGATTCAGGGCGTCAGTAGCGCCTGGAGATATTGATGGGACTGGGGACCAAGAATCGTAGTAGGCAGAGATAGCTAGGATTTGACTTGCCAATTTCCCTTTTCCATCGGCTGTAGCTACAATATTTGCAGCAAGCTTCCTAGTCCACATCATAGCCGAACTTATCTTAACCCTCACAGCTCCCTCTTTTAGGCAGATTTGTCTAAGGAATTCTCCATCTTCTCTCTTTACATAAAGTCTGGGGAAATTTACAGGAATTGAGAACATTTTCTGCTCTGCTTCATAGCGATAGGTGTAGTCAGGTTCAATAAAAATAACACCTTTAGCTCCTAATATTGCAGCATTTTTCCAGTACCACCTACAATTAAAGTCAAGAAGCACAAATTTGCCTTTAATCGACTCGTTTAATTTTTTACTTATGCTTGTAAAATCCGAGAAGTCTGCAAAGCCGCCATAAATAAGTATATCTCCCTCAGGAGGACTTTTATATGGGGATGGGTTTACGACGTTTGGCCATAAGGGATAGGCTTGTAAAATCTTTAATGGCTCGTTTTCGGGGGAGAGAATTGTTATATTAGCCCCTAGATCTATAGGAATGGTAATATTATAATATTCCCAGCGAGCGTTAAGACCATATTCGGTGAATTTATCGTAAATGTACTTAGCTGCTTGATAGTAACCTTCATATCCTGTGACACGTGAAGAAAGACTACTGAAGAACTTCAGATGTTCAACTATATTTGACCTGTTAATTCTTCCTGTGAGAGATGACCAATCAAGAAATATCTCTTCCATCTGTCGAGAGGAAAAATGAGCATTTACATAATGGGTATAAAAAGATAATAATGACAATAATGTGATGAGCACGAAAAGGAGGACTTTTTGTAGGCTCATTTGCGTCTCCCCTATATTTTAAAAAAGATGGTAATTTAAATTTATCTATTTTCTAGGCTCTGCCAATAGAGGCAAGAAATTAATTGCATTAACAAACACATAGTAAATGTTTACTTTTTTGGAAAAGGATCTACTTCTAGGCATTAAGAAGAAGATCGGGCGAAAATTTGCGGATTAAGGGGTAGTATAGACCTTCTCTTTAGAGCTTTCAGGCTCCATATAATGCTGAGCCCAATGAGAGGTTTGTATAAATACGATAGATTTTATCAATTTTAAAGTCTATGTCCCTATAATAAAAAATAAATTTCTTGATTATTGATGTTAAAGAGATAAGCTCTATCATGTCGCGCAAGCCATCTGGGAAAAACGTTGTTCTCTAGCTTGATTCTTACATCTTTGAAGCTCCAAAAATTTCCTCTTTCTAAAGGGTAAGTTGAGAGGAGGGGAGTCTTAATAAATAAATTCTCCCATTTTTCTTCTTAGAACCCTTC
>Ga0105162_1002033_pt1 | contig 10998 bp, 14 predicted proteins | sample JNZ201metaG_FD_81532 | JGI IMG/M metagenome (GOLD analysis project Ga0105162, IMG submission 81532) | Hot spring microbial communities from Jinze hot spring, China to study Microbial Dark Matter (Phase II) - JNZ 20120812A | ecosystem: Environmental > Aquatic > Thermal springs > Hot (42-90C) >...
ATTTATATGTGGTATAAAAATAATATATGCCTCTGATTACCCTGAATTTCCAGGTCCATCAGCCCATAAGACTGGCTAATTTTCAACCAGATGGGATTTCTAGAGATGTAAGCTGTTATTTCAATTCTGGTTTGAACAAAATGATTTTCGAAAAAGTTAGGGATAGATGCTATTTACCCACCACAAGCATCTTGCTCGAGCTAATAGATAAGTTCAAACATGAAAAAAAGAAATTTAAAGTAAATTTCGCGATTACTGGAGTTTTTCTCGAACTTTGTGAAAAATATGGTAAAGATGTTCTTGAGAATTTCAAACAGCTTGTTAAGACTAAGCAAGTAGAAATAATAGGAGAAACTTACCATCATTCTCTTGCAAGCCTTTTTGACACAAAAGAAGAATTCATAGAAGAGATAAATCTTCATTCTCAAGCCATGAAAGATTTCTTTGGTGTTAGGCCGAAAGTTTTCGTGAACACGGAAATGATATACAATAATGTTATAGGGAGAATAGTTGAAGATTTGGGCTTTAAAGCAATCTTCACAGAAGGTGCTGAAAGAATTCTTGGCTGGAGATCACCAAATTATGTTTATGTGAGGAAATTTTGCTTTCCTGATGATAGGAGTTGGGAGGAAAGAATAAGAATTCTCTTAAGAAATTACAGGCTTAGTGATGATATTGGTTACAGGTTTTCAGCAATGAATTGGGATCAATGGCCTTTAACTGCTGATAAGTTTGCGGCTTGGCTCAGTGTTACTCATGGTGAATGCATAAATCTATTCATGGACTTCGAAACTTTTGGCGAGCATCAATGGGCAGAATCTGGAATTTTTTGGTTCTTGAGAGCTTTGCCTTTTGAAATTTTGAAGTATGAAAATTTGGAATTTGCTACACCAAGTGAAGTTGTAGAAAAGCTTAAGCCAGTAGGTGAAATAGATGTTTTTGAATTTTCCACGGTTTCTTGGGCTGACATGGAAAGAGATGTTTCTGCTTGGCTTGGAAACAAGATGCAACAAATTTGCTTTGAAGAAGTGAAGAACTTGGGAAAGATTTTGAAAGAAGTGAAAAATGATGAACTTAAAAAAGTTTGGAAATATTTACTAACAAGCGATCATTATTACTACATGTGCAACAAGATGTGGGCAGATGGTGATGTGCATAAATACTTTAGCTGCTTTTCAAGTCCAGAAGAAAGTTTTGCAAATTTCATGAAGATTGTTGCTGATTTGAAAACAAAGATTTTCATTAACACTTTGTCCTCGGGGGAAAAAGAAATTAAATGAATTTTTTGCTGGCTATTTCTTTCAATTCTTTCAGTCTATTCAGACAAATTTTCTTCAAAAATTCTTCTTTATTTTTTACTTGAAAGTAATCTTGCCAGAGTGCTCTTCCAACCATAAAACCTGAGCATCCAAATTTCATAGAAATTTTTAATTGCTCTTTAAACTTTTCAAAATCTATTCCTCTGCTCAACAAGACCCAAGGCACTTTGCCCACTTTCGCAAGCTTTTTACACTCAAGCTCGCCAGGAAATTCTGTTTTCAAAAGATCTATTCCAAGCCTTGAAATTTCTTTTGCTGATTGAATTATCAGCTTACTTTTTTCTTTTTCAAAATTTTTTTCTTTGTAAGGATAGACCAGAAATTCACAAACAAAAGGCAAATCTATTTCTCTACATCTTTCTGCAACTTCTTTCACAAGCTTTTTTTGTTGCTTCGCTGTTTTTGCTTTTGGATTGAAGTAAATCAAAAGTTTTGCAGCATCTCCTCCCATCTTCTTCACATTTTCTGGACCAAAATTTTTTATCAAAGAAGTTATTCTTCCTTCCTTTGTTTCTTGATAGCCAGATTCTTCAAGAGAAATCAACAGACCACACTTATTTTTTATCGCATTCATGACAGGTCTTCCATATATAGGATCGAGCAAAATCCCTGAAGCTTGAGATGAAAAAACTTTTGAGAATTTTAACTTTATTTGTTCTAAAGTTTTTTTCGAAACTTTTTCAGGATTTCCTGGATTTATCATCTTCTTGAGAGATTGTCTGTGATCTAAAGCAACTATGTGGAAAAAGCCTTTGGAAGAAATTTTCTCCAAGCTCAATCAAATTACCTCTACTTTCATTTTTTTCTCAACCTTTTTGTAAAAAGCATAAACTTCATCTTTGAAAGGCAATCCAGCTGCTCCTTCTCTTGTAACTTTCAAAGCACCACAAGCATTTGCAAACTTCACACACTCTTCAATTTTTTCTTTTTGCAAAAACTTGTGCAAAAAGCCTGCAGCAAAAGCATCTCCTGCTCCTATCGTGTCAACAATTTTCACTGGAACTGTAGAAACAGAAAAAGCCTTATTGTCCAAGTAAGCTAAAGTCTTGTCTTTCCCGCTTTTGACTATAATCATTTTCCCTTTCATCTTCTTTCTTAAAAATTCCAAAGCTTTTTGGAAATCATATTCCGGATGGCCCACAATCCTCACAACTTCAACTTTTGTGGTTATCAAGACATCAACATTTTTTAAGATTGGATAAAGCTTCTTAAAGCCAGCTTGAGATTTGCTTCTTCCTGGATCAAAAGAAACACTTTTCTTCATCTTTTTGGCAAGCTTGGCGGCATAAGCTAGAGTTTCGAGTGTAGTTCCACTCATGTGCAAATGAGAAGAATTTTCTATAGCTTCTTTAGAAATATCGTTTTTATACAAAGGTTCATTCGCACCAACCATTTCAAACAGCAAAGGCTCACCGCTTTTATCTATAACTATCATTGAAACTCCAGTAGGTTTTTCAGTTGTTATTTTCACATACTTTGATTCAACACCATAGAATTTCAATTGGTCCAACAAGTATTGACCATGATCATCAAACCCTATTTTTCCTATCAAAGCAGTTTTCATTCCAAGCTTGGATAAATTGCAAGCAACATTTGTGGCTGAGCCGCCTATGCTGTGAGTTATTGTGCCTTTAACAAAAGTCATCTTGTCTGGTTTTGGAAATTCTTCCACGAAAGACCTTGTGTCGTAGAGAATATGACCAATGCAAACAGCATCAAACATAATAATTATTTGAAATTTTTCCTTTTTATTTTTCATTTGAATTTTTGGTAAGAGAGTTTTAAAGCTTCTATCCCTGGCATCGGTTTTCCAGAAAGATAAGTTATCAGAGCTCCACCACCCAAGCTTATGTAAGAAAATTTCTCTTTTTCAATTCCAAGCTTTTCTATTGCCAAGCCTGTGTCTCCACCACCAATTAAACTGAAAGCTTTTGAGTCAGCTACAGCTTCAAGAATTTCTTTTGTTCCAATTTCGAATCCTTTCTTCTCATAAACTCCAGCTGGCCCTTTCATCACTATGGTTCTAGCATTTCTTATTATTTCCACATAATTCCTGATAGTTTCACATCCTATGTCAAGAATTAAAGAATCAAAAGGAAGTTCTTTCACATTGATTTCTTTTCTTTCTCCATTTTCTTCCACAGCCACATCAATTGGAACTTCAATTTCCATTTCATATTTTTCCAAAAGCTTTCTTGCTTGTGATATTAAACTCAAAAATCCTTTTTGTTCAAAGAATTTGAGCGTTGGTTGACCAAGTTTATAACCTTTTGCCATCAAGAAAATTTCACCAACTGTACCACAAGTTAAAACTTTTTCTATACATTCTGGTTTATTTTCGAGAAAATACTCCATTATATTCAAACAATCATCAGGTTTTGCTCCACCAAAGATGAACACATTTATTCCTAAAGATTGCATAGCCTTCTCTATTGAGCTTAATTCTTTTTCCATAACCTTTCCTGCTAATGTTGGTAAAACTGGTGCAAAACCCACAATTGAAGCATGAGAACGATGAGAAGCAGAAAAAGCATCTTGAACAAAAAAATCAGCAAGCGGTGCTAAAGTTTGAACAAGCTTGCTTTTTGCATGTTCTTCTATGCTCTTCTCTTGAGTCTCTTCATCTAAAATCCTTACATTATCCAAAAGCAAAACTTCTCCTTCTTTCAAATTTTTTATTTCATTCAAAGCTCTTTCACCAATAACATCACCAACAAATTTCACTTCTTTAACCAAATGCTTACTCAAAAACTTTGCATGTTGCTCTAAGCTCGTGAAATCTTCGTCTCCTTTCCTTCCTTGATGAGCCAGAACAACAACTCTTGCTTTTTTCTCAAGAAGAAATTGAATTGTTTTTGCATGCTCTCTTATTCTTTCACAATCTTCTATCCTTTTTTCTTCTTTGTTGTAAGGGGCATTCAAGTCAGCTCTCAAAATAACAGTTTTTCCTTCAAGTTCAAAATCTTCCAGAGTAAAATACTCTTTCATGAATTCACTTTTCGATTCCTAAAGCCTTATTAGTTTTTTCTATTGATTTGAATTTATCGCTTTCAATTCCGGTTATTGCTCTTATTGCGTCTATTGTTTCAGGAATCACAATTGCTTCTGAATGTACAGCATGTATCCAATAAAACCTATTTTTTTCCACTGTTATAGATTCGTCCCAGATTGCAACTTCATACATGTCATACCTTGGCCTGCAAAGATCTCTGAATCTTTCTATTATCTCAGAAGTTGCAGCATAGCCGTGAGAAGCTTTCAGCAAAATCATCCTTGAACCTTCTTCAAAAGCTTTCTTGAATTCTTCACTGCTAGCTTGTTTTTTGATCTTTCCAGTTATCATGTGCAAGTGAGCTAAAGTGGAAGGAACTTTCACTGCCATTGTTTTTATGTTTATATGTGGCAAAACAGTTTGCAAGTCGGGGCCCTGATGGGAAGGAACGTGAGTCTCAGGAACAACGGCATTTATTGGTCCAGACTTTTCATCCCAAGGATCTGTTGCCCTTCTTACTAAAGCTGCAAAAACTTCCTCTACCCCAAATTTTTGGTCAACCGTGAAAATCGTTCTTGCCAAAGAAGTGGTGTTACAGCTTACGACTCTAACAGAATTTTTGTTCAAAGCTTTTTCATAATTTGCTATTGCCACAAAACTCACATCAGCAACTTCAGCCTTTTCTCCACCTTGGAAGACCATCTTCACTTTATACTTTTGATACAAAGGCTTATTCTTTTCTCCAATTTTTGCTGGCGTGCAATCGCAAACCACATCCACTTCCCCAGAAGCTAGAAGATCTTCCAACAAACCTTTAACATACATTCCTCCTTCAGTCAAAGCTTTCATCCCATCTTGATTAGAAGCGTACAAATCGGTTTTGTACAAAGGTCCTTTTGGTTCAAGCACAGTTCTTAACCAGCTTGTTGGTGCAACATCTGCTATACCAACAAGCTTCATATCATCTTGAAGCTTGATAGCATGAGCAACTCTTTTTCCAATTGTACCTACACCATTAACAACAACTCTTATTGTCATATGCTCTTAAAATTAATTTTGGTTGATTATTAAATATATTTTATGGAAAAAGATATTGTCCCTTACGATTGTATTATCGTCGGGGCTGGTCCTGCTGGAATAACAGCAGCAATCTATCTTGCAAGAAAAAAGCTTGATATCTTGCTCATAACTCTTGATATCGGTGGTCAAGCAAATTTATCCACAGATGTTGAAAATTACACAGGCTTTACCATGATACCTGGGCAAGAGCTTGTGAAAAGGTTTGAAGAGCATTTGGAAGCTTTCAAAATAAGGTATGTGTGTGATAAGGTAGAAGAAGTGAGAAAAGAAAAAGATCTATTTAAAGTCAAAACAAAAACAAAAGTTTATTGGTCAAAAACTGTGATAATAGCTTCAGGAAAAAAACCGAGAAGCCTTAAAGTTCCTGGAGAGGATGAATTTATAGGTAAAGGTGTGATTTATGGCACAACTTTTGATTTACCTTTTTTCAAGGATAAACCATTAGCAATAGTTGGTGGTGGAAATTCTGCTCTACAAGCCGTGTTAGAAGCTTCCAAATTCACGAAGAAAATTTTTCTAATAAACATTGCTTCTGACTTAACTGGAGATGAAATATTGAAAGAACAAGTGAAAAAGTTGAGCTTTGTTAAAATCTTCAATAACTCTAGAGTTAAAGCGATAAAAGGAAAGAATAGAGTAGAAAGTATAGAAGTGGAAAATCTTGTGAGCAAAGAAGTTTTGAATTTAAATGTTGAAGGAGTGATAGTTGTCATTGGTCTTGAGCCAAGCCTTGACTTCAAGCTACCAAGAGGTTTGAAATTGAACAAAAATAGAGAAATAGATGTGGACCAAAATTGTAAAACAAACATAGCAGGCTTGTTTGCTGCAGGTGATGTGACTGACGTGAAATGGAAGCAGATAATAGTAGCTGCGGGTGAAGGTGCCAAGGCTGCTCTTTCAGCCCACGAATATCTTCAGCGTAAGTTTTTGATAGAGTATTACTGAAGTGTGTATCCACCATCTGCAACTATGCATTGGCCAGTTATCAAGCTTGAATCATCGCTAGCAAGAAAAACTGCTATGTTTGCTATGTCTATAGGTTTACCCCATCTTCCTATTGGGATTGCTTTCTTCAATTGTTCATACATTTCTGTTCCTATAGCTTGTGTTCCAGGAGTCTCTATCGGCCCAGGAGCTATGGCATTGACATTTATTCCAAAAGGAGCAAGCTCTAAAGCTAAAGCACGTGTGAAACCTACTATACCAGCTTTGCTTGCTGAATAATGAACAAGTTGCTGAAAACCGACTACACTTCCTGCGATTGAAGAGATGTTTATTATTTTTCCGTACCTCTGTTGAATCATAGTCCCTACAACAGCTTTCGTGCAATTGTAAGTTCCTTTCAAGTTGACATTCAAAACCTTGTCCCAATCTTTTTCTTCCATTTCAGCAAAGGGCTTAAAAGGAAATATCCCAGCATTGTTAACTAGAATGTCAATCCTTCCAAATTTCTTCAAAACTTCTTGTGCCATCTTCTTAGCATCTTTATTGCTAGAAACATCAACTTTCAAAGCTAGAGCTTCTCCTCCTAGGCTTTCTATTTCTTTTGCCACTTCTTTCTCTTTTCCTGTTATGTCTGTGACTACAACTTTTGCTCCCTCTTTTGCAAAAGCCAAAGCAATTTCTCTTCCTATACCTTGACCTGCTCCAGTAACTATGGCAACTTTTCCTTCAAGCTTCATACAATTAAATTGAAATTTCTATCCTATATAAATTTTGTTTCTATTCAATAGCTTTAGCAAATTCTTCCAATATTTTCTTTGGATTTTTTGCTTTCACAACACTTGAAGAAACTAGCACACCCACAGTTCCAAGCTCTAAAGCTTTTTTCACATCTAAGCCGGAAGAAATTCCTGCTCCACACAAAACTTTAACTTTCGGCTCAAGCTTTCCTATATCTTCAACAAATTTTTTCACGCTTTCTGGCTTAACTCTGGAAATTGCTCTCCCGCTTCCAATCAAGAAAGGATCTTCATAAGCCAAGAAATCTGGCTCAAGCTTTGCTATTCTTTTCCCTTCTTCCAAACTTTCAGCACAGCAAACTGTTATAAGCTTAAATTTCTTAGCAATTTTTACGCAACTTTCAATTTCTTTCAAGCTGAGCTTTCTTTCAGAATGGTTTATGATGACGCCTTTTGCACCTGCTTCTTTCAAAGCTTTTGCACTTATGTGACCAGTGAAAGCTCCTTCTTCTATTGCATCCATATGTTGAGCAAAAGTTTGTATTTTGAGATTAGCTATTTCCTTGATGTCAACAAACTGAGGGGCAACTGCTATTCTAATCTTGTATTTTCTTGCTATTTTTTCGCATTTTTTTGCAAGCTCAAAAGCTTTTTTTCCAGCAACATAACACTTGAAATTGACTAAAATTAAAGGTAATTCCATAATTCTATTTTAGCGCAAGAAAAAATAAGATGTTTTTAAACTTCTCATAATTTCTGGAAACTTTTCCGAAAATTTTTTATTCTCTTCAATTTCTTTTTCACAGCTTTCTTCAAAGTGGTATACTTTTCTTCCACTTTTCACGCTTATTTCTTTCCCACTTCTTTCACAAATTACACCTTTGATTATTCGTGGGGAATAATGCTCTTCACCTAGAATACCTAGTTGCATAAAAAACTCTCCCAATATATCAAGAAAATTTTCTCTTTTAGCATCTTCATTCAACACATAATGCAGTCTAAAGATCTTTCCATTCCTTTTGTAAAAAACTCTCTGTATGCGTAAATCGAAATCTGGAGAATAAAATGTTATTACAAAATATTTTTCTAGTTTAATTTCTTCTACCATCTTTTCTTTGCTCCGATCGCAAGGGAAATTTCTTCCAAACTCATGAATTTTGTTTTTAGCTTAGAAGCGTCAGCTTCTTTCACTTTCTTTAATTCTTTACCCTTAAACTCTTCTGGTAAACCAATAAAAACTTTTAGGTTCTTGTAAGCTTTTCTTCCTTTAGCTTTGTGCCATGGAAGCATGCCGCGAACAGTTCTTCTGAAAATTCCATCTGGGGTCTTTGGGAAGAAAGGCCCATGCTTCACATCACCGCGCCAAATTTTCTCCAAATATCTTTTTTGAATGTACTGTGGGTTTCCTGAAACCACAGCTTTCTCACAATTCACAACAAATACCTTTTCACCATTCAACAAATCTTTTGCTATCCTTGAGCAAAGTCTTCCCAAGATTTGGTTTTCAGCATCGTAAACTATCATAGCTTACACCAAAATCTTAACCCCACTTCCTTTTGGATTTTCTTTCAGAAGCTCTTCTATTTTCATCACTTTGCCACCAGCCTTTTTTATCTTTTCTTCTGCTTTTTGTGAGAATCTCCAAGCAGCAACTTTAACAGGCTTTGTTATATCACCATTTCCCAAAACCACACCAGGTATTACCACTGTTTCATTCTCTTTAGCATGCCTCTCTATCTCATAAACATTCACTTCAACCTTTCTCCTTCTAGGCCTTGCTAGCTTTTCGGCCACAGCTTTCCAAATAGGAGCTTTCAGCTCTTTAGATTTTTGTTTTAACTCTTCTATTAGCTGCTTTAAGTAAGGGTTTGTTGGGCCTGTTGGCTTCATTTTATCACTCTCTTAATTTTGGATTAATAGTTTTTAAGTTTTTTCAACTCTTATTTTTTCACCACTTTTAACTTTTTTCAAAATTTCCACAAAATTTTTACTTGTTATCTTTCCGAAAACGTTAACTGGTGAGTAAGCTCTTGGTTTTTCATTTTTTGATACAGGAGTCTTTCCGAAGAAAATGCAAAAACAAGAGCCTTCAATCCAATAAGCTAAATCACCAATTTCAACATCTTGTTGGGAATTTTCTCTTTCAAGCTTGACTGGAATTTCGAAGTAGATTTCTTCACCCCATAAATTGGCTTTTCCTTCAATTGGCAAAGCTTGAATTATAGATTTTGCTGTTCTTGGGTTTTTCTTTTCGTCTATTTCAGCTTCTAAGCTGCCATGCTGGGTTTTAATCAAGATTTTCATATATTTTAAGCATTAAATTTACTTAATAAATTCTTGAAAACGAAAGAGTTTTTGGTTTTCATTCATATGGTTTATAAATTTCATTAGCAAGTTCTGTGGGATCTAAATATATTTGAGATTTTTGTTTTCAGTTTATGAAGAAATACTGAATAATCCTTACAGATTGGTACAATTTTTTCTTCAGGAGTTCCAACATATATGGGTTTACCTATCGACCATTTATAATTAACTCCTCTAACATCAATTTCAAAATCTTTCATATCCTTTCCTACTCTTCTTATTTTCATCCTATACTCCCCTTCAGGATGAGGAACAACTAAGTACTCCACATTAAGATAAGCTGTACCATCTTCATCAAAGCTTAAGGCATATGGCTTAGCATAACCCACCTCTCCTATTTTCATATCTTCTATTCTTTTTTCAACATATGGGGTTTGCTCTCCAAAAGTAGGATGTCCTATTATTTTTCCCATTTCACATCCAATATTTAAAGAAATGTTTAATAATTTAAAACCTTCGTCTCTAAAATTTGCTAAAAAGTGAAAAAGCCTTTTTGTGATCTTAGGATAGCAGGAAGATAAAAATTTAATAACCTGGAAATGTTATATCTTCTTTTTCGTCTACAAACTCTATTCTCATTTCTTTATTCAAGTTGGAAATTTTCGATTTTTCTAAAACCTCGAACCTAAATAAAGCCGATTTGTACCAGTTTATTCCTTTATTTTCAGATACCTTAAAAGGAAGTCTTTTAACAAAATTTTCATAAGTTAGATCTCCATAAGTAGTGGGATAAACAGAAAAACCAGGTATCAAATCTGTTATTACACAATTCATCCTTGTTAAGAATTTTTCAATTTCTAACCATTTTTTGATAGAAGCTTCAGCATGGGTTAAACCAAAATATCCTGAAGAATTCTCCTTTAAAGCAGAAACTCCGCGCAAGACGAAAGCCTTAAGTGCAGTAAGTGTTTCTAAAGGTTCTGAAGAGAAAACATCAAACTTTCCTAAGAATTTTTTTGGTAAGGGTTCTGCAACATTGTATTCTTGAAACTCTATTTTAAACTTATGTTTTTTACTAACTTTTTCTATGAAACTCCCTATTCTTTCATCAATATCCAAAACGAGAATTCTCGAAGGTAAATTTGTGAGAGCTAAAGCTATACTGAGCAAATCATCATCTCCTATCAAAATAATTTTCTTTTCTTCTAAATCATTGTTATACTGCATGAAAGCGACTCTTGCTATTACATCAAATTCTTGCATATAGCCTTGGAAAAATTTTTCTGTTGGCAAAGGTCTTTCCTTTACAATCTTCTTGTATTCTTTTAGAAGCTCTTTTAGTTTTTCGTTTAAAACTATTCTCTTTCCTAAACATATATGACAAAGTTCAGGCTCAAGATCCAAACTTTTTTTATTAATAAGGGATCTTCCCTTTTTCGTAAGAGATATTTTTCCCTTCTTACTTTCTATTAAACCATCTCTATAAAGGTTTTTTAAAGCATCAATAGAATCTTTTAGCAAAAAATCAGATTTTTCCAGAATTTCCCACACATTTTTAGGAGATTTTGCTATCTCTTTCAAGATTTTTGTTTTTATTTTTTCCATCAACCATACCTCCTTA
>Ga0105162_1002034_pt1 | contig 10998 bp, 9 predicted proteins | sample JNZ201metaG_FD_81532 | JGI IMG/M metagenome (GOLD analysis project Ga0105162, IMG submission 81532) | Hot spring microbial communities from Jinze hot spring, China to study Microbial Dark Matter (Phase II) - JNZ 20120812A | ecosystem: Environmental > Aquatic > Thermal springs > Hot (42-90C) >...
AAAATGTCTCTTAATCTATTAGTAACAGGCACACCGCCACAGCGTATCCCCACAAGGACTACATTTTCTAAAATAGGGTGGTTTCCCAAAATTTTTTGGGCTAATTTTTCGATGAGCCTCTCTATCTTTGCAGGGCCTGCTATTACCTTTTTAAGTTTTTGCGTTAAAATATCTTCCATGAACATAAAATAGCCCTTTTTCTAATTTTGACAAGAGGCAAACCCTTATGGATAGAATCACTTATCGGGTAATATATGGAGATACCGATTGCGGTGGGGTAATGTATTATGCTAATTATCTGCGTTTATTTGAAATGGGAAGAACAGAATACTTAAGAAAAAGGGGCCTCTCTTATAGAGAAATTGAGGATAAATGGGGAATCCTTTTGCCTGTGATTGAGGTGTCAGTCAAATACAAGGCCTCTGCCCGTTATGACGATCTGCTCACCATAAAAACCTCTCTCCTTGAGGCAAAATCTTATAAGGTAACTTTTCAATACGAAATTTGGTCAGAAAAGAATCTCCTGGTGGAGGGCAAAACCACTCATGTAGCTATAACTAAGGAGGGAAAAGTAATCAAAATTCCTAAGGAAATTCTGGAAGTCCTTTCCAAATAAGGCATTTTGTCTTAATTTTAATTAAAATCACCTCAAAGGGTGGCTATTATAAAAGGAGGGATTAGGTTTGAATTTAAAGATAGGATTAGTTGGGCTTCCCAATGTGGGGAAATCGACGATTTTTAATGCCTTACTTCAGAAGGTTAAGGCTGAAGTGGCTAACTATCCCTTCTGCACTATTGAACCAAATATTGGATTGGTAGCCATTCCTGATGAAAGACTGGAAATTATTGCGAAAAAAGAACAAAGTGGCAAGATTACTCCAGCTTTTATAGAATTTGTTGACATTGCAGGCCTGGTGAAAGGGGCAAGCCATGGGGCTGGCTTAGGGAATCAGTTCCTTTCTCACATAAGAGGTGTTTCTGCCATAGCACAAGTCCTAAGATGCTTTGAAGATACCGATATTGTCCATGTGGAAGGGGAAGTGAATCCCATAAGGGATGCCGAGATTATCGAGATAGAGCTCATTTTGGCAGATTTGCAAACCATTCAAAGGCGAGAAGAAAAAACTCAAAAACAGGCGAAAAGTGATAAGGTTGCTAAAGCCGAATTAGAGACTCTTAAAAAGGCAAAGGCCTTTTTGGAGGATTTAAAGCCTCTGAGATTATATAGAAAGGAATTTTCTGAAGAAGAATGGACTTATTTTGAGAAAACACTTTTTCTCTTGACTATAAAGCCTGTAATGTTTATAGCTAACATAGGAGAAGAGGATCTGACTAACCCTGAAAGGAATGTTCACTATCAAAAACTCAAGACAAAGTGTGAGGAAGAGGGTATACCCTTAGTTGCCCTCTGTGGAAAAATTGAAAATGAGCTTGCAGGGCTTGACCCTGAAGAGAGGGACTCTTTTTTGGAGGCCTATAGCTTAAAGGAACCAGGTTTGTATCAAATGATTCGGGAGGGCTTTAAGCTCCTCAAACTTATAAATTTCTTTACGGCAGGCCCCAAGGAAACGCGGGCCTGGACCATTAAAGAGGGAACTACAGCCAAAGAAGCTGCTGGTGAGATTCACTCCGATATAGAAAGGGGCTTCATAGCCGCCGAGGTCATCTCTTATGAAGACTATCAAAAGGTGAAAAACTGGCATCAGGCAAAGGAGCTTGGATTGATCCGTCTGGAAGGTAAAGATTACATTGTGCAAGAGGGAGATCTCCTCTATTTTCGTTTCAATGTGTAATAGCCTTTAATTTTCTTTAAACTTATTTTAACTATTATTTCTTATAATATACCCTTGAATTTTTAAACTTTAACTCATATAATAAAACTAATGTTAAGTGAACTCTATGCCAGGTTTACCCCCTATGAATGGCTTCTTTCTAATAGGAAAGGTGGTTATGCCTTAGGAACAGCCTTTTTAGCAAACTTAAGAAAATATCATGGCCTCCTTATTGCTGGGAAAGAGGAAGGAAAGAGATATCACCTCCTCTCTTCCTTAGAGGAAAGGGTTATTTTCCCTTCTGGCCTAAACTTTCTTCTTGATACTAATTTCTACAGGGATACCCTCTATCCAGAGGGTTATAAACTGATAAAAGATTATTTTTTTAGACCTTTTCCTCGTTTTCTCTTTCAATGTCCCTACAAAGGAGAACCCTTTTTAGAAAAGACCCTAAGGTTTCACAGGGATAGAAATGTATTATTAATAAGTTATCATAATGTGAGTTCCTATCCCTATAAACTTATTTTGCGTCCCAAATTTACCTTTAGGAATCATCACGAGGTAAGCTCAGCCTCTTCTTGGCAGGGATATGCTCTTGAGATTAACTCTCAAAGTGCCTTTCTTGCTAAGGAGGACCTTGCCCTCTTTCTCTATACTAATATGGGCAAGCTCAAAGATGAGGTTCTTTTCTATTACGGTGTCTACTATCCTTTAGAGGATTTAAGGGGTTATCCTGCCTTTGAGGACCTCTTTTCTCCCTTTTATATAGAAGTTGAGCTTCCTCCTAAGAAAACTCTACATCTCCTTTTTAGTGACCAGGCCCTGTTTGACCCTTGGTCTGTAGTAAAAGATATTGAGGAGAGATATAGGCCCTATCCCCTACTTAATTTTGGGGCTCATGCCTTTGCAGAGGAGAATCTTTTAGCTATCCTCGAGGAAATGGTTGAGGACTTCCTTTTGGAAAGGGACATTATAGCAGGCTATCCCTGGTTTTATTGTTGGGGAAGGGATACCTTTATCGGGCTTCCTGCCCTCTTTTATCTAAAAGAGGGGAAAGAAAGGGCCTTAAAGATCTTTGAAGCCTACCTTGGGAGAATGAAAAAGGGCCTAATCCCTAATGTGATAGGCACGCCTGAGGAAACAAATTACAATTCTTTGGATGGGACCCTTTGGTTTGCCCTTCGCATCTTTGATTTTATTCAATTTTTTGAGGGAGAGATAAGTTCCCCTATTAAAGGGAAATTACTTTCAGCTATAGAAAGTATAATTGAGGCCTTTTTTGAGGAAGGAGACCTCCCTTTTTATGTGGATAAGAAGGATGGCTTTCTTGAGATACCAGATAGTGTCCCTTTAGCCCTGACCTGGATGGATGTGGTCATTGATAAGAAACCACTAACTCCGCGCTATGGAAAACCCATTGAAATCTCAGCCCTCTGGCACAATGTGCTCCTCCTTGCCCTTTCGCACTTAAGGGAAAATTTTATTAAAAAATTTAAACTGCAAGAATTAGTTCAAAGACAAAGAGAGACCTTTTCAAGATATTTTGGTGAAGGGGCTATTGCTGATCGTCTTTATCAAGGAAATCCCGTTTTTGAGACAAGACCCAACTTTGTAATAGCCCTTGGCCTCCCCTTTACTCCAGCAAGCAAAGAGGTTTTAGCCCTGGCAGATAAGATAGTTAGAGAAGAGTTATTGACCTCCTTTGGATTAAGATCACTCTCTCCTAAGCATCCTGCCTTTAAGAGAAAGTATTTTGGAAATCAGTATCAGAGGGATTTAGCCTATCACCATGGCACAGTGTGGGTGTGGCTTCTCTATCCCTATAGTCAGATGTTGGCTAAACTTTTGACGCCTGAAGAATATATTCAGGAGCTCCAGAAGCTTCTCTTTCCCTTCAGGAATCTCCTTCTTTCTGGTAAGGTAGGTAGCCTTCCAGAGCTCTATGATGGAGATAATCCCTATTATCCCAAGGGAGCTCCAGCCCAATTTTGGTCTGTTGCAGCTATCTTTCTTATGGAAAAGGAATTGGAAAAAATTAGGCCAGGAGAGAGGGTATGACGGTATTAATGTTGACATGGGAATATCCTCCATTTATCGTAGGTGGCTTAGGAATGGCCTGCTATGGGCTCTTTAAGGCCTTAGCAAATTTGGGGGTAACGGTAAAGATGATCCTTCCCACCAAGGAAGAGGTGTTCTTTGAGATTAGTAAGCCTGAAGAGGCTGATTATCCTGTAGCTAAGAGCCAAAATGGGGAGCCCTTAAGTCCTACTCCTTTAAGATTTTTCCCCTTTATCTATTCTTTACCTGAAGAATCTGCCTATTCCTCCTTAAAAGAATTTCTTATCCAGGCAAAGCCTCTGGAGGTTAACCCGCCTCTCCCTGAGGTTCCCGACGAGGTTATTGAAAGGTTAAATCTTATTCTTGCCCAGGGGGATAATCTTCTCCATAAGGTGAGACTTTATACCAACAATGTGCTTAAGCTTTCTCAAAAGATAGATTTTGAGCTAATCCATGCCCACGATTGGTTGACCTATCCTGCAGGGCTACTATTAAAGAAGGTCTTTAAAAAACCTTTAGTGGCCCATCTTCATGCTACAGAATTTGATCGAGCTCTCGGCTTTGGACACCCTGTGATTCACGAAATAGAGTATTTAGGGCTTAATTATGCCGATAAAGTCATTGCTGTTTCTCATTACACCAAAGGCATTGCTATGGAACATTACAAGGTTCCTGAAGAGAAAATAAGGGTAATCCACAATGCCTTTATAGCCAGAACAAAGTCCCCAAGGAAATTTAGAAAATTTAGGGAGCCTGTGATTTTATTTTTGGGAAGACTAACCCCCCAAAAGGGTCCAAGGATCTTTTTGGAGATAGCTAAAAAGGTTTTGGAAAGTGGGGTTAAGGCACGCTTTGTTATTGCAGGGGCAGGGGAACTGGAGAGAGAACTTATGCTTGAGGCAAGCTCGCTTGGTATTGGCACTCATATCATGTTTACAGGCTTTCTCACCCGTGAGGAAGTAGAAGAGGCTTTAAGCATTAGTGATATTGTGGTTATGCCCTCTGTGTCTGAACCTTTTGGTATTGTAGCCTTAGAGGCAATGCACTTTGGCTGTGCCCTTATTATTTCTAAGCAATCTGGGGCCTCTGAGGTCATTGAAAATGCCTATAAGGTGGACTTTTGGGATGTGGAAAAAATGGTTTCCCATATCTTAGAGCTTATCTCTAACCCAGAGAAATTAAGAGAGCTTCAGGAAAAAGCAAGAGAAGAGGTTAAAAAATTTAACTGGAAGATCCCAGCCCAAGAGGTAAAAAAAGTCTATCAGGAATTGCTTCACTCAAAATGATTTACATAATCTTTTATTTCCAGGTCCATCAGCCTTTCAGGGTCTCTCGCTATTCTTTCTTTGACATAGGATCAACAAAGCCTTATTTTGACGAGGAATTAAATAGGTTTATTTTTGACAAGGTCTCTGAGAGGTGCTATCTCCCTGCCAATACCTTATTTAGGGAGCTTATTTTAGCCTCAGAGGGGCGCTTCAAAGTTTCCTATAGTATTACGGGAACTTTTTTAGAACAGGCTAAAAGTTATCGTCCTCAAGTTTTTGAATCCTTTCAGGAATTGGTTAAAACTGGTGGAGTAGAACTCATTGCTGAGACTTACTATCACTCCCTTGCCAGTATATTTGATTTAGAGGAATTTATTGAGCAGGTCTCTGAACATTTAGAGGTTATAGAGAAGGATTTTGGCTATGTGCCTTCCGTATTCAGGAATACAGAGCTTATCTATTTTGATAAGTTGTCTGATGTCCTTCTCAACTTCCCCCAAATAAAGACCATTCTGATAGAGGGTGCAGATCGCATTTTGATGGGAGAATCACCTCTTTATCCTCGACTCTCCTATAATCATGCCCATCTCCTTTTACTTAAACACTATAAACTCTCTGACGATATTGCCTTTCGCTTTAGCGATAGAGGCTGGTCAGAGTATCCTCTTACTGCAGAAAAGTATGTGCAGTGGATTAAAGATTTGGGTTTAAGTGAAAGGGAAGGTAAAAATCTCTATTTAGGGCTCTTTATGGATTATGAGACCTTTGGGGAGCATCAGTGGAGAGAAACTGGTATCTTTGAATTTATGAGGAGGGTTATTGAGTTACTTTTAAGGGAACCCCATATTCAATTTATCTTCCCTTCTGAAGCCTATCGGACCTTAAATTTTTCACCCAAGGGTTTATCTGTTCCTGATCCAACCTCCTGGGCAGATACAGAAAGAGACCTTTCTGCCTGGCTTTCTAATCCCTTACAATGGAATGCCATGAAGACTGTCTACGAATTTTTACGCAAGGCTAAGGCAGAAAACAAAAGAGAATTCATATCAATTCTAAAGAAACTCACTACTTCCGATCATTTTTACTACATGTGCATTAAGTATTTTCAAGATGGAGATGTGCACAAATATTTTTCCCCCTATGATTTACCTGAAAATGCCTATAAGTATTTTATGAATATTCTTGCTGACCTTGAAGAAAAAATGGAGGGCTAAGGGATATGGAATTTAAAAAATTTTTTGTCTATCCCAAATTTCCTGAGAGCTTAGAGAAGCTTGTTACCATTTCTTACAATCTCTGGTTTACCTGGGACTTTGAAGCCCTTTCTCTATTCTACAAGATGGATGCTGAGCTCTTTCGGAGGGTCAAACATAATCCTATAAAATTTATTCATCTTTTACCTAAGGAGAAGATAAATGCCTTAGCCCAGGACAAGAGATTTTTAGAGGACCTTCAGGAGATTTGGGAGCGCTTTGAAAATTACCTTAAAAGAGGGAATCCTCATATTGAGAGAGAAAAAGAAGAAATTATTGCCTATTTTTGTACGGAGTTTGCTCTACATGAGGCCTTACCTATTTATGCAGGAGGCTTAGGGGTATTGGCAGGGGATATCCTTATGGGGGCTTCTGACCTTGATATCCCTTTGGTAGGGGTTTCTCTTCTCTATAACAAGGGCTATTTTAGACAAATAATTGAACAGGGGAAGGTCCAGAAGGAGGAGGCAGAAAAGTTTGATAAATTTCTAAATATCTTAAGGGAAGTGAAGGACTCAAATGGTAACCCTATTATAATTGAACTAAAGCTTCTTGAGGAGACGGTTAAGGCGAAAATCTGGAAAGTAGAGGTAGGCAAAAGGCTTTGTCTTTTCTTAGATACAGATCTTCCCGAGAATCTACCTGAGACACGATCCCTTCTCGATTATCTATATCCAGCAGACCCTGAAAAAAGGCTTAAACAGGAGATTTTACTGGGAATGGGTGGTTACTTAGCGCTAAGGAGTATAGGCCTTGAGCCCACACTTTATCACCTAAATGAGGGGCATTCTGCCTTTGTGATTATCTCAAGGCTAAAAGAGTTGATGTTAGAAAAGGGCCTTTCCTATGAAGAGGCTAAACTTTATATCCAGGAAACCACAATTTTTACTACCCACACCCCTTTAATTGCTGGCAATGAACACTTTGATTCAAGACTGGTAGAGAAGTATCTTGCTCCTGAATTAAATTCCTTGGGACTTACCATGGAAGATCTCCTTAAGTGTGGTTGTATCTTAGGGGATAAAACCATTTTTTGGCTTCCTGCCTTAGCTATAAGAAAGGCAAAGTATGTGAATGCCGTTTCTAAGCTCCATCAGGATACTACTAAAAGGATGTGGCATCCGCTCTTTCCTGAGTGGCTCCTTGAGGAGGTGCCTATTGACTATGTTACCAATGGTGTGCACTGGCGTTGGCTAAGTGAGCCTTTTAATAAACTTTTGAGTGATTATGTAGATCCTGATTTCAGATTCTTAAGCCCGCAAGACAGTGCCTGGGAGGAAATTCTAAATATTCCCGATGAAGAGATCTGGGAGGCCCATAAAAAGAATAAGCAAAGGTTGATAAATCTTTTAAACAAGTATTTAGAAGAAGAGTATCTTAAATCGGATTTACCAAGAGGGCAACGTAAGTGGAGCTTACCATTGAAACGGTTTTATCTGATTGTTGGTTGTGCTCGTAGAGTTACAGGCTACAAGAGAAACAATCTAATTCTTTTTGACAAAGAGAGATTGTTGAGATTATTACAGGACCAAGACAGACCTATACTTTTTGTCTTTGCTGGGAAGGCTCATCCTAAGGATACGGAAGGTAAGAAGATGATCCAGGAGCTTTTAGAATTCCGAGAAAAATATGGAGTGGAAGATAAATTTATTTTTTTAGAGAACTATGATCTTCATCTGGCAAGATATATTATCTGGGGATCAGATGTATGGTTAAATGTACCCTACCGCCCCATGGAGGCCAGTGGTACTTCAGGCATGAAGGCCTCTTTAAATGGGGTTTTAAACTTAAGTGTTCTTGACGGGTGGTGGGCAGAGGGTTATGACGGAATGAATGGCTGGGCCATATATCCAAAAGAAGGGCTTCCCCCCTTTAACTTTTACGAAGCAAACCAGCTTTATACTCTTCTTGAAAAAGAGATTAGAGACTTATTTTATTCCAGAGATGAAGAGGGGATACCCCGAGAATGGGTTGCCCGTATGAAAAGGGCCCTCTATACTGCCTGTAAGTTTTTCAGCATCAATCGGGTTCTCTTAGAATATGAACAAAAATTCTATTTGCCAGCTATAAATCAGGCAAAGCTCCTTCAGGAAAACCACTTTCAACTTATAAAGGAATTGGTTAAGGAGAAAAAGGTCTTGGAGGAAAACTGGAAAAATATTAAGATATTAAATTTTACTACAAATATAAAGAGTGAAGAGGTTTGGGAGGAAACGGAGATTAACATCTCCGTTGAGGTAGCCTTGAGTAATATTAATCCTAACTATATAAATGTAGAAGTTGTATGTATTAGAGAAACAGGTATGGAGGGGGAACAGGAGAGAAAGGAAATAGCCTTTATGCCTATGGAACTTATTAAGGTAGAGGGGGATAGGGCTATTTATGAGCTGAGATATCATCTCTATGGTCATGGTCTAAGAAAGGTAGGGGTTCGTCTTATACCCCGTTCGGGAATACTAAGGCGGGCTTTTCCTGAATACATTAAATGGTATTAAAAATTTTTCTTGTCAAAGTAGCGCAGAGGTTTTATAATTAGAATACAACAATTTTCCTAAGGGGAGGGTTATGGATTACTTAGCTTATGTGTTTCTTGTTCTGGCAGGGCTTGCCGTCCTCATACTCTTGGTCATGGCCATAAAAATAGCAAAGCTTGTGAAAAACCTAAATCGTAATTTAGAGCTTCTACCAGCACTCATCATGAATTTAAAGAGTTCTTCGGAAAAACTAAATGACAATTTAGACCTATCCCAAAGGACCTTAGAAAATCTCAATCATCTTTTAGGGGAATTAAAGATAGTCCCTCGGGTAGTTGAAGAATTGGGAAATTCTGTGAAGGACTTTGAGGCCTTTTTAAAGGGGCAAGTTGAGGTGGTAAAGGATGATCTGCACTTTGTGCTGGAAGATTCTCGAGAAGTTTTAAGGGATGTAAAGGAAATCTCTTCTGAGGTTAAAGAGAAAACCCTTCAAATTTCCCAAAATTTAGATCCTCTTCTTAAGAGCCTTTCAGAGACGGTAGAGGTAAGTAAGCTTTTTCTGGATAATCTAAATAATACTCTTAAAAAGACCTATGTAGAAATTAGCGCCATAACCACGGGTGTTACTGAGGTCTTTAAGGGTATTAGAAGATTAATAAAAATCTAAATGGAGGTGATCGTTATGTCCGAAAACAAAGGGGCTCTAATTCTTGCCTTCTTAGCGGGTGCTGCTGTAGGAGCAGTATTTGCTCTACTCTATGCCCCTGCAAGTGGTGCTGAACTTAGGAGAAAAATTAGGGAAGAGGCTACAGAAAAGGCAGAAAAACTTAAAGAAGAGACTCAGCATCTAAAAGAAAAGGTTTCCGCTTTTAAACAGACCGCTGAAGAAAAAGTGGGAGAAATAACCCATAAGGCTAAAGAAATCTTTGAAGAGAAAAAGGGCGCTTTAGCCGAGACCTTAGAAAAGGCCAAAGAAGCTGTTAAGGAAAAAAAGGAAGAGCTAACCGAGAAATTTTTTAAAAAGGAGGCAGAAGAAGCCTAATCTGTCCTTACCAATTAAACTTTTCTCTTAAAATACGGAGATAACTCTTGGTAGGGGAAGGAATTAATTTAAGTTTTTCTGGGGCCTTGGAAAAGATTATAGATTTTCCTTGGTGAAGTCTCCAATTTTTGCGACCGTCGAGGAGTAGGTGCACCACTTCCTCCTCCTCTTCTATTAAAGAGACCTCGATAATAAATGTATCTGGAATTATAAGGGATTTTAGAGGGGGTCTGAAGGCACAGATTGGAGTGATGAGGAGGGCTTCAGTGCGAGGATGAACTACTGGGCCTCCAGCACTGAGGTTATAAGCTGTTGAGCCTGTGGGTGTGCTTACAATAAGCCCATCCCCACAAACCTTTAAAAAATCACTCCCCTCTATTTTTATCTCTAAGGTAATAATTCTTCCCAAAGGTCCCTTAAGGATTGCTCCCTCATTCAAAACTACCTCTTTCTCTTCTCCATATTGAACCTGGAGAAGGCTTCTTTCTTCAAAAGTTATTTTTCCCTCTAACCATTTCTCCAAGACCAAAGGCAACTCCTCGAGGGTTACCTCTGTTAAAAAACCAAACTTCCCCATATTAACGCCAAGAATGGGAAGGCCCCATTTATAGGCCAGAGGGACAGCCTTGAGAAGGGTTCCATCCCCCCCTAAAACAAGTATACCCGCAAAGGCTTTCCTCTCCTCATCATGAGGTTCTCTTCCACTTGAAAGTGGCCATAGCTTTACTCCATATCTTTTTATGCTTTCCCTAAATAAAGAAGGCCATTCTAAGTTATCTTTGGAGACAAATAGAAAACTTAACATGGATGCACTTGAAGGAATCACTCATATTTCTTTTACCACTCAAAGCTCTGAACTACCACGATTTTGTGTTTTTTAGCCCTTTCTAAAAAGCCCTTAGTGGCATAGTGAGTTACCAAAAGTTTAATTATCTCCACTTCACCTAACTCCCTCTTCACTGCTGTGACCTTTTCTTCTAATTCTTTAATGGGATCATCTCTCTTTTTTGTCTCATCAAGCCTTAATTTGGCCTCTCCCACTATGTATACCTCTTTCCCATCACTTTTTGCTTTAGCAAAAAAGTTTATTTCCTTTCCCCCAATCTCTGCTCTCACAAACTTATCTTCAAT
>Ga0105162_1002035_pt1 | contig 10997 bp, 12 predicted proteins | sample JNZ201metaG_FD_81532 | JGI IMG/M metagenome (GOLD analysis project Ga0105162, IMG submission 81532) | Hot spring microbial communities from Jinze hot spring, China to study Microbial Dark Matter (Phase II) - JNZ 20120812A | ecosystem: Environmental > Aquatic > Thermal springs > Hot (42-90C) >...
CGTCGGGAACTGGGGGGGTGGGTGCATCAGGGGAAAGATTCAGGGTGATATCCGAGTACTTCACTCTGGGTTTCCACCTTCCCCTTAGAGGATGCTTCCCCCTTCCCACAAAGATGCATGGGGGCTCAACCATGAAATTGACCTCAACCCTCTGACCGTCGATGATAGCAAACCCGTATTTCTGTCTCCTCTCCTCCCTCTCCTTCTTCCGAAGCTCGGACAGGGCCTTCCTTTCCTCCCGGCTCATGGCTTCCTTTTTGGCCTTTTCCTCCTCCAGCCACCTCCTGATTTCGCTGAAATCGAAATCCTCCAACGTTGCCTTCACGTTCAGTGAAGCGCAAAAATCCTTCAGAAAATTCTTCACAAAAACGGGATCCTGCAGGCGCTCGGGGGGAGTTTTGCAGAAGGCCACCGCCATCTCCTCTTGCTCTGGGGTCAGTGGAAGCTCGGAGCCCCTTAACCTGAGCTTGAATCCCTTGACCTCATACGCCGGAATGAAGACGCCGTTATGAATCAGCTGCCTCAAAGTCGCTAGGCAACTCTAGTCGAGACAATAATCTGGTTGGCTGGTTTGTAGATGACGACTATGTAATCCATAAATTTGAGTTCTTGCTGAAGACGTACTTCGATATAGTCCCCCACCACAAAGCTCTGCATGTTCTCATTCTCTCGTTCGTAAGTAGCGAGCCGTCCATTTACTCTCACCTCCAAGTCCTTGAAGGGAATCGGATCCCCCCCATTGTGCCTCACTATGAAACCTTGACTGCCAATCGCAACGTTCTCGAGAAGGAGAGAGGTGTTTTTTGGAGGAGTAATCCCCCCCACCATGCCCATGGCTACCATGGCGACTACACCCACCAGCACCACGGTTACCACTATTAGCAGAACTGTCGCAATTACTGGTGAAACACCTATGGCATCCATCTAAAAGAAGCGCAGAAATAATAAAGGGCTTTATTCCAACACGCCCATTTTTGAGATTGCCGAAAGAAGGGGGGTTGGTCATCCCAACGGGGGTCAAGTCTATCGATCTCCTAGCAGGTGGTGGAATCGGGGTAGGTTCCCTGATCCTGCTCTACGGTCCGCCCCAAGCCTACAAATCCGAGTTCCTAGCAACTACTGCCTTCGTAAACGCTGCCTTGAAAGAGGGACATCTGACTCCCCCACCGAGGGTGAAGATACCTAAGGAAATCTGGTACGCCACCTTCTCCAAGTCAGCAGAGGAAATCCTATCCTCCGTGAAGAGCACTTTCAACAAGAGGTTCTTCGAGCTCTTCAAGAGGAACGTGAAATTTTTGGACTACAGCAAAGAGTACTCCTCCCTGATCGGGGCCATGTGGGAGAAGAAAAAAGCGCCGGATACGAGAAAGTTTCTTCTTCAGGTAGTGAACTCGCTGAAAAAGATTGGGCCTGACTCCCAGATCTTCATCTACACCCTCACCGATGTGGCTAGACTACTGCAGGACAAACCGATGGAGTTTCTGTCGTTCATGGAGGGGTTGCGGGTGGCCTCTCACAGCTGGAAGGGAATGGTTTGCGGTATCCTCAGGAAAGGTGCTCTACCCCCTGCTATGGAGGAAGATATCCTCTCGAGCTCGGATGGCACCCTTTACTTTGACATAGAGAAGGTGGGGGGAACCGAACGGCACACCCTTACCGTCCTTGCGCTTGCCGGGGTCTCCACTTCGGCCCTAGGACAAGTTTTTGAAGTTTCGGTGGGTGCAGACGGCTTCCACGCAGAGGCCGTGAAATCTATTCTAGGAATCTAGTAGCGTTCTACAACTTCTGAATCTCACGCGAGCGACAGAATGGACACAGCAAGAGTTTGTCCCCTTTTTCAAGAAAGAGGGAGGGTTCCGAAAAAATGTAAGAGCAATTCTTGCACCTGTAACCTTTTGCCTTCTCGCTTGGAACCCGCCCCATCAAGAAACAAAAAATTAGCTGTATAAGCCAAGCTGTTTTTAACAAATGATGATTTATGCGCTCGCCTCTGGAAAAGGAGGGGTCGGTAAAACCACCCTCGCGGCCAACCTTGGGATTGCGGTTTCCGACCAGAAGAGAACCCTGCTAGTCGACACCGATTTGGCATCGGGCAATCTAGCTCTCCATCTTGGGTTAAAGGAAGTTAAGAACACCCTTCATGACCTTCTTGCTGGGGAGAAAAACCCCCGGTCCTGCATCTATCGTTCTAGGGAGAAGCTGGATGTACTTCCGGCAGGACTCTCCCTCAAGGGCTTCCTTAAGGCGGAGATAGCACGCCTTCCGCAAGTTTTAAGAAAAATCTCAAAGGACTACGAAGTGATCCTCCTCGACACCCCGCCCGGCATAAGCAGGAACTCCATCATACCCCTCAAGTGCGCCGACCGCATAATCCTCGTCACTACACCGGAGTCTCCTTCCATCTCGGCTACCCTCAAGACCAAAGCCGTCGCCTCGCTCCTTGACAGACCTGTTCTAGGAGTTATTGTAAACAGGGTGAGGAAGGGCTTTTTCGGGAGAGGGGATGAGCCCTCCCAAATCGCAAAACAGTTGGGAGTGGAAATGGTGGGTGCCGTTCCAGAAGAGGAGGAAATTAGAAAATCCGTCGCGGCCGGCAGACCCATCATTCTGATGAAACCAAAGTCTGCCGCCTCCAAGGCGCTCAAGCAGATTTCTCTCAGACTCACAGCCGGTGGGTGAACCGCCCTTCGATTTCGCCATGTGCCTGTTGTGAAGGGTACGTCTGGCCAGAAGCTTAGTACATGTTTTTCGCTAGAGATAAAATCCGAGACCCCGATTTTTTAGTGGCGAAAGGAGCAGGACTGAGATTAAGGGAGGATGAAGAACTAGAAGAACTAAAACTGAAGTTCGGGGAAAAAATACTCAGGGAGAGCGACCATCTCTCTCCCCCACCCTCCACCTATGACCCCATCAAGTTCGGCCCACTTCTCTCCTTTCAGCTGTTAGAGGACCACACGGAACTTGAGCGATATTGGCTGGATGAGCCCTATGCCTTTGTCGTCATATTGGAGGACAAAAAAACTGGCAAAACCCTCTACCAAGTGGTGGAACCCCAGCTCACCCCTCTAGAACGCGCATTGCTGGGAAAAATGAAAGAAGAGCTGTACGACAGGTTGCCCTACCAAGTCTCTGGGGAGCCGGAGAAAGTCCTAGTAAAAGAGTTCGAGAAACTGGCCCAGCAGCTAAAGATCAAGGAACCGAAAATGTACCATAAGCTGCTCTATTTTCTGAAAAGGGAAATCTTGGGTTTCGGCAAGCTTGACCCCATCTTCCGAGACACACAGGTGGAGGACATTTCGTGCGATGCCCCCAACGTCCCCGTTTTTCTATATCACAGAAAATACTACAACGTGGAAACCAATCTCTGCTTTGAAGAGGATGAACTCAACGCCTATGTCATGCGGCTGGTGGAACGCAGCGGGAAACACGTTTCGCTCTCCAAGCCCATGGTCGACGCAACCCTCCCCGGTGGACACAGGCTCCAGGCCACTTTCCAAACGGAGATAAGCGCCAAGGGTAGCTCTCTCTCCATAAGGAAGTTCATGGGCGGAACCTTCACCCCGGTCGACCTCATCAACTTCGGGACCTTCAGCGCCGAGATGCTCGCCTACCTCTGGATAGCAGCCGAGAACAGGAAAAGCATTATGGTGATAGGAGGCACGGCGGCCGGGAAAACCTCAACCCTTAACGCCCTAGCGTTTTTCATACCACCAGACGCCAAGATAGTTTCCATAGAGGAGACGCGCGAACTCTCGCTCTACCAGAAAAACTGGGTTCCCATGGTGACTAGGGAGGCTCCCGGTGCGATGACCATCGACATGCATGAACTCGTAAGACAGGCGGTGAGACAGAGGCCCGAGTGTATAATCGTGGGGGAGGTTAGAGGAAAAGAAGCCATGGCTATGTTCCAAGCTCTCTCCATCGGGCACACCACTTATTGCACCATGCATGCTGGCAGCATCCAAGAGGCGATTCTCCGGTTGGAAAGCGAGCCCATGAATGTTCCTCACACCATGATTTCGGCCCTTGACATCATTTGCGTGCAAACCCTAGCCTACTTGGGGAGAAAAAGGGTCAGAAGGAATCAGCTGGTGGCGGAAATTGTGGGGGTGAGTCCTCACACCAAGGAGGTAAAGCTGGTGGAACTTTTCTGCTGGGATCCCCCAACCGACTCCTTCAAGGAACTAGCTGAGCCCCCGAGCTGGAGAGAGATATGTAGGATGAGGAATATGGACAGGCTTGAGCTGGAGAAGGAGTACGAGCGCAGGGCCAAATTTCTCCAGACCTTGGCCAAACATGGTATAACCGAGTACGAGAAGGTTTCTAGACTCATAAACCTCTATTACTACAATCCACCAAGGGCCTTCCAGGAGATCAGGTCGGTGGCCCGAGGCAGCTAAAAATGCTGCCACCGGTGAGCCTTGAAAAGTACTCCGGCCTGCGCCAGACCCTCAGGAAGTTGAGAAAGCCTGTCTCCCTAGAAGACTACCTTTCAAGGGCTTTTTCCCTCTCCATTTTAGTTGGGATCCTTGAGTTCTCGGTGGGTTTCACCATCCTGAGCCTGGCGGGAGCGGGGTGGATCCCGAAGCTTCTCGTGGCCGTCCTCTCTCCCCTCCTAGCCTATCTCACATGGAAAATTTTCCTCTGGTATCCATGGAGTGCCGCGAAGGGGAGGGAGATAAAAATCGACATGATGCTTCCCTCCGCCACGGCCTTTATGTATGCCCTGAGCAGGGGTGGTCTTGAGGTGCCGGAAATTTTCAGGACACTTGCTCAGGAAAAGGAGGACTACGGAGAGGTTGCGGTGGAGGCCGCGGCCTTTGTCAGAGAGGTGGATTATCTGGGAAGTGACCCAATCGAAGCCCTGAGAAACTTGGCTAAGAGCACACCCTCTGAGAAGTTCAGGAGACTCATCGAGTTCCTCATCCCTGTGGTGGTGACGGGGGCGGACCTATCCGAATATTTCTCGCACAAGTGCAGGGAACTTTACCAAGCAGCGGAGATCGACCAGAAAAGGCATCTGGAAACGCTCGCCTTCTTCGCCGAATTTTACGTCATCCTGATGCTCTTCGCGCCCCTGATTTTGATAATCACTCTGATGGCGGTCACAGCATTTTATGGCGCGTCCACGCTCATCCTCTACGTGCTGGCGTACGCTCTGATTCCGCTGGGCTCACTCCTCTTCATCATCCTCTTGAGCACGAAGAGTTTCGGGGTCGTAACCAGCAAAAAAGTGGAGAAGAAAAAATACTTCGTCGGGATTAAAACGCAGGACCCCTCGGAGAGAAAAATGCTAAGATCGTTGCTTGCCATGGAGCTCACACCCGAAATCCTCAGGAATCCCCTCCGAGCCCTCAGAAACCGTCCATCACAGGTAATGTACTTCAGCGGCGGAGCCTCCCTCGTCTTCCTCGCCCTTCACCTCGGGGCCATCGATCTTCAGGTTCTGTTTTTTGCCTTCCTCATCTTCTCCATCCCGTTCGCGGTTTTCCACTGGATGTGGGAAAGAAGGCTGGCAAAAACCATAGAGGTGATGCCAGACTTTCTCCACTCCTTTGCGAGTTCTGCTTCCTCGGGTCTTACACCTGCCCACGCCATCAGGCTCATACCCACCAGGGAGCTCGGGCCCCTCGGCGGAGAGGTGGAGAAACTCATCAGGGCGGTCAACTGGGGGGAGTCGTCCGTGATGGGACTGGAGAAGGTGGAGAGAGAGTGCGGAAACAGTTACCTATCCAGAACCATGGCCGTGGTGAGGAGGGCCTGTACGACGAGAGATGACATCGGGGATGTGCTACAGATACTCGCCTCGGACGCCACACAACTCAGAAATCTCAAACGGGAGAGATGGGCTTCCATGTTCTCGTACGCTCTGATTGTATACATATCCTTCGCCGTTTTTCTGTTCTGCATGATCATGCTGACCCGATTCACCTCGATAGCCGAAACGATGGGTGGGGTCGCCACTACTGGAACCATTGGTGGAGTGCCCACCGTTCAATTTCAGGGGGGAATTCCTCCAGTAATCTGGCATGCCACCCTCCTGCAAGCGCTATTCTCCGGACTCATCGCCGGACAATTCTCGACTGGGCTCCTCTCCTCCGGGCTAAAACACTCCATACTCATGATGGTGGTCGCTTTTGTGGTTCTCTCGCTGGCTGCCTAAGTCTCCATCTCCTTCAAAATCCTTCTCCTGAGGACCAAGATCACGGCAAGTATTACTACCACTAGACACACGGCAACCAAAATCATGTTGGTTCTGCCCAGACCGGGACCGGCAACCGCGCGGGGCTCGGCCGTGAAGAAGTACACTTTATGCTCCGTATCGGATCTGGCAGTGCAGGCAACCATACAATCACCTGCATCCGAAATGTCCACGCACTCGATGGCCCCATACAATGACTTCACCACATTTGAGCGCCAAACCTGACGCCCGTTCTCGAAGAAATAGGTGTTCCTGTCGTCGGCCGCGAAGACCCTAGAACCGTCAGAGCTGGCGGCCACGCAAAACATGGGGGTTTTGGTTTCTAGGAGGCTTTCTATCTCTCCCTCCAGAGTATACTTGAGAACTTTTCCCACACTTTCCCCTCCCATTTGTCCTGAAACGGCCGCAAAAATGTACCGCCCATCCGAACTCATGTCCAGTGCCCACACACAGAGGGCTGGGAGAAACTCTTTCACTACGCTACCGTCGGGCCTCATGACTCTGATCATCCCGTCGCGGTTGCCTACCGCCAGTATTGATCCATCATCGGAAATTGCCGTTGCGACGGAGAATCCTGTGGGTGAAGAGAAAACCCTCCCATTGTTGTCAAAGACGAAGGCACCATTGTCCGTCGCTGCAACCACATACCTTCCGTTCCTAGAAATCGAGACTGAGAAGACTTGGCTCCCGCACTTTTCAATCCACTTGGGTTCTCTACTTTCCTTGGAGAAGAGAATTACTTCACCGTTGGTGGTTCCAACCGCGCACCAAGACCCATCCCCCGAGATGGCAACTGCTCTGGGATAGGGAGAAACTCTCCTCCCCTCATCCAGACGCTCCCAAACAGGAGTCGCTTGACCGGCTGCCCACCGGTAAAGCAGGACCTTACCATCATTGCATCCCACCAGAAAGTGCGAGCCGTCCGCGGAAATGGCTACCGAATTGATATATGAGTAGCCCCCAAGCCGCCACTGCCATGTGGGAGTGCCGCTTTCTCTCCTGAAAACCCACACACTAGTTTCCAGCCCGCCGCCAACCACCCAACTGCCGTTCCCAGAAATCGAGACCGAGGTCACCCCATCCTCGGCTCCGTAACTCCAGAGGGGGGATGAACTCTGCTGAGCCAAAATCGATGGCGCTAGGAACGCAGAGGCGAGCAGTATTAGAAGGCTAAGTTTGGCTCGCATCAGACGTTACGGCGAGAAATATAAAACTCAACTCAGATCGGCAACCAACGCGGTGGTCCCTCAGGGGTAAGACAGAAGTAGGCTCCGCAAATGAGGAGAATCGTTGCGGGGGCATACAAAATCAACGAGGTGGCAACCCCTCCCACCGCACTGACAATCATGAGCTTGGCGGCGGTTTTCGGGTTGTCGAGTGAGGCTGCCCCCGCCACAACTCCCAACAAGGCAAAGAGTACCCCCACTGCGGGGAAAGCTATATGTTTTGGAACCAAGAGGCCCATGTATTTCTCTGGAATAGCACCAGTTTCTCCCACCATGTAAGTTACGAAACCCCCCAGCGCGGCGACGATTCCCATGAGACCCCCCAGAATGCCCAAGATGCTGCCGGCAACACTCCTTCTTTCCCTCCGCACGCCTGTGGATGCGGACTTTGGTTCCTCCGGGTGATAAACGCGGGTTTCCTCCGCTTTTCTTGGCATCCTGCTTTTCTCCCGGAAGTTTAAAAGGAGGATGAAAAACCTGCTTCTCACGGGCAGACCGGGTTCGGGAAAGAGCTCAGTAATCATGAGGGTGGTGGAAAGTCTGAGAAAAAAAGGATTCAGAGTCGGCGGATTGTACTGCCCTGAGATTAGGAGTTCCTCCGGCAGACTCGGCTTCAAGGTGATCGAGCTGACAAGCGGTGAGGAAAGAATACTCGCGCATGTGAGACAGAAGGGTCCGCGGGTGAGCAAGTACGGCGTGAATCTTCAGAACTTGGAGGAAATAAGCAGGAGGGCGCTCGAAACCCTCCCCTCGCTGCAAGTGGTGATCATCGACGAAATTGGACCCATGGAGGTACTCAGTCCAGCCTTCTGCCAGTTTGTCCGCACGGCACTCGAATCGCCAAAAATCGTGCTTGCCGCCCTCCACCAAAAGACCCAAGTGGGATTCATCGGAGAGGTGAAAAGGCTTCCAAATGTGACCATTTTGGAGGTCACCCCCGAGAAGAGGGAGGAGCTGGTTGGAGAGGTAGAAAGGAGGATAGAAGAGCTTTTCGAGCAGGGGCACAAGTAGTTATGAAGATACCGCCAAAAATCAGGACTTACTGCCCCCATTGCAGAAAGCATACTGAGCATGAGGTCTCAACCCTGAAAAAGAGGCCACCCAGAGCCCTGAGCTTGGGACAGAGACAGTTCGCGAGAATAATGCGGGGGTATGGAAGCCAGCCCCGCTCGGAACAGAGAAAATTTGCCAAGACCTCCAAGAAGGTCGCCTTGGTTCTCAAATGCGTGGAGTGCAAGAAATCTCACCAGAAAACTGGATTTAGGTCAAAAAAATTTGAAATCAAGGCCTGATGCCGGGGAAGTTCCTTCTTGTGAGGTGTGAATGTGGGAACGAGCAGTTCATCTTCAGTCATGCCAGCACTGAAGTTAAATGCCAGATCTGCGGGAGGGTGCTCAGCACACCGAGAGGGGGGAAAGCCGAGATTCTGGGGGTGATCAGGAGTGGTGAGAAAAGAGGCTGAATTCCCCTCCCCAAATGAGCTCGTCGTCTGCACCGTCACCAAGGTTTTCGAGCAGGGGGCCTTCGTAACTCTAGAGGAGTACGGCGGGAAGGAGGGGATGATATACCTTAAGGAGATAGCATCGGGCTGGATAAGAAACATTAGGGACCACGTCAGAGAGGGACAGAGGGTAGTTTGCAGGGTCCTAGCCGTGGATGAGAGAAAGGGATCCATTGATCTCTCGCTCAGAAGGGTGACCTCCTCCGAAAAGAAACTGAAACTGAGCGAATTTGAGGCCGAAAGAAACGCCGAGAAGCTTCTCCTTCTCGTGGCGAAAAAACTCAGAAGGGGTGAGAAGAAAGCCTACGAGGAGGCCGGCTTTCCACTCATTAGGAGATTCGGCTCGCTCCACCGTGCCTTCACGGAGATCGCCAGAACAGGGGGGGAATGCTTGAAGGAACTAAAACTGGGAGAGAGCTGGTCAAAAGCGCTGTGCTCCGCTGCTCAGAGCATGATCAAACCCACCGTCTGTAGGGTCACAGGAGAGCTCTCCTTAAGGTGCATAAGAAGTGATGGAATCGAGGTAATAAAGAACGTCCTGATCCAGACCAAGAAAAGCCTGGAAGGCGGCGGGGGGCTTGAGTTTTACCTAGTGGGTTCCCCAAGGTATCGGGTGGTAGCAACCGGATCCTCTTACAAGGAGGCAGAGGAGTTGCTGGAGCGCGCTGCTCAGATGATCATTCAGAAGATGAAGGAAGCGGGGGGGGAAGCGGAATTCCGAAGATGAGACTCAGAAAGTGCGTGGCCTGTGGTACCTATACACTCAGGGAAAGGTGTCCAAGTTGCGGCGAAAGAACGGGATCACCGCATCCGCCCAGATTCTCTCCCGAAGACCGATACGGAAAATACCGAAGGCTTATGAAGATGGAAGCCAAAAAACTAAATGGACTCAACGGTTAGATTCCTCTTCAAACCAGAGGCGGAAAATCCCATCCTCATCGGCGGCCTGCCGGGTGTGGGACAGGTGGGAAAACTGGCTTCGGATTTTTTAATTTCCAGACTCTCCGCCCAAAAGTTCGCAGAGCAGCTCTCACCCCACTTCCCCCATTACACCATCCTAGAAAAAAACGGACTACTCAGACTCCCCGCGCATAGCTTCTACTGGGCCAAGGCGGAGGGGAGAGACTATTTCATTTTGACTGGTGACTGCCCGATTACAAGCCCGGAAGGACACTATGAAGTGGCCTCTAAGATCCTAGAGGCAATGGAGGCCCAAGGTGTTGAAGAGATATACATGCTGGGCGGGTTCATTCCAGCCTCCCCTTGGAAGGGAAAGTCAAGAGTTGTGGTGATTCCCAACCAACCCAAACTTCAGATTTCTAGGAACTCCAAACTCCAAGTGGGTCCCATCGTGGGTCTCACGGGCCTTCTCGTCTCGCTAGCGAGGGTAAGAGGCATGAAAGGGGCCTGCCTGTTGGCAGAGGCCGGAAACCCCGTATTGGACAGCCAATCCGCAAAACTTGTTCTGGAGACCCTTTCAGAACTCTTGTCCTTGAAGCTCGATTTGAGCACGCTTGATCAACAGGCTAAAGCGATGGAGGAGTGGGTCGAAAGAATGAGGAAAGAAATAGAAAGAAGAGAAACGCCACGACCAGAGGAGACCTGGTACATCGGCTGATTAGGGCACCAACCGGTGTCGATCCCTAGGAAAGAGCACGCACTCTCGGATGTTATCTTCTCCCGTGAGAACCATCAGTAACCGATCAAATCCAAGACCCCAACCTGCGTGAGGAGGTACGAGCCCCCATCTGAAGTTTTTGAGATGAGACTCGAAGCTCTCCGGATTCAGTCCCTTCGCTCTGAGCCTTTCCTCCAGCATCTCGGCCTGATGAATCCTGGTCCCCCCCGAGGCCAGTTCTAGGTCCCTCCACATCAGGTCAAAGGTCTCGGTGAGGGAGGGATTTTCAGCGCATGGCATGGCGTAGAAAGGTTTGACCTCCGCTGGCCACTGGGTTATGAAGTAGAAATCCCTTCCCTCCCCCAATGCTTTCTCTGCTGGAGTAGGCAGATCCTCCCTCCAGCGCCCCTTTACCCCCCTCTTTTCTATAACCTCACGCGCTCCTAGACC
>Ga0105162_1002036_pt1 | contig 10993 bp, 14 predicted proteins | sample JNZ201metaG_FD_81532 | JGI IMG/M metagenome (GOLD analysis project Ga0105162, IMG submission 81532) | Hot spring microbial communities from Jinze hot spring, China to study Microbial Dark Matter (Phase II) - JNZ 20120812A | ecosystem: Environmental > Aquatic > Thermal springs > Hot (42-90C) >...
ACAAGTAACAGGCACAAGCTTCAAGAAGCTGAGATCGTTTTTTCAGAGTACGGGTTAAATGTTGAACAGTGGGACGTGAAGCGCCTCGAGGTCCAGTCGGAAAGCTTGGAAGAGATCGCTAGGATTAGTCTGGCTTGGCTGATGCGGGAGGCGAATCCAAGATGCCCTTTTTTCGTTGAGGACGCCGGCCTCTTCATAGAGGCGCTCAACGGGTTCCCAGGACCTTATTCCTCCTATGTCTTCAGCAAAATAGGCAATGAAGGCGTGCTAAAACTTATGGATGGCGTCGATAACAGGAGAGCTGTTTTTGTTTCGGTTGTGGCGTTCACAGATGGCAAGGAGATGCTGGTGTTTAAAGGTCAGGCTTCAGGCTTCATATCTCACGCCGTCAAGGGAGAACGTGGATTTGGTTTCGACCCTATATTTATACCTGAGGAGGGTGATGGAAGGAGCTTTGCCGAGCTCGACGTTAGGGAAAAGAATAAGCTGTCACATAGGGCGAGAGCCCTCAGGAAGCTTGCTGAATGGCTAACATCCTCGAAAATTATTTAAACATCAAGTTTCTTATCAGCCCCCTAGCATTATCCTGAGAGAAGGGTTCTATTATGGCGAGAATGCACGCGAGGAAAAAGAGGAAATCTTCATCTAAGCGTCCTCCGGTAAAGAAACCGCCAGAATGGTTCGACAAAACCCCAGAATGGGTAGTCGATAAAGTGGTTGAGCTAGCTAGGAGCGGCTACCCTCCATCAATGATCGGAATAATACTAAGAGACCAACATGGCGTCCCGCTTGTTAAGCCAATAGTGGGTAAAAAGATTACGCAGATCATGAAAGAGCATGGATTAACGTCCCCCCTCCCGGAGGACCTCACAAACTTAATTCGGCGAGCTTTAAGAATCAGGAGACATCTCGAAGAGCACAGGAAAGACCTTCACTCGAGAAGAGGACTCCAGCTCACAGAGTCAAAAATTCATAGGTTGGTGAAGTACTATAAGAAATGCCATGTTCTGCCGCCAGACTGGAAGTATGACCCCGAAAAGGTAGCTTTACTCGTAAGGCAATGAGAAAAGGTGACCTCGAAGCGTTGCCTTCCTCTCAACTTATTAGTCATGCTCGAAGCATTGCCGAATTCATACTCGAAAGAGCACGTTCACACGTTTTCCAGGTGGTTTCCCATCTAGATGCCGACGGATTAGCGGCGGCCAGCATAATGTTAAAGACGCTTAGAAGGATTGACGCCAAGTTTCACGCTAGAATAGTTCACCAGCTTAGCGAGCGCGTCTTAAAATCTCTTCCAAAAACTCAGAGAGTATTCGTGTTCACAGATCTAGGTAGCGGCCAGTTGAGCCTCATAAACGAGGTATTAAGGGAGAACGTGGTGATCATAGATCATCATCCCCCAGAGAATGATAAAGAAAGCTTCATGCAAATTAATCCTCACCTCTTCGGCTTAGACGGGGGAGCCGAAATTAGTGGTGCTGGAATGGCTTACTTGGTATCCAAGGAGGTCAATGACGCGAATCGGGACCTATCTACCCTCGCCGTTATCGGTGCGCTTGGTGACCGCCAGGATAAAGGTGAAGGGCGAAGCCTGACAGGCTTAAACGCTGAGATAGTTAGAGAAGCAATAGAGTTGGGTGTTCTAGAAGAAGTTAAGGACCTAATGTTCTTCGGGCGGGAGACGAGACCCATACCTGTCGCTCTCGAGTACACTATGGAGCCCTTCATACCCGGGCTGTCCGGTAATCATGCTGCCTGTGTGAAGTTCCTTGTAGAGAGAGTTAAGATTCCGTTGAAGTCTGGTGACCGGTGGAGAACTCTGTCTGAACTTTCACAACAGGAAAAGTCGAAGCTCGTATCGGAGCTTGTCAAGTACATGCTTGGGCCAGGTGGAATGAGCGCTGATGAGGCGCAGAGCATTATTGGGACAGTTTACGTTCTAACTAGGGAGCCACTTGGAACACCAACAAGGGACGCTAGGGAGTTCGCCTTCCTCCTTAATGCTTGCGGGCGAACAGGGAAAACAAGCTTGGGGTTAGCTATCTGCATGGGGGACCGAAATGTCTATGGAGAAGTTGCAAAAGTTGCTAGTGAGTATCGAGCGAAGCTAGCAGATTACATGGAATGGCTTGGGAAAGGCAAGGTGAACGTTAAAGGCGACATCTGCTGGTTCAACGGAGAACGCTATATTGACGACAAGATGATTGGAACTGTAACTTCAATTCTTTCTTCATCAAAATCGTATCGAGACAAAGTGATTGTCGGGTTCGCATACTCGGAAGAAGAAGCAGCAGTTAAAGTCTCTGCTCGCTTAGGATCAGAAGTTAAGAAAGAGGTAAACTTGGGTGAACTAATGAGGTACGTCATAAATGAAATGGGGTTAAACTTCGTCGCTGGTGGGCATGACTTGGCTGCTGGAGCATACATTCCCGCTGGTAGGGAGGAAGAGTTCATTGAGCACCTAAACGCGGAACTTAGCAGTAAGTAGTGATGGAGAAGTGGGCGAATGATGGCTAAAATAATTATTGAAGTGGAATTTTCCTCCCCCTCCGAGGCCGCCATAACATTGAGAGCGTTGTCGCCCGATAACACGCCTCTGCCTAAAAACATGAAGTTTGAAATGAAATCAGACGAAAATAGGTTAATCATGCTTCTCGAGTACAACGGCAAGATCAGCACTTTACTGTCGACGCTGGATGATATACTTGCAAGTATGAAGATTGTAGGGGACGTCGTAACGCTATCCGGAAAAACCTAAAAGCGCTTCTTTTCCTTCCACGTATGATGGCAGACCAAGCACTTGTACGTGTATTCAACACCTGAAGACATAGGCTGTTTAACCAAAACTTCAACTTGAGCAGCACCACATTTAACACATTTTTTTCCCGTGCTCACATAGGTCCCCTCCACTATAAGCATCAAAAATAAATGTTCAAGCAGTAGCTTGTGTCTCCGCTCTAAGCGTCTCCACCGTTTTTGCCCGTACTTTAATGGGCTTCGTCTTCCAAACCTCGCACTTCCTTAAAGGAACTATTTTCCTAGCTAAGTTGTATATCTCGGAAGCAATTTTTCCAAGCACAACTTCCTGAGCATATTCGCCGTAGTTTAACTGTTCCGCTTTTTTCTCCACAACCTCTCCCATCACGTTTCTGATAATCTTTTCCTGACTGGTTTTAATCCTGTTAATCGTGAAAGCTACAGGGTACACGCGTAAAGCTCGCCCGTCCTTAGTTACAACGTCAAATATTCCGTCAACCTTACTAGTGCCTCTCCTCACAAGGCTCTTCAAGTAGTCCCTAGTGAACTCGTGGCCATAGAACTCCGTCTGAGCCACTTCTCCTGAAACGTCTATTATCCTAAAGTAGAGCTTAACGTGGATCAGAGAGAAGTCGCCAGTAATGTCATAAAGAGTGGCCTCCATTACCCTGCCTATCACCTTCTCCGGGCGGTCAGCAGGCGTTAAACCTATCTCGACATTTCCAAAGTATGTCGGTGCGAGAACCGTAAACCACTTTTTCGCGCTCCAAGAATCCTTCACGCGCTCTCTACTCATCCAATCCCCTTCAGGTTCTTGGTGTGAGTCACGATAAGGGGACTACACCCCATCCTTTTATAAACCTTATCATCTATTTAGTATTGCATGCCTTAGATTTCAGGCTACATAGTCTTTCGTCTAATAGAAAGAGAGATAATTTTTAAAAGAGCAGTGTGAGATAAAGGAGGTTGTAAAGGGACATATAGGGGAGGCGGCGCAACTGGCGAGAAAAAGATTATCATCCTTTATAAGCGAGCTTTTCTACGCTGCTAAAGTTAGAGTGGACAGGCGGAACCTCCTTCTCGTTCTGAGCGTATCACTAATCACTCTGCTAGCCTTTTTGTTAAGGCTTTACCCCTTTTTCATGTATCCTCCATATATATCGGATTATGACTCAACGATACAGTACTATAACGCCGCCTTCATAAGTATTTACGGTTACTCCGTGTGGTTTGGATGGTATAACCCGATGATGTGGTACCCCTATGGCTTAGACATGTCCAGAAGTTACCTTCCCGGCGTGCCGTTCACAGCTGCAACCCTCTTTTTCTTGCTAAGATCTATAGGGTTTAACGTCAACATACACATGGTGTGCTACTTTCTCCCCGCCATAATGGGAGCAGCATCATGCGTCGTGCTCTTCTTTCTCGGACGCGAGGTGCTGGATGACAAGGCTGGCCTAATCTCCTCATTTTTGCTGTCGTTCTTGCCGGGAGCAATAGAACGAACGATCGCAGGTCTAGTTGATAACGAGTGTGTTGGCTTGTTCTTCTTTCTGCTCTCCCTCTTCTTCTTCATAAGATCCATGAAGAGGTCATCTATCCCCTCAGCCGTTATAGCTGGTTTAGCCCTCGGCGGCTTCATAGCAAGCTGGGGTGCCGCCATTTACCTACTATACGTTTATCCTCTCACAGTCATTCTCCTAATACTAATGAAAAGGTACTCGACAAACCTGCTAATGACCTACAGCATCACGATCTTGATAGGGGCATTTATAGGAACGAGGGTTCCATTCCACGGTAGTGAATACATAATTTCAAGCAATTGCATCCTCGCAATGCTAGTCTTACTCGCCCTGATATCATGGGAAGCGTATCCCCGCATTAAACCTACACTCGCCTCCATTTCTGAAACACTCGCTGTCAAGGCACCTAAACTTCATGTCTTCGTCAAGAACAAACGTAATCTCGCCGTGACGATATTTATCATAGTGATCGTGATCATGACAGGAGTAGCTGTCGCGTATTCTATAAACCCGATTTTTTCGTTGTCTTTATCATCTGGCATCCGCTCATTTATTCAAATTAGTGGACGTTACTTCTCAGTGATTAACCCATTTTACAGGGAAGAAGAGATCATAGTGTCAAGTGTCGCTGAGCACGCTACAACATCATGGAGCATGTTCTTCTACGACCTACATGCAACTGTCATACTGTTTCCTGCAGGAATGTATCTTCTCTTTCAAAGAAGGCGAAACGAAGACCTTCTCCTCATAATTTTAGGCGCAACTACTGTTTACATGGCTGCCTCCATGGTTCGTCTTATCGTCATGTTCGCTCCAGTAGCGTGCTTACTCTCCGGGTTCGCTCTTTCATCAATTTATGATCCTCTCTCAAAACTAGTGTTAGGAGAACGAAGGATACCCATTAAGAGGCGGCGTGTCATCGTAAAGCGCATCTTGGGAAGAGAATCTGCCGCTGTAGTCTTAGCCATTACAGGGATCATTCTGTTTTTCTCATTCTCTCACGGCATGACTGTAGCCGTCTACTCTGGCGCTCCGCAATTCGTCCCTAGAGACCGATACGGGAACTTCTACTTCGACTGGGAGGAAGCGTTTATTTTCATGCAGAACAAGTTGCCCTCCGATGCTATAGTGGTTTCTTGGTGGGATTACGGGTACTGGATCATGGTCAGAGGAAACAAGACAACGGTAGTCGACAACGCCACGCTCAACACCACACAAATAGCTCTCGTCGGACGAGCACTAACCACCACGAACGAAACAGAAAGCCTAGAGATCCTCCGTTATTTCAACGCCACACATGTTCTAGTCTACTTTGGACACAACGATGCCAACCTCCACGGAGACGAAGGAAAATGGATATGGATGGCTAAGATCTCCTTCGACGTCTTCTACACGCCTTGGGAATACGAGTACTACACTCCAACGCTAACAGGCACAATTTACACACCCAAGTTCTTTAACATGACCCTCTACAAGCTCCTCTACTACCATGACCCATCACCAGACGTGTATCCTTCTTATAGTAAATTAATACTGGATTATGCCCTCCACAATTACATGGACCAGAATAAGTATCCGCTCGTAATCTCTTATGATGAAGCGAGGAGCCCGCCTGGATGGTACTCATGGTGGAAGCACGGATTTAGCGTCCTGAATCACTTTAAACCCGTCTTCATATCCAGTAATCACTTAGTAAAAATCTACAAGATTGATTACTCGATACTAGACGCAAACATGGACATCGTAAATGCGAGCATCTATACTAACGGAAGTGGAACAGTGGAAATCCGTAATACTGGATTAGTCCCCTTCAACGTGACGAAGCTATATGTTAACGGCACATCCTGCAGTATTTCTGCTGTTTCCATCGGGCCTGGAGAGACTGCTAGTATACCCTTCAATAGCGGTTTGAGTCTTGAAAGTGGAAAAAGCGTTCCTTTAAAAATAGAGACATCTATACCTGAATTCACTAGAGAGATAAATGTTGAAGTAAGCGCGCCCCCGTAAAGGAGGAAGATCGGTAAAAAGGGAGCGGTTATGGAATGGGTTTCTTGCTTAGAAAATGTGTTTCTTGTGGAAGTTATACGTTAAGGCAGGACTCGTGTCCCCGTTGTGGGGGCGAGGTAAAGGTTCCGCATCCTCCAAAGTTTTCAATAGAAGACCGCTTTGGAGATTTAAGGCGAAGGTTGAAGAAGGAGCTTGCAGGGAAAGAATAGCTACTTTTCACGTGTGAAAATAGCTACTTTTCACGTGTGAACGTTCCACTTCCTCCCTCTTCCTTGATTACAGTTAATGCGGCATTAACCGCTTCCTTCATTATGCTCTCAGCTTGTTTATACTCCTTCGCTGTCACCTCTATTCTGTAGCGCGGTGCCCCCACAGTATAGATCTCAACATTTACGTCTCCATTTGCAACTTTCTCCGCAGCAATCAGTGCTTTTTTGATGGCTTCCACTCCGTCGCGCTTCAAACAAGTAAGCTCAAAGATGCCTTTTATTTTGACCTTCGGCGTCTCAACGTACGCTTTAGCGAGCTCTGTAATCACTTTACTCCACTCTTCGCTGACGCCAGCATCAAGGAGGGGCTGCTCGCCTTTTTCCGCGGCCTCCTCAAAACCCGCGTATATCTCTCCATATTTGTCTTCGAGTGGCCATCCTACCTTCTCGTAAGCTTCGTCAAGGGTTTTCCCGAGCTTTTTAGCGGCAAGATCAAGCAAGTTCTCCGCTTTTTGCGCCCGCTTCCATTCTTGTACCTTCTCTCTTTTCTGTTGCTCTGTAACCCTTCGAATAGAAAGATCTATGAAGCCTTTGCGCGGCTCCGTCCTTAAGACCTTCGCCACGACCTTTTGCCCCTCTTTAAGGAAGTTCCTTATGTTCCTAACCCAGCTTTGGGAGACCTCAGAAATGTGGACAAGCCCCTCTTTTCCTTCATACTCGTCTAATGTTACGTAAGCTCCATGGTTCGCTATTTTGGTTACAGTCGCTATCACGAGGTCTCCCTCTGCCGGAAACTCCCTTCTCGTCTTAACCAATTCTTTACAACCCCTTATTTCAACTTAAAATTTGAATCACGTTCTCCTTTTTTACTAGAAGGAGCGCCTTTCCTCCTCTCGGCTCAGCTAAAACTTTCCCGCAAATATAGCACTTAACTGTAGTGCTTGCTCTATCAAAAACTATGTTTTCTGCGCCGCAGTCAGTACACTGAACCTTCAAAAAGCGGCTTCTTGGTTGCGGAATGACCTCGCGTTTTTTCCTCAATTTTTAAATCCCCCCTTTAAATTGCTTCAGCCTTTTTGAGGCGGATACCTTTAGTGTGGAGCGTATGACCGCACTCCTTGCATTTAAGCTTAAAGCTAACCTTCTTAGTGGTCTTCGCGAACTCCCTCTGAACGGGCTTACCCCTCTTCTATAAGACATAGAAGAGCTTAGGCTGGCTTCCATAACCCCTCTTCTTCCTTGCATAGCGCCTAGCTCCTGCGGCCAGTGCCCTATCCTTACCTTTCTTATAGACGCTAACTGAGTGTTCTGTGTGTGTTTTACATCGTGGACAATAAGTTCGCCTAACTTTAGGGTACTTCAACCTCTGTTAACCTCCCGCCTTTTTAGGAATGAAGAAGTTTAGTGGTATTTTATATTTTTCGGGAATGTAAAACTACGTGATTGAACCGCTATTCTTCTTGCTTTTCCAGAGTTTTGGGTAAGTTCCTTTGCTCATTATTACTCTTGTCGTTTTAACCGCTATTCCCCGCTTTTCTCTTACAACTTCCTCTACGGTCATCAGGGCAACGCCCAGAGCGACTAGTTCACCCTTAAGAGTCAAGATCGCGACCACATCACCCTTCTCCACTCCATCTTCAAGCTTGACTACGCCGGGAACAGCTAAGTCCGCTCCATGACATATGGCGTCAACAGCTGAGTCCCTCACGAAAAACTTGGGCAAGTGCTGCACTCCCTCCTCTACTGGTAATAACACTTTTCTGATGGGAGCTTCATCACCCTCCTCCTTCCAAAAAACATAGGCGTCCTTTAAGTCGTGTAGCGTTACCATGTTTCTCTCGGTAAAAGGTCCACTTCGAGTTCTTCTAAGCTCGCGCATGTGAGCGCCGCACCCTAACGCCTCCCCTATGTCGTGGCAAAGCTTCCTTATGTACGTCCCAGACTCGCATCCTATTCTCAGCAGGACATTTCTTCCTTCCACCTCAAGCACGTCGAGGTAATATATCCGTCTTACTCTAAGCCTTCGCTTCACCGAGGAACGTATCGGCGGCCTCTGATAGATTGGCCCAGTAAACTCCTTACAGATCTTCTTGATCCTTTCGCCCTCAACATCCTCGTGGAGCCTCATAACGCAAACGTATTCTTTCCCTATAAGGTGAAGGGCCTGTATAACCTTTGTAGCAGACCCTACCGCAACCGGCAAGACCCCAGTAACCTTAGGATTTCACCACCCCTTCAAAGTCTGAAGGGGTTCTAGTGTCCCTGCATGTCCAGTTTTTGAGCAACCCAAAATTCTCCTTACCCAGGAAGAAACTTCGTGGCTGGTCGGGCCTGCCGGCTTATCTATGTTCACGAAGCACCCCTCTAAAAGCTCCTCCACACTCCTCTCGCTAGGACGTTTACCGTACTCCTCACTGGTTTCCTCTTCACTCTTAACGATAACCTTTCTTTTCAAACCCTCCGGCGGAATGATCTTGGGCACATAAATCACCGTCATTAATTAAATTTAAAGTAAAAAATAAGCTAAAGGGAAGATTAGACTTTAATCTTCTCCTTCAGCTTCTCAGCTAAACCCGCCTCTTCCAGCTTCTTTAAGACGAGTTCGTCGTCTGCCCCCTTCGGAATATCTACATGCTCTCCTGTTGCCTCTAAGTGTTTAATGTTCGCTCTTCTTCTCTTAACACCGTTCAAGCTGGGCGGACCGGTTATTAAGACAAAGTTTTTATCCAGCATGTCAACCACAACACACTTCTTTCCCGCTTCTCTTCCAGCTGTTTTAACACATATGCTTCCAGGTCTTAACGCCATTTATTTCACCTCCATCTCTCCTCGATCCATCATCCGAGTTGCCTCGGAAGCTTCATTTCTTTTAGAGGACGAGGCTGAATAGGCTTCAACCAAGAGCTCAAGCAGCTTCCCCACGGATTTCTCGTCCCACAAGGCTGTGTTTACCACAATGTCGAACACACTGCAGTCGTCTACGTCTATGCCATATATGTCCATAAACCTTTTTTTCTCGCTTTCCTCTCTTATCACCGTCTCTTTTAAAGCTTCTTCAATGCTCTTGCCTTCTCTTTTAGCTATTCTTTCAACTCGGATATCAAGTGGCGCCGTCAACAGAATCTTAATGTCTGCTTTATCTCCCGCCATCCAGGCTGTCAGCCGTCCATCCAAAACCACGTTTCCCTTCTCAGCCTCTGAAATCATTCTTTCATCGATCTGTCTATCGATCAGAGGGTCATTTTCAGCTATTCTTGAGAATTCCTCGAGGCTTATGCCTCTTTCCTCAGCCATTTTCCTCATTATCTCTCCTGCTGAAACATATCTTAGCCCGAAACGCTTGGCTAGGAACTTGGCTTGCGTGGTTTTTCCCGTCCCATGGAGACCGCTAATCGTAATTACCACCAAAGCCTTTAGACAGCCTCCTGCATTAATTTATTTTTCAAAGCCATTCTGAGGCAGCGATGACAGAGATAGCCTCCATACGGTCTCTCGGGTCTTTTTTTGGTTTTTGCCTCTTTTTCCTCGTACTTGTTCGTGGGGCACCCGTGAAGCACACCGCCGCACAGCGCGCACTTGTACCTTCTTGAAGTACTTCTCCAGTAATGATCTGCTATCCGTCCTCCAGGGGTTCGAACCTTTTTTCTTTTAAAACTCCTGGACCTTAACTTTGGCTCCGGCACACTCTCACCTCACGTCTGTTGAATATAAACTCCAAAGAGGCGCTGGAAAAGGCCTCCAAAAGCAATGCTTGACATGAAATACCACCAAATAAACCATAAACCAAATCCCGGTATTGGCGCCCAGCCGTCAACGACGGGAGAGATCGGCAACTCCAAGCTTAAACCTGACACCAGATTAATAACGTTCAAAAGCACTTGGAGCTCTGAAAGTCCCGGGATCACCTGCATGAGATATATCCTAGGCCACAGAGCGAAGAATGCCGGGTAAGCCAATGCAACGTCGGTGAGCAGGGGGCTGACGTACCCTCCAAATGTTCCTGCGGGGAAGCCTGGGACCTCCATGGCTGAGATGGGCAGTATAGCTACGATGGTTGGCGAGACGACCGGGCCAAACGGGAAACTGTAAAAGCTGTTCAGATAATAGAATAAGACTAAAAATGGTATAAGGTAGACGAGCATCGGCCTGAACTGAAGGCTTGCTTGCTCTCTCTGCATTCTCTCGATAAGCCTTTGCCTCCTTTTAACCTTCAGCATAAGTTTTTCATCTCCTGTTTCTCGCGCCTTCTGCATTGCTTCTCTCCATTTTCTTATTTCGCGCGTATACCGTCTTATTTTAGCCACGGGTAGAAGTAAACGGTTGACTATACTTGAAGTTAGCGTGACTAAAATCGCCACTCCAAGCACTATTAATGTTGAGCACGGCGGAAGAGAAGGACTCCACAACTATGACACCTCTTTGAGCTTTGCCGCTATCGCTTTGAAAAGATTAAAGACCATCTCGGCTGCTTCATGCGCTTTTCCATCATGATTAGGT
>Ga0105162_1002038_pt1 | contig 10990 bp, 8 predicted proteins | sample JNZ201metaG_FD_81532 | JGI IMG/M metagenome (GOLD analysis project Ga0105162, IMG submission 81532) | Hot spring microbial communities from Jinze hot spring, China to study Microbial Dark Matter (Phase II) - JNZ 20120812A | ecosystem: Environmental > Aquatic > Thermal springs > Hot (42-90C) >...
CTCCTCCGACATATCCCGATCGTGGCCATGGCCCGTTCCGTGAGCCGTTTTACGCTCATGGTAACCTTAAGCCTGGGTGTGATGGCTGCGCTTGGGGCTAAAGGGGTCAAACGCTATTTTTTCCCGGCGCTGGTTTTCCTCGTTCTACTGGAATACTGGCCTTATCCCTACCCATTCAGCCCTCCCGATACCCCTGATTTTTACCTCAAGCTGGCTCAGGAGCCCGGGGAATTTGCTATAATTAACCTGCCAATGAACTGGGACAGGCCCCGTTACCTCCTTTACCAGACCGTTCATCGGAAGCGGCTGGTTTCGGGATACATAAGCAGGGTAGATCCCCGCACTGTAGCGGAAAGGATGCCTGTCCTCCAGCATTTTCGTCGCCTGGGGGAAGATGTAATCAAGGCCGACCTGGCCCGGATTACCCCCTCGGTTATGGCTTACCTGGGGGTAAAATACGCAGTCCTGGATTTTTACCAGATGCCCGGAGGGGAAGAAAGGGAAAAGACCATCACCCTGGCCCGGGAAGCGTTCAAAGATAGCCAGATAATCCATCAGGATGAAAGGCTTATCGTTTACCACATTCCCGTTCCTCAGGAAGAGGTTCCTTTCCTCTTCCTTGGGGAAGGATGGGGAAATTTCAATGGTGTGTATCGTCCTGTTACCAGAAAGGCTTACCTCTTCCTTCACGCTCCGTCGCCTGCCACTGCGCACTTGCTAATAGAGGCGAGGGCTACCTCCGGCGGTATCCTGAAGGTAAAAGCCGATTTGTTATCCTGGTCCTTTGAGGTCCCTCCCGGGCAGCCAGCATCTATTGCTTTACCGGTGTTCGCTGAAAGGGGCGATAATCTGCTGGAGTTTGAGTGGGAACCTGCTTTCAGAGGGGAACCTTTGAAGGTTTTATCCTTAAGTCTCGGGGATTAACGCAGCAAAGTCCACTCTTCGCTTGAGTATTTTTCTCTCAGGATACAGGCCCGCTCCTCCTCAAATGGGGTAAGGGAAGATGGGACCAGTAAAAGGTTGAAGGCCTCCCGGAAGCCCCGGATGAAGGCTGCTGCCGCCTCATCAAAAGTTAATTCTCGCCCCAGGAGCTCCGAGAGAGTTGTTGCTCTATGGCGGATTTTCTCCCTGAGGCGCTCTTTTTCCTCCATCCCGAGGCGGAGGAAACAAGCGATGGCGGCAATATCCCCTTTTAGAGGGATAGAACCGTGCTGGAGTATGGCATCCTTACGGCGCAATTGAGCACTCCCGATCACTTTCTTCCCTTCGCACTCTATCTCATAATCGGAGGGAGCTTCAAAGCAAACAGGGCTAAGCAGGCCTTCCTGGCGAGGCGGTATGGCCTGGTATGGCCTCAATCCCAGCACCTCAAGGCCCCTCAATAGTCCATAACTGATCCGCCTAAAGGAGTCAAGGACTCCTGCTCCGGCCAGAGGGTGAGAAGCAGGGATGACCACGCTATAGGTGAGTTCGTTACAGTGAAGGATAGCTTTGCCCCCGGTGGGCCTCCGGACTACATCAACCCCCGCTTTGCGGCATTCTTCCAAGTCAATCTCATCCCGGATTGCCTGATTCAGCCCCACTGAAATGCATGGAGGTTCCCACCCATAAAAGCGGAGGGTAGGAGGAACAAGGCCTTCTGAAACGGCCTGGAGGATGGCCTCATCTATAGCCATATTGGTGGCTCCGTCAGCCAAACCGCTTACGATCAAGCGCCACTTTTCGGCCATATATCCGCCTCCATCATAGCCTGACGAACCTCCTCAGGAGAAGGAGGGTAAGGGAAATTGTAAAGGGGGCCAGAAGGGGGCTCATTATAATATGGACGATTGCAATCTGGACACCCTGACGTCCGGAAAGCTTCACCGTTAGAAAGAATTTCCGGGTCAAAAGGTGGAAAAGCTATTATTTCCCCAGCGTCGGAGAAAGAGAAATCTTCAGCCCGCGCCACATTTTTAACTATAAGATAACGGGCTATCTGGATACGTCGGTAAGAGGTGAGCTCAGGCGGTGGAAAGCTTTCCATCCTCGTCCCGGCCACTGGGGTAAAGGCAAAAAGCCCTGTGATCACACCCATGTCGTGCATCTTTTGGATCATCCGGACCATTTCCTCTTCCGTCTCCCCCAGCCCGACTATAAGGTGCACCGCTGCCTTGCCAGGGTATTCGTAAGCAGTTTGCTCTATCAAATGGATGATTTTTTCCCACCCGGGTCCTTTGACCTTGACGAAGACCCTTTTGGAAGCAGCGTCCAGGCCAAAGCCCAGGTGCTCGAGGCCAGCTTCAAAGAGGGCCTGGACTTCTTCAAAGTTTTTAGGCAAGAAAGCGGCATCTATGGGCAAAGAGGTCTTCTCTTTAAGTTTGTGGATTAGGTCAAGCGTCCTTTGGAGCGCTCTGGGGAAATAAGTAACTTGCAGGCAAATTCTCCTGAAAGGGCCCGACGGTCCTAATGCCTCAAGCCTGAGGATAACCTCCTCTTCCGGGAAAGGAGGCCAGGAAATCCTGGAGAGGTAAAGGGAGTTGGCAGAACTGGTACGGGCCTGGGAACAGAAAGCGCAATTTCTAAGGCACTTATCCCCCAGCATCAAATAAGCAGTAGTAGGAGGGCAAGCCATCCTGCCCTTTTTCAACCCGAGAACTATGGCCGTTCCAAGGGATACATTAATCATGGCGCTTAATTTATACCTATTTCCGCCCTCTTTCGCAAAGCCGTAAGTTACAGAACCGCCAGCTTATGGTTCGAGTTGCTTTAAGCAAAGATGATGGGTATAATTTATTTAGAGGGGAAGTGTCGGAACTGGCAGACGAGCGTGACTTAGGATCACGTGGGCTTTGCCCGTGAGGGTTCGAGTCCCTCCTTCCCCAATGGAAAGCGCCTTCGGGCGCTTTTAATTTTGGCCTTGTATCTAGGGGGGAGAAAATGAAAGTAACCACGGAAGATTTGGGCAACCGTGAAGTCCTTATAAAAGTTGAGTTTGATGAAGCAGAAAAGGCTGAAGCCCTGAAAGAGGCTGCGCAAATCATATCCCAGGAAATTACTATCCCGGGCTTCCGGAAAGGGAAAGCCCCTTACGATGTAGTCCGCCGCATGGTCGGGGAGCGCCTTATTTACAACATAGCCTTTGAAAACCTCTCCGGAAAGATCTACCCCAAACTTATATCTGACCTTAACCTTGAACCCATAGCACCAGGACAGGTCCAGGAAGTTTCGGTGGAACCCTTCTCCATAACTTTTAAAGTGCCCTTAAAGCCTGTAGTGGACCTGGGGGATTATCATAGCTTGAGGGTAAAACCCAAAGAAACAGATGTGAGCGAGGAAGAAATTGAACAGGTGCTCAGGGATCTGCAGGAGGAAAAAGCTACCTGGATCAGCGTGGAGCGCAGTGCTACTCTGGGGGACTTAATAATAGCCGATTTAGCTTTCAAATCCGGCGACCAGGAAGACCAAAGGGAAAACGTACCTTTGTACTTGGATCCCAGGACGGAACCGATTAAGGGGTTAAGCCAGAATCTGGAAGGGCTTGCCCCCGGGGATGAAAAGACCTTCGCTCTGGAAGGGGATAAAGGGGAAATAACTTTCCGGGTAAAAGTCCATGAGGTAAAGGAAAAAATACTCCCACCGCTTGATGATGAATTCGCTCGCTCTTTGGGAGATTTCAACTCCCTTTCTGAATTGAAGGAGCAGATCCGGGCAGACCTTATGGCCCGAAGAGCTCGCCTTAACAGGGAAGAGGCCTTTGTTGAAGCCCTGGAGACCCTTGTAAATAACGCCAAAGTAGAGATGCCTTCGCTCCTTGTAGAAGAAAAGATTGAAGAAATCATCCAGGAAGAGGACAAAGCCTGGCGCAAGAGAGGCCTTTCCCTGGAAAACTACCTAAAGATGCAAGGCAAAACCCTTGAAGACTATCGCCGGGAACTTTACCCGAAGGCCACTGAAAGGTTAAAGAGAGCCCTGGTCCTGCGCAAATTCATTGAAGCTGAAAATATCAAGGTTTCAGAAGAAGAAATGGAAAAGGTCATAAAAAACTTTGAAGCCGGGATAACCAGCAGAAGAGGGAAAAGAGCAGTTCGCTCCCCCGAGTTCAGGGATAACATTGCTTCCGCTCTATTACAAGCTAAAGTTGAAGACCGGCTTCTGGAAATCATGTTGAGGGAGGAATCGGATGAGGGCAAGAGCAATAATCCCGATGGTGATTGAATCCACAGGAAGGGGCGAAAGGGTCTATGACATCTATTCCCTGCTCCTGAAGGAGAGGATAATATTCCTTGGCACTCCTATTACTGACCAGGTAGCTAACCTGATAGTGGCTCAGCTCCTTTACCTGGACCGGGAGGATCCGGAAAGGGACATTTACCTTTATATAAACTGCCCAGGAGGTGCGATATACCCTGGCCTTGCCATATACGATACCATGCAGCTAATAAGGGCACCCGTTTCCACTATAGCAGTAGGATGGACCGCCAGCATGGGAACCGTTCTTCTGGCGGCGGGGACTAAAGGCAAGCGTTATGCTTTACCCCATGCGACTATCCACATGCATCCGGCAGGGGGAGGTATACAGGGCTACGCACCCGATATTGAAATACAAGCCAAGGAACTTTTAAGGGTTCAGAGGATAATCCAGGAGCTTTTAGCCTACCACACCGGCCAGCCGCTGGAGAAAATAATCCAGGATTTTGACCGTGACTATTACATGGATGCTAAAGGTGCAGTAGAATATGGCATAATAGACGAAGTTCTTGAGGTCCCTCCGGGGAAGAAGAGGGGGGCACCTGGCACCACCGATGAGAAGAGGTAGTAAGATGCTTTACCCCCGCTGCTCCTTCTGCGGACGGCCTGAGAGCACAGCAGGAAAGCTCATTGCTGGCCCCGGCGATGTTTATATTTGCCGGGAATGTGCTGAATTATGTGTCAGAATCTTTGAAGAAAGGAAAGAGTCAGAAGAAGACGATTTTATACCCCATGTCCCCTCCCCTAAAGAAATTTATGAAACCCTGAACCAATACGTCGTGGGCCAGGACAGGGCTAAAAAGGTGCTTTCCGTGGCTGTTTACAACCATTACAAACGCATTCTCAACCGTAAAAGCACAGCTGAAGTGGAAATTCAAAAATCCAACATCCTGCTCATCGGCCCTACGGGCTGCGGGAAGACCCTTCTGGCTCAAACCCTGGCCAAAATCCTGGATGTCCCCTTTGCCATTGCCGATGCTACCTCCCTTACGGAAGCGGGATATGTCGGGGAAGATGTGGAAAACATTTTGCTGCGCCTCATTCAGGCTGCCGATTACGATATCGCCAGGGCCCAGAAAGGCATCGTTTACATTGATGAAATAGACAAAATCGCCCGCAAATCGGGCGATAACCCTTCCATCACAAGGGATGTTTCCGGGGAAGGAGTTCAGCAAGCATTGCTTAAGATAATAGAAGGCACCATTGCCAACGTTCCGCCTCAAGGGGGACGCAAACATCCCTACCAGGAGTTCATCCAGATTGACACCACCGATATCCTTTTCATATGTGGAGGGGCTTTTGAAGGGCTGGATAAAATAGTAGCTGAGCGCATAGGCCTCAAAGGTAGAGTGGGATTCCTCAGGGAAGGCGAGGTTAAAGCTCGAGAATTGGAGACCGCCGAGCTATTGCGCCAGGTCATCCCCGATGACCTGATGAAGTTCGGCTTCATCCCCGAATTCGTGGGCCGCCTGCCGGTTATAGTGAGCGTTGACCCCTTAGATAAGCAGGCAATGATTGATATCCTCACCAAACCTAAAAATGCCATAGTAAAGCAGTTTCAGCAGCTTTTCGCCCTGGATGGCGTAGAGCTAATCTTCACCCCCGAAGCTTTAGAGGCCACAGCTGAGGAAGCCCTCAAGCGCAAAACCGGGGCCAGAGGCCTGCGAACCATCATTGAAGAAACCCTTTTAGACGTCATGTATGAAATCCCATCTCTACCCGATGTAACCCGCTGCATTGTCAATGCCGATGCTATCAGGGGCAAAGGCCATCCAATTTTGCTCAACAGTCGCGGAATCCCCATTTACTGGTGGAATAAACTGAAGGAAACGGCTTGATGGCGGATTCTTCCTTAGAGGAAGCCATTGAAAAGTTCCTTCGGGGGTTAGAAGCAAGCCCCAATACTTACAGAACTTATTCCACTGGCCTCAAGGCCTTCCAGGAATTCCTGACCGAAAGGGGCATATCCAGCATTGGAGAAGAAGCTCTTGAGGAGTTCTTTATATGGCTTGATAAAAGGGGTTTTTCCCGCTTTACCGAGCAGACTTACCTTGCAGCAGCCACTGCTTTCCTCCGCTACCTTTTCCGGCATCGCCTTCTGCCCCCCGATTTCTCCATAGAAAGGGCCAAAGAGAAAGTAAAAGCCATCATCCCCCGCTCTTCTTACCCCATTCCAATGCCGGATCCGGACCTTCCGGCAGTGGTTCTCTTCTACGATGAGCAACCCCTTCCCGAAGACCGTCTTGAGCGCCTGCGCCTTCTCCGGAGCAGGGCTATAGTCCACACCCTTTACGCTTCCGCAGGGAGGATAGCAGAAGTAGCTTCCTTAAACCGCAAGGATGTGGCAGATGGTCGCCGCAGGGAAGTAGTGGTGAAAGGCAAGGGTCAAAAACAGCGTTTCATTTTCCTAACCCCTGAGGCTCAGGAGGCCATAAGGGCTTACATAGAAGAGAGGAGGGATAATTACGAGCCCCTTTTCATTTCCCACGGCCGGGATTATGGCAGCCGCTTAAGCACCGTAAGCATCTGGGCCACGGTCAAAAAAGCCGCTAAGGCCCTTGGTCTCCACGTCACTCCCCACGATTTCCGCCATTACCGGGCTACCCAGATGCTGGAAGAGGGCGCGCCTCTGGAAGCTATCCAGGATATCCTCGGCCATGCGGACATAAGTACCACAAAGCGCGTTTACGCTCACTATTCAAAACCCCACATACGTGAGATATTTGACCGCACCACCCTTCCTCCGGAAGAAGCCCTCAGAAGGCGCCGTCTTTAGCCCGCGTGCCACTAAATTACCTTGAGAAAAGTTTGTGGTTTTAGCGAGGCCACTGGATGTCAGTTGGAGATTAAGGTTTAGAGCGTGCTTGTGGACAGCAGAAGGAAGCGCGTCCTTACCAGCAAGGCCCCGTTATTACACAGTAGCCTTCATTTTCACAGGCATCGTAACAGCAATAGCCATAGCAATATGTAGCCCAGCAAGAGCCGGTGCACCAAGCGAAAATCACATTCCAGCAATCCGGGCATTGCCTTTCAGGGGCAATAGAAGAAGCATTCTTAAGAAGCTCTTGAGCAGAGAAGGGTTTAACCTGTCCTTTCTCCACCTGATAGCCACCTTCCCTGTTTACCGCCAGGGCTCCTTCCTTCCCTCCCGCAGACCAATAAACCACTGTAAAGGTTTCACCTTTGGGAGAGACACAAGGAAGCAAGGCAAAGGTGGAAGATTGCCCTTTGAACTCTGCTCTTTTTACCGAAGCCTTATCAGCTTTGAAACTGTAACCCCTGGCTGAGAGAAAATTGAGCAATTTGATCACACTTTCATTGCTGAGGGCCTTTTTGATGAAAGCTTCCTTTTCCGGAGCTGTGACTTCATTGATCAAGACACCCCCGAAGGGGGAAGGGACCTCAAAGTAAGGAGAGGAGGGGCTTATCCCTGAGACATTACCAGCTCCGGCGACGAACATTAACATCGCTAAACTTAGAAGCAATGCAACCTTCCTCATCATTTTTCATCCCTTAATATGATTAAGGGCATAATAAGTTATGCCACCAAAATACAAGTGTGGCAACGTCCCTGTGCTTGCGTGCTGGCTCAAAAAATGCTAAAGTTGACTGCAGGGTCCTTCATCGCTACAATATAGCAAAAAGCCCTCGTCAATAGGAAGTGATTACCGACGAACCCGGCCAGGCGTAATCCTGATGGGAAGGGGGTCATCAAGCATACTTTGTTCTCCTTAAGGTTGAAGGTTTATCGTTTGCGGGCAGGGAATAGATATGCAATTTCTTTATCTCATCGCTGAAAGAAGCGGGCTTTTTTTCTTTCATTTTTTTACCCTGCTGGCCCTGCAGGGGGGGATATTTTTAGCTTATAGCTTGAGAAAACGCTTTGGGGATGAGCGATTTTCCTTAATTTTAACCGCGTTCACTTCTATCCTCATATTTCGCCTCTTGTTTTTAGGGGCCATAATTGTGACTTCAGCTTGGGGGTTTCAAACCGTGGCCATCTCCCCTCCCCTGGAACGCTTAGGGGCAATTATTTCCCTCGCTTTCCTCTTGTGGGCATTCACCCTGCCGGCTTCCAGCCCAACTATTCGTAATGCCCTGCTTTTCTTCCTTCTCGCCTTAGCTTTCTCCATCTATCTGGCTGATGCTCTGACATGGCCCTCCCACTTCTCCGCTCAGGAATACAATTTTTCGGCAAGGGCATTGGGTTGGGGAACTATGGGCTTCGCTATTGGGTTCATGGGGGCTGTTGGTGCCCTTCTGGGGGCAGGAGACCCCCTTTCAGCGGGCTTTTTCCTCGTCCTTTTCCTTGGTCACTTGCTTCAGGTTCTTAACCCGCAGGGCACTCAAGGAATGCCTCTGTGGGTTCGCTGGGCGGAAATGGTGGCGTATCCTTTGTTCCTGCCCCCTTTGTTAAGGGATCTCCTCACCCAGCCCCAAGCTGTAGAATCCCTTCAAGCCATTGAAGCCGTGCGCTTCACCAGGTTCTACGAAGCAGCTTCTAAAGGCACTTTCTCCCTGGACCTTCCTGTAGTTATGGAAAATGTGGCAATTGGTATAACCAGAGCACTGGAAGCACCAGGGGGATTCGCCCTGATTCTGGATGACGAAAATCCTGACCTGGTCCACATTGCAGTTTCCTCCGGGGGAGGGGTCAGAAGGTTCAAGCTCACCTTAACGAAGGCTCCTTTCCTTGAAGAGGCCCTTCGCTCCGGGGGACCGATTTCAGTACGGGAATCCAGCTCCTTGAGCGCATGGGAAAAAATTTTGGAGATAAAACCTTCCTCCATCGTTCTTGCCCCGGTCATAAGCCGGGATTTACCTATAGGCCTTGTAGGAGCATGGTTCAACGAACTTAACCCCTTCCCTGAATGGCAGGCCAGGCTCCTGCGGAACATTGCAGGGGAAATGCGGCTGGCCGTGGAAAGGGCCCGGGTTTATCGGTCACTGGAAAGGAAAATAGAGGATCTGTCATGGGAAATCCACCGCAAGGATAAAGACCTGGCTCGTTACGAGGCCATCATTAAAGAGGCAAGGGAAGGGAAAAGGGAAGAAAGGCGTGAAATTTTTGACCGTGTAAACTTTCTGGAAAGGAGAGTTCAGGAGCTGGAAGCGGAGCTAAAGAAAGCTCGCCAACAGGCAGAGGAATTTAAGGCTCAGGCTGAGGCTGAGTCAACCAGGGTGAAAGCCTTGCAAGCCCAGCTCAAAGACTATATAGAGAAAGGCAAACCTTCCAATGAGTTGCTCAATTCTCTGCCCACAGGCATTATTATAGCCGACTCCTCCGGTAAAATCACCTGGGGCAACGAAGCAGCTGAGGAAATCTTCGGGTGGCCTTTGAGGGAATTCTCGGGGCAACCTCTTCAAACCCTTGTGGAAGACCCTCGCTGGCTTTCCGCCGTGAGAAAAGTGCTTGAAGGGGAAAGCAGAGCCATAACTTTGCTGGAATTGGGTAAGAAAACCCTGAGGGCGGAGCTTGCCCATTGTAAAGACCAAATCATTTTAACCATTTCCGATGTGACTACAGAGGCAGAGGCTCAGAGAACCAAAGATCGCTTCCTGGCTTCTTTGGCCTCTGACGTAAGGAACCCGCTATCCGTTATCATCGGTTATACCGACTTGCTCCTGAGTGAGACAATAGGGCTTGTGGGGGAGATGCAGCGTCGTTTCCTCCTCAAGATAAAATCAGCTGTAGAGAAACTCCAGCACCTCATAAATGACCTTCTTAACATGGCAGCCATTGATAGTGGTTCCTTTGCCCTAAAGCTTGTCCCGGTGGAAGTAGAGGAGATTGTAGGGGAAACCATGCCCTTAATTCGGGCCCAAATGGAATCCGCCGAAGTAAAGTTAGAAGTTAAAATTCAAGAAGGATTACCCCCGGCAGAACTGGATTTTGAAAGCATCCGCTATGTATTGAACACGTTGCTCTCCAATGCCATTGCCTGCTCTCCGCCGGGCAGCACCGTTCGCCTTGAAATTACCGCCGAGCCTCCGGAGGGGGAACCTCAATACCTGAAGATAGCGGTAACAGACGCGGGGGGAGGGTTATCTTCTGAGGACCTTAGCCAGGTTTTTACCCGATTCGCCTTCCCCGAACAGGCTTTAATCCGGGGTCTTGGGGAAAAAGGAGTTGGGTTATCGCTGACCAAAACTATAGTAGAACTTCATGGAGGACGCATCTGGGTTGAAAGCACCCTGGGGGTTGGCACCACTTTCTTTGTGCTTCTCCCCTTCCGGCAAAAGAGGCCTGTTTCTGAGGAGGAAAATTGGAAGGAAGAGGATACCAACTGATCGCTGGTGTAGCCTTCGTTGCCTTCATTATCCTTACTATAGCTATCGCTTTCTTCCTTAGCTCTCAGGAGCAGCTTTACCCTGCTTCTTACCCTTCTCCCACTCCTACATGCACTGCCACTCCTCTTCCCACACCAACTTTTACCCCTACCCCATTGCCAACCCCTACCACTATTCCTACCCCCTACTGCCCTCCTCCGTACGGCTGGAGCGTTTATATAGTAAAGCCTGGTGATACCCTTAGCTCCATAGCATTTCGTTATCGCACAACCGTTGAAACCCTGATGTATGCCAATTGTCTTACTTCTGCCGATCTTAAGCAGGGCCAAAGGCTCTATGTTCCACCCCTTCTGCCTACCCCCACACCGGTTCCTGTGCATCCGAAAGTGTGCTTTCCCCCTTCCGGATGGAAACCTTATGTAGTGCAACCTGGCGATACCCTTTACTCCCTGGCGGCCCGGTTCCGAAC
>Ga0105162_1002039_pt1 | contig 10989 bp, 11 predicted proteins | sample JNZ201metaG_FD_81532 | JGI IMG/M metagenome (GOLD analysis project Ga0105162, IMG submission 81532) | Hot spring microbial communities from Jinze hot spring, China to study Microbial Dark Matter (Phase II) - JNZ 20120812A | ecosystem: Environmental > Aquatic > Thermal springs > Hot (42-90C) >...
AGTTTACCTTATGAGCAAAAGCCAAATCCTTATATTTCAGATGAGTTAATTTTTGAGTTTCATTATTTCTTTATGAGAAAATTCTGGTTTGTTTATCTTGCGAAGGCGCTTGTCATTTTTCCAGGTGGTTATGGAACGCTTGATGAATTGTTTGAAGTTTTGACGCTCCTTCAAACAAGGAAAATAAAAAAGAAAATGATCGTGCTTGTTTACGGGAGCGAATACTGGCGAAAAATCGTAAATTTTGATGCAATGGTTGAATACGGGGTAATTGATAAAGATGATTTAAAACTTTTCAAATTCGTTGATTCTCCAATTGAAGCATTTGAATATCTAAAAAACGAATTAACAAAGTATTACCTGTGAATTTTGAAAGCTACATAATTTCACTTCTCAAACTTCTTGATGATGACGATCAGGTGATTTCAAGAATTGCATATGAGAAACTTCTTGATGTTGATGTTGAGGCAATTCCGATAATTTTGAAGTTTAGAGAAATTGCGAGCGATCGTGTGAGAAATTTGATTGATGAAATTGTTGACTTTTTGAGATATAGGAAATATGTTGGCGAGGTTATCTCATTTTTTAGAAGTTCAGAGAAAGATGTTGAACAAGGTGCTTTTCTTGTTGCAAGGTTTGCTTATCCTGATGTTAACTTTAAACATTATTCCGAGATGATTGAACTTATGGCTGTTGATTTGCGGAAGAGAATTTACACATGTGAGAGTTTTCAGGATATTGTTGAGGCGGTTAACAAATTTTTCTTTGTTGAAAAAGGTTTCAGAGGAAATTCGGAAAATTATTATGAGCCGGATAATTTGTTTATAAATCGTGTTATTGATAGGCGTTTGGGAATTCCGATAACGCTTTCGTTGGTTTATATACTCGTTGGAAGGAAAGCGAATCTACCGATTTATGGTGTTGGAATTCCTGGGCATTTTGTTGTAAGATATGAGTCAAATGGATATGAAATTTATGTTGATCCTTTTAATGGTGGCAGGTTGATGACGAGATCTGATTGTGAAAAATTAATTTCTCAACTTGGTTATTCTCAAAGTGAAGAATATTTTGCGAGAGCAGAGCCGGAATTTATTGTTAAGAGAATGTTCGGAAATCTTGCTCTTGCTTATAAAAACAGCGGTTATCTTGATAAAGCAAATAAAATAGTTGAAATAATAAAGTTGATAGAGGCAACAGATGAAAATTTACACAAGAACTGGTGATGATGGCACAACTTCGCTTTTCGCTGGTGGAAGGGTTAAAAAAGATGACGCAAGAGTTGAAGCATATGGAACAGTTGATGAGCTCAATTCAATTCTTGGCATCGTAAGGGCAATTTCAAAAAATGCTGAGATAAACGAGATAATTCAAGAAATACAAAATTATCTTTTTCATCTTGGAGCTGACCTTGCAACACCGTTTGAGGTGGAGAATTTGAAGATAAAAAGAATTGCAAAGGAGGATGTGGAAAAAATTGAAAGATGGATTGATGAAATTGATTTACGACTTGAACCGCTAAAAAATTTTATTCTTCCGGGTGGGACTTTGCTTGCTTCATTTTTACATCTTGCCCGAACGGTTTGCAGACGTGCGGAAAGAAGGATAGTTTATCTTTCGGAGAGAGAAAAAATTAACACTCAAATAATTCCATTCGTCAATCGCCTTTCTGATCTTTTATTTGTCCTTGCAAGATATGCGAATAAAATAGAAAATGTCCCAGATGTGAAATGGACAGGTTGAAACTTCTTTCGCCAGCAAAAATTAACATTGGTTTGAGAATTTTAAGAAAACGAAGTGATGGTTATCATGATATAGAGACGATTTTTCACGAAGTTAAACTTTTTGATGAAATTGAATTTGAAATTTCTGATTCTGTTGAGTTTGAAACAGATTCTGACGAGATCCCGAAAGATGCTGAAAATCTTTGTTTGAAGGCGTTGAGAATTTTTTATGAAAGTTTTGGCATTCATTCGGGTGTTAAAATTTTTTTGAGAAAAAGAATTCCAATTGGGGCGGGGCTTGGTGGAGGAAGCAGTAATTCGGCTACTGTTTTAAAAGGGTTAAACATCCTATTCAATGTCGGTGCAGACGAAAGTTTGCTTTGCGAGCTTGGGAGTTTAATTGGCTCTGATGTCCCGTTTTTTATAATTGGCGGAACAGCTTACGCAACAGGGCGGGGCGAGGTAATTGAACCGTTCAAAGTTGAATTACCTTTCAAAATTGTGATCGTTTATCCAAATATAAAAATCTCAACCGCATGGGCTTATACTAATGTTAAGTTGAAGAATCACAGGCACAAGCAAAGTTTAAAGGAAATTTTCTTTGAAAATTTAAATCATCCTGAAAAATTTCGTGAAATGATTGAAAATGATTTTGAAGATGTTGTCTTTGAGCATTATCCAAAGGTTGGGGAAGTGAAAAAGAAATTATATGAGCTTGGTTCTGATTTTGCGTTGATGTCTGGGAGTGGCTCGTCGGTTTTTGCTTTTTTCAAGAAGATAGATAATGAAAAAGAACGAGAAATCTATGATGCGTTTCGTGATTGTAAAGTTTTCGTCTTGAGATAGATTTTAATTTTTTTACTTCTTTACTTGTGTTTTAAAGGTTAACATTTTATCTTTAAGCAGAGAACTTAAAAACAAAAGCAAAACTCCAATGATAAGAAGAGAATTTTTAAAAAGTTCACTCCTTGCTGGATTGGGGGCGATGGTTGCAAGAAAATTTAAACTTTTCCCTTTCACAGATGAATTATTTGCAACCTCAAAAGGGTCGGAAAGATCACAAAGTAAAAGCCCGGTTTTAATTTCAACTTGGAGACAGGGAATTGCTGCTAATGAGAAAGGATTTGAGGTGTTATCAAAAGGCGGGACTGCGCTTGATGCGGTTGAACTTGGTGTAAGAACCGCTGAGGATGATCCAAATGTAATGAGCGTTGGTTATGGCGGGTTGCCTGATGAGTGTGGGCATGTCTCACTTGATGCGTGCATTATGGATTGGGAATTTAATGCTGGTGCGGTTGCATTCGTTCAAAAATGTAAAAATCCAGTTTCGGTTGCTCGCAAAGTTATGGAGTTAACAAAGCATGTTTTTATAGTTGGTGAGGGAGCTGACAGATTTGCAAAGTTGATGGGATTCCCAGAAGTTGATCTCTTAACGGATGAGGCAAGGAAGAGATGGCTTGAATGGAAAAGAAAAATGAGTCAGAGCGATAATTGGCTTTCCCCAGAGGAAAATCACGACACAATCGCAATGCTTGCGCTTGATCAAAATGGAAGAGTTGCTGGTGCGGTCACGACAAGCGGTCTTGCGTGGAAAATTCACGGAAGAGTTGGAGATTCTCCAATTATTGGAGCTGGACTTTATGTTGATGGTGAGGTTGGCGCAGCTGGAGCAACTGGCGTTGGTGAGGCAGTTATAAGAACCTGCGGTAGTTTTCTTGTAGTTGAGTATATGCGAAATGGAATGCATCCGCAAAAAGCAGTTGAGGAGACGCTCAAGAGAGTTTTAAAAGTCAATAAGAAGTGGATTGATAAAGATCCGAATTTCCAAGTTGCTTTTATCGCTGTTAATTTGAAAGGCGAAATTGGAGCAATGGGATTGAGAAAAGGGTTTCAATATGCACTTTACAAAGATGGGAAAAATCAATTTCTTGATGCGCCAAATTTAATTTAAAAAATTTCGCACATAGAAATATGAAAGCCAAAATTTTAACACTTGCAATTTTAATTTTCGTTTCTTGCAGTTTATTCTCTCAAGTTAAACTTGAATCAATATCCCTTGCTTCTGAATTTCTTTACGGAGTCAAAGGGATAAATTATGTTGAAAAGGTTTCGGGAATTGGATTTTCTGGCAATCTTAAATTCGGTCTTGGTAAGTCGGGGTGGAAATTGAAAATTTTTTCTGGTTATTCAGATTCAAAACTTTTCCCTTCCGATTCAATGACGATTGAAAGATGGAACTGGGATTACTGGAAAATATGGTATCGCTCTCATGTGAGGTCATTGATCGTTGATTCAAATTATGCGGTCAATTTAAATCCGGAGCAGAGATTATATCTTCTCCCCGTAAAATTTTATCTTGGGCGTGATTTTGAATCTGGGAAATTAAAAATTTTTGCTGGTGCTGGATTTGGTTTGACAGTTTATGAGAGGGCTTTCTGGTTGAATGAAACTTGGTGGAAGAGATTTCAAAATCTTCCAGACAGCGGTGAAGTGTATATTTTCCAGTATTCTTTTAAAAATAATGCGCCAAGCAAAAAAGGAACTGTGTTAAGTTTTGGACTGTATATAGGTGTAACTTATGCGTTGACAAAAATTGCGTCTTTAAAGTTTGGTCTTGAATTTGAGCATTATCCAAGTTTGAACGGAATTGAAAAGGTTGAGTTTGGGAAAATTATTTTTAAAGGGGTAAGGGAAGCAGACAAAAATTTCGTCTTACGTGATGTTTTGAAATTAACATTTGGATTTTCGTTTAATTATTAAAAATTTAAGTTAGATTTCGGAATGCGAAAATTTTTCTATCTCATCGTTGCTTCTTTTCTATCTTCTGTGTCATTTGCTCAATTTTCAATTTTGGTTGAAGGCATTTACATTCAACCTGTTGGTGGTTTTTCTGGATGGTTTGATAAACATTATTCGGCTACAATTTATCTTGGACAAGTTAAAAAAAGTGGCTCATTTCTTTCAGGAAGAGTTGAGTTTTACAAGTTTTATCGTGAGAATAAAGATAAACTTTTTTATGAAGATTTAAATCTTGAATTGAAAGTTTACGGTGCGGGTGTTGAGCATAGAGAATCGTTGGTTAATTTTGGTTTTGTTAATTTTTACGCTCTTGTTGGTGCAGGGATTTATAGATGGTTTGGGGTAAGAGGAGAGTATTTCTTCAAAGATTCTGTTGGGAATGTGATTGATTATATAAGCGAAAGGAGGTATCAAGATTGGAGTGCGGGGTTTTGGGGTGGTGGAGGAGTTGAATTAAAAGTTTTGAAAAATTTGTCTTTTAATTTAAACGGTCGTTATCAGATAATAGTTGGTGAAATGTGGCAGACACTCGCATTGCGACTTGAACAGGCAAGTGGTTTTCAATGGATCGGCGGACAAGCGGGAATTCAGATTAAGTTTTAGTTTTTATTTCTTTGATGTATGGGATTTTCAAAAGCTCTGGTAAAAATCTGTGATGTGATGGATGTTTGTCGCAGTATGAGATGTTAATTTTTAAAAGTCCGTTTTCTTCGGAAATAGTGTATTGATCTGGTCTTATTTCGTGTTCAGCGATGATGTCAATTAGTTCTGCTCTTCCTTTTCCTTTTTCATCAAGGATTTCAAGTTCAAGTTGTGTAAAGTGACATTTCCCAAGAATTAGTTTTTCAATTCTTGCAAGGAAAGTCAAAACTATCAAAACAAGCACTGTAAAGATTGTGGCAAGCGTTAAATTATTGGAGCCAATTGCAAGACCAATTGCAGCCACAACGAAAATAGTTGCTGCTGTTGTAAGTCCAGTAATTGTTCCTCTTGATTGAATTATTGTCCCAGCTCCGATGAAACCTATACCTGTTACAACTTGAGCAGCGATTCTTCCCGGGTCGCCCCACATTTTAATTGACAAAATCATGTATAGAGTTGAGCCAAGGCAAATTAAGATATTGGTTCTAAAGCCTGCGGGCTTCCCTTTTAATTCACGTTCAAGCCCAATTAGTCCACCAAAAATAATTGCGAGAAAAAATTTAAACAGGTCTTGATAAATTTCGGTCATCGTTGAACCCCTTAGTTTCTTTCCAAATTTTGTATGCTGTCCATTTTTTATGCTTTTTGCATAGTTTATTAATTGGACAATTTTTACAATTAGGATTTAGGTCAGTGCAAAAATTATCTTCAAAAATGTAAAACGCTCCATTATCAACATAAAAAGGAATTCTTCTGGATTGCGCTACGATTTCCTCAATTATCTGTCTCATTCTACTTGCCTGTATGATGTATGGGCGCTGTTTTTCGTAAAAAACTTTGTTTAGCAATCCTGTTCGTGCAAAAACTTTAGCGACATGTCCATCAACTATCATTAAAGTATCTTCCATTTTTGATATATTTTGTTCCCATATTTCATTGAAAAGAAAAACTGCCCAGTTAACAAACATTCTACAAGCTTTCGGGTCGTTTCCCACCCAACCGACTTCAAGAGATGAGTTTTGGTTCAAGAAATTAAATAAACCCTGTGTTCCTTTTTCTTGTAATTGATTAAAGATAAGGTCAAAGAAAGATTGTTGTTTGATATTAAGCCATTTAATAAAACCCTCATATGCCTTGAAGCGGTAAGCAAAGAGAGAAATTGGCTTTATCCCGCCAAGTGAACCAACTTTGTATAGAAGAGAACCTTTTGCACCTGCTACATTTTTAAAAACTTTAAATAACTCAAACTCTGAAATTCTATAAGGTTCAAAAAACAATGCTTCCCCAAATTCATCTGCTATTTTTATAGATAACTCTCTTACTTTTTCAAATCTCGCTTGTTGATTAATTAAAACCCTAAGCAGTAAGTATCTTAGCACTTTTTCTTGTTCATTTCTATCAGTTGAAAGTGGATTCAAGTTGTTTGGAAATGCCATATGTTCTCTCCATCTTTTGAACCATTTTTCCTGTCCTTGTTGTTCAAGAATTTGAAGTAATTTATTCTTTTCTTCGTCGGAGAGAACGCTTTGAAATTCACTTGCCATTTTTTGTTACTGATTTCTGGAGATTAACTTTACTTTGAAGGTAGCTTCTTAGATGTTTTGCGTCATCTCTTATAGTAATTTCACACTGGAAATCTTTTTCAAACAGATAATCTTGACTTAAATCCATTTTTTCTTTGATAATTTCAAGCAATTCCAAATCAATTTCGTAGCCCACGCTGTTTCTTCCAAGTATTCTTGCGACTTTAATTGTTGTACCAGAACCAACGAATGGGTCAAGGACGGTTTCACCGACATATGAAAAAAGTTTTATAAGTCGGTATGGTATCTCTTCGGGGAAGGCTGCTACCCCCGCTTCAATTCTATTTTTCAAAGGTAAAACGTTGGTAATGTTCCAAGTTGTAAGATACCATTTTTCTTTTTGGTATTCGGAGATGTCAATTTTTGAAAGTTCTTTGACCCTCTCGGGGATACTTTTGTAATCAAATTTTCCTTTTTGAAAAATGAGAATTGTTTCCTGAATATTGTCGGGGTAAAAATACATTGGGTAAGGGTGTTGTAAAATTACGCCACTTCTTCTGCTGATGCGGATGTATCCTTCGGGTTTTATCCAAATTATCTTATCTCGGTAATTAAAACCTTCATTAACGTAGATTTGTGTCAAGTCGGCGACAACGGGGTATTTTTTACCATTTACAAGGACATCGTCGCATACAATACATACAATTCGCCCGTCGGCGAGAACCCTTTTAATTTCCTTCGCAATTTTTGACATTTTCTCAAGATATTCATCATATGAAGAATAAAGGTCTGGATAGTCAAACGGGGCATTGAAGTAAGGGGGACTTGTCACGACAAGATGGACGCTCCCGTCTTGAAGCTCTTGCATATTTTCAGCATCGCCAAAAATGATTCTGTGATAAGATTTTTCCATTGGAAATATGAAAAGACCTTGTTCTTCAAACCATTACTTTATATCCGACTTCTTCAACTTTTTGCTTGATTTCGTCTATGTTAAGTTCGCCTGTGTAAACTATCTCAAGTGTTTTGTTAACATGGTCAGCTTTTGCTGATACGACATTTTTTAACTGTTTGACCGCCTTTTCAACGGTCATTTCACAATGATGGCATGTCATTCCTTCAACTGTGATTGTTAATCTGTTCATTTTGCCCTCACAATTTTAGTTTTTTAATTCTTAAAGAATTTGAAACGACGAGAACGGAGCTAAACGACATTGAAATTGAAGCGAAAACAGGTTTAAGCAAAACTCCGAAAAGCGGGTATAAAATTCCAGCCGCAACTGGAATTAAAATTATGTTGTAAAAGAAAGCCCAGAAAAGATTTTGTTTTATGATTTTGTATGTTTTGACAGAAAGTTTTATAAGTTGAAGCACGCCTTTTATATCGTCTTTAAGTAAAATTACATCCGCCGTAGCAGTTGCTACATCAGTTCCAGAGCCAATTGCTATTCCAACATTTGCTTTTGCAAGTGCTGGTGCATCGTTTACTCCATCTCCAACCATCGCAACAATATATCCCGAATTTTTCAATTCATCAATTTTTTCAGATTTTTGTTCGGGTAAAACCTCTGCGAAAACTTTTTCAACGCCAATTTTATTTGCAATTGCTCTTGCGGTTTTATAATTATCTCCTGTTAAAATTGCAACATCAATTCCGAGTTTTTTGAGATTTTTTATCGTTTCTTTCACATCTGGTTTAATTGTATCTGCAATTGCAATTATTCCCATAATTTTTCTATCAACAGCGATGAAAACGGGCGTTTTCCCTTCGTTTGTGAGTATATCAAGTGTTTTATCAAAACCTTTTGTTTCAATGTTAAGATTTTTCATAAATGTAAGATTGCCAACCGCAACCTCGCTTGAGTCAATGTTTGCAAATACGCCTTGTCCGGGGATGGAGAAGAAGTTTTTTGGTTCATAAAGTTTTAAATTTCTTAACTTTGCATATCTTAATATCGCTTCCGCAAGTGGATGTTCAGAGTTTCTTTCCACGGATGCGGAAAGTTTTAAAATTTCATTTTCAGATAAATTGCCAAGTGTTATTATATCTGTTACCTCCGGTTTTCCATATGTGATTGTTCCTGTTTTATCAAAAACGACAATGTTAATTTTGTTTGCTATTTCAAGTGCAGGTGCGTTTTTTATTAAAATTCCACATTCAGCGGATTTCCCAGTTGCGACGACAATTGCTGTTGGAGTTGCAAGTCCAAGCGCACATGGGCAGGCAACAATCAAGACAGAAACAAAATTCATAAGTGCGAATGTAAATCCATAACCGAGAAGATACCAGATTAGAAATGTTAAAGTTGCTATTCCGATAACAATTGGAACAAAAACAGAGGCGACTTTATCAGCAAGTTTTTGAACAGGTGGTTTCGTTGCCTGCGCATCTTTTACAAGTTGAATTATCTTTGACAAAACCGTGTCTTTTCCGACATTTGTGACTTTGAATTTGAAACTTCCGGCTTTGTTAAGTGTTGAACCAATGACGCTGTCGCCGGGCTTTTTTTCAACGGGTATGCTTTCACCCGTTATGATTGATTCGTCAACTGAACCAAATCCGTCAATTATAATTCCATCAAGAGGGATTCTTTCGCCGGGTTTAACGAGGATTATATCTCCAACTTTCACATCTTTTATTGAAACAACGACTTCTTCACCATCTTTGACAAGTGTTGCAGTTTTGGGTTGAAGTGATGAAAGTTTCTTTATTGCTGATGTCGTTTGCATCTTTGCTCTTGCTTCAAGAAGACGTCCGAATAAAATTAAAGTTATGATGACGGCAGAGGTTTCATAATAAACATCAGGACTTTTTCCAATTGATGTGAAAATTTTTGGATAAAAAGTTGCAACGACGCTGTAAAGATAAGCCGAACCAGTTCCAATCGCAATTAATGTATTCATATCTGCTGAAAAATGCCTAATGCCAGCGAAGAAACTTCTAAAAAATTTCCCACCACCATAAAAAACAACGGGCGTTGTAAGGACGAATAAAATGTAATTTACGATCGTTCTATTCTCAATGTGGTAGAAGAAGTGAAGAATCATATCAAGAAGTATGAAAGCGGTAAGCGATGCACTCGCAATAAGTCGCTTTTTTAAATCTTCATATTCTTGTTTTTTGATTATTTCGTCGTAAAGTTCAATTTCTTCCTCTTTGATTTCAGGAACTTTGTAACCGAGTTTTTCTATTTCTTCCCGTATGTTTTCAATTGAAAGTAATGTTGGGATAAATTCAAGGGTTATGATTTCAGTTGCTGGATTTACAGAAACTTTTACAACGCCGTTTAATTTTGATAGAGCATTTTCAATGTATGAAACAGATGCAGATGAAATGCCTTCAACTGGAATTGTCAATTTTTGAATTGCGACATCATAACCGATGGACTTTACAGATTGGATTATATCTTTTATGTTAAGTTGTTTTTCGGGGTCAAATTCAATCGTTGCTTTTTCGGTTACCAAATTAACGATGGCATTTTTTACGCCGGGAATTTTAAGGAGGTTGTTTTGAACTTTTAAAACGCAACTTGCGCAGGTCATTCCGACGATAGGAATATCTATCTTGACGGGCTTGCTTTCCCTTAACTTCTCTATTTCCTTGCCTTGTTCTTTCATTCCAAGTTTTTCAGGTTTGATTTCTTTTTCAAATATAATTTTTGAAGCAAAAAAAATCAAATGAATCTTAAAGTTGCGTGCTTGTGAAAATTTTGTAAAAAAGAGCGGGTTTTTTTATTTTAAAATTGCTTCGGAAAAATACAACGCAAAGTCGCATGAAAAAGTTTTTTCTGCTTTTGTTTTTGGTTATAACTTTGGCTCTTTCGCAAAAACCTCAAGACAACCGCGCAACAAACATTGGAAGAATTGGATTAGCCGTTAATTCTTACGGTCAAATTGGTAATGGTTTCAATCCATCTTTTTGGCCAACTCAACCGTCGTGCGAGTTTCCCATCAAGCCCGTGAGGTCAAGGATTGAGCATCTTTTTAATGGAGGACTCTGGGTTGGTGGATATGGTAAAAGTGGGCTTTCGGTGACAACTGCAACAAACGACAGAAGATTTTCAAGCGAATTCACACAGCCACCCGATCAAGGGCTTTATGAGCGTTCAAGTTTGCTTGAATCAAAGTATTATAGCCCGGATGCAGTAAGTCATCAGGATTTTTATTGCGATTTCACAGATACGAATACGATTAATCCATTGACGGGCGAACCAATCTCGGGACATTATCCACTTGGAGTTTCAGTTCATATGGAAACATATGCGTGGCAATATTCAATTGCAGATAATTTTGTAATTTTAAAT
>Ga0105162_1002041_pt1 | contig 10987 bp, 8 predicted proteins | sample JNZ201metaG_FD_81532 | JGI IMG/M metagenome (GOLD analysis project Ga0105162, IMG submission 81532) | Hot spring microbial communities from Jinze hot spring, China to study Microbial Dark Matter (Phase II) - JNZ 20120812A | ecosystem: Environmental > Aquatic > Thermal springs > Hot (42-90C) >...
CATCTCCGCCATCTGGACCACCGAACGGGACATATTTTTCTCGCCTAAACGTAGCAGCACCATTTCCGCCATTACCGGCCTTTACATAAAAATCAACAACATCAACAAATCCAACCTTTTCCATACTTTTAACACCTCTTCCTTCTGGTCACGTAAAATTTTTGCTTCTTCGAGAATATTATACACTCAAACTACAAAAAAATAAGGACTCCCCATGGAGTCCACCCTTGAGTCTTGCCTTTTTTACTTTTGGAGCCAGCGGAGGGACTCGAACCCTCAACCTGCGCATTACGAATGCGTCGCTCTACCGGTTGAGCTACGCTGGCTCGCATAGCTTGTTTATAATTAAAAAATCTGGTGGCGGCGGAGGGACTCGAACCCTCGACACGATGATTATGAATCATCTGCTCTAGCCACTGAGCTACGCCGCCACACTTTTTCTCAAACAGCGGTACGATTTTACCATACACTTTTTAGTGTGTCAAGAATCTTCGCTCTAACAACTGAAGCTTGGCTCTATCAAATATTATCGATTATGTATTCAATTGCGCAAATACTTGCACCTATAAGGTTCGAACTTACATTTTTGAAAATTGAAGGAATAACTACCACTTTCGTAGATGCTGGTTTCAGAGCTTTTTTTCTAACGATACTTATCAAACGTTGGTAAAAATAAGCAGGCATATCGCTGATTTCTCCACCCAAGATTACAGCTTCTGGGTTTACTGCATTTATGATATTGACGATACCTTCAGCAATATTGGATGCCATATCTAGTAGAATAAATTTCGCCTCTGGCATGGTCTTGAGTTTATTAAAATCTTCTTCGTGGAAGTTCAGTTCCCTACGCGCTCTTCGAAGTGCGTACCTAATCGAGGAATACAATTCCCAACAGCCAGTCTTGCCACAATGGCATAACTCATCCGAAGATATATCGACGGTCATATGTCCGAATTCTCCAGCTGAGAAAAACTTTCCGCGGTATAGTTTTCCATCTATCATAAGGCCTGTTCCTACGCCTTCTCTCACTAATATAAAAACAAGATTGCTCATGTTGATTAAAGCCTTAGAATAATACTTTTCAGCAAGAACCGAAAGATTTGCTTCGTTATCCGCTATAATAGGTACTTCTAAATCCAGATAATTCTTAATTCTGACATCTCTCCAACCCAAGTTAGGTGCGTTGATTATTATTCCGTTATCCGTATCAACCATTCCAGGGATGGATAGCAAAACAAGAGAGTGGTTGTACCGTAACGACAGATTGTTGAAGTAATTCTGCACAAGTTTAAAAAAGTCCACATAGTTCTTAGGTGTTCTGAATGATTCCACTACTCTAACAGACCCATCATAGTACCCCAATGCTACCGTTGAATAGGTAACTCCAACATCAAAAAGTAAAGAAATGCGATACTCTGGGTTTATTCTAAGAGATATTTTCTTTCTGCCAGGTGATTCACTTTCGATCACTCCGGCTTCAAGGATATGTCCTTCAGAAATCATTTCATTAACCAATCTAGTAACACTGCTCGCCTTCAGCCCCGTGAGTCTAGCTATGTCGTTCCTTGAAATAGGGTTCCTTCTATGTATCAGTCTTAAAATAATCTTCTTGTTCAATATCTTTATGTTGCTACTGTCATACTTGCTTATCGACAAACTAATCACCCCAATTAATCGTACTGTCAGCCTTTGTCAATTCTTCCAAACAATTCCTTTAAAAGGTTGTATAGTTGTCCAAAAATAACATAGTTTTTTTCGTATTTTTTCGAATTTTCTTCATCGGGCACAAATGATTCGACAACCGAAATCCACTTGTTTGAGATACCCGAAGGTTCAATTCCCGTCAGTGCAGAAAAAGCCAGGATGGCCGCTCCATACGCTGCTCCCTCGGTACTTGACACCTTTACAATTCTATTCCCAAGTATATCAGCTATCATTTTCACCCAGACTTTACTTTTTGAACCACCGCCAGTGATTCTAATTTCTCTTATGCCGCTTGATTTCAAACTCACAAAGCAATCTTTTAGACCGTAACCAACTCCTTCAAAGATTGCGCGGTAAATATCAAAGCGATTATGAGCCGAACTCAGGCCGAAAATTACACCTCTTGCGTTAGGGTCATTGTGTGGTGTTCGTTCACCGTTAAGATAAGGTAGGAAGAAAAGTCCTCGTGCACCAATTGGTATTTTATCAACTTCGGCATTTATTATATCATATTCGTTGAAGTTTACGATTTTATTGAACCATTCTACGGAATTCGTGGCTGAAAGCATTACCCCCATGTAGTAATTAACATTGTTTACAACATGAGAAAATAAATGAACTTTGCCATCTTCGTCTGGTTCATTTTTGAACGTTGGTACTAGCACCGTGCCTGATGTCCCAACACTTATCATTGCAGTATCTGGAACTGTAACACCAATTCCAAGTGCTGCACAAGCGTTATCTGCTCCACCAGCAACTACAATTGTGTTATTTTCGAGGTTTAATTCAGACGCTATTTTATGTGATATAGTTCCGACTATGGAGTTTGAATTGACTATCTTCGGAAGCTTTGAGTCATCTATGTTCAGAATACCTAGGATAGTGTTACTCCAGCTTCTTGTTCTTACATCGTACATAGCTGTTCCTGAAGCATCAGAATGTTCCGTAACAATCTCGTTCGTCATCTTGAAATTGATGAAATCTTTTGGCAAGAGGAATTTGTATGTCTTGTGGAAGATTTCAGGTTCATGTTTTAAAAGCCACAGAATTTTTCCTGCAGTGAATCCTGTCAGTATTGGATTTCCCGTTATTTCCAAAGCCGTTTTTCTTCCGCCAATTTTCTGTGTTATTTCATCGCATTCAGCACTTGTTCGTTGATCACACCAAAGTATGGAATTATGAAGTGGATTACCATCTTTGTCGATGGCAACAAGACTATGCATCTGGCCACTTGTTGAAATTGCTCTTATCTTTAGATTTTGTTCCTTTGCAAAAGTACTGAGCTTTTTTAGAACTATCAATGTTCCGTTCCACCAATCTTCAGGATTTTCCTCCGCCCATCCCGGGTTCGGTGCAACAAGTTTAATAGGGTACTCAGCTCTTTCAAGGACTTTTCCAGCTTCATCCACTAAGATACCTTTTATCGACGTTGTGCCAATGTCAAGACCAACAACACAAATGTTTTCCATAGTTTCACCTCGTGGTAAACATGATGTTATTCATTATCATCTCTATTAGCTCTTGTTTCAACGACCGTAGAGTGATATCTTTAAGATTCTCGGCGTAGTCTGATAACTCCTGCATCGAAACCCGACCATTCAAAATCTTCGTACCTATTTCTCGATTGTAATATTCAGCGTACCTTTCCTCCACGAGAGGTTTTATCTCTTCACGTAACCGAGCAGCAAGCCTCAAACCCAAGGCAAACGCGTCCATGCTGCTAACATGAGCATATATTAAATCTTCCGGATCTGTCGAGGCTCTTCTAACTTTTGCATCAAAGTTCAGTCCACAATCAAGCCCACCATTTTCAATAACTTCGTACATCGCCAGAGTAGTTTCATAAACATCTGTTGGAAATTGATCTGTATCCCAACCAAGCAGTAAATCTCCTCTATTCGCATCAATACTACCAAGTTTTCCATTAATTCTAGCAACCCTCAACTCGTGAGCAAACGTGTGTCCAGCTAAAGTTGCGTGGTTGGCTTCAATGTTTAATTTAAACTCATCGAATAATCCATACTTTCGCAGAAAGTGAAGAACAGTTGAAGCGTCGAAATCGTATTGATGTTTTGTGGGTTCTTTAGGTTTTGGTTCGATCATTAGAACTCCTTCGAACTTTATCTGCTTTTTGTACTCCACGACCAATTGTAGAAAGCGAGCCATCAATTTTTCTTCGAGTACGCTATCTGTGAGTAGAAGGTTGTCGTATCCTTCCCTGCCACCCCACAGAACATAACCCAAACCTCCTAGTTCCTTTGTAACATCCAGCATTTTCTTAACTTGACCTGCTGCGTAGGCAAACACATCTGGGTTCGGTGATGTTGCAGCTCCCTGCGCATATCTTGGGTGTGAAAACAAATTAGCCGTTCCCCATAACAATTTGATATTGCTGGTCTTCATGTATTCCTTAAGCTTCTCAACCACTTTGTCGAGAATCTTGTTTGATTCTTTCAATGATAGCCCCTCTGGTGCCAAATCCCTATCATGAAATGTAAAATACTCTATACCAGTCTTTTCACAAAATTCAAACAAAGCATCGATCTTTGCAAATGAAGTGCTCACTGGATCATTATGGAACCACGGTCTGTTGAATGTAGGGTCTCCAAATGGATCCTGACCTCTGCTGTTAAAAGTATGCCAATATGCAACAGCAAACTTGAACCATTCTTTCATCTTCTTACCTAAAACCTCTTCCTCTGGATTATAGAACTTATAACTCAAAAGATTCTTTGAATCCGGTCCTTCATAAACTATTTTTCCAACTTCGAAATACATGGTCTCCACCTCCAAAAGTTATATAATTTTAACCTCGGTAAAGAATATCCTTTCATTTGGAACTTTTATTTTCTCACCATCTATTGAAAACGTTCCACGGAGTCGTATATCTTCAGACGAACTACCAATCATGACATTGTACACACCTGGTTCGATACATAGCTTCATATCTATTCCATAAAACGCCAACTGTTCTGTGTGCAATTTGAAAACAACCTTCCTCTTTTCTCCCGGTTTTATACCAACTTTTGCAAATCCCTTTAACTCTTTCACAGGGCGTGTGACTGAAGCGTATTCTCTTCCTATGTAGAGTTGAACAACTTCCTCACCGTACAGCTCTCCGCTGTTCTCGACATTTAAAGAAATTTCAACTGTCCCGATACCACTTACTCTCGATGGTGTGATTTCTAAATCGCTGTACTCAAAGGTTGTGTACGATAGTCCAAAACCAAACTCAAAAAGTGGTTTGACACTCTCGGAAACATAATCACCATGCCAGCTTGATCTGCCACCAGATGGTTTAAAATAATGGAAGAGCGGAATCTGTCCAACACTTCTCGGAATTGTTATAGGAAGCTTTCCAGATGGATTATACTTCCCATACAGAACATCAAATATCGCTTCTGCTCCCGCTTCTCCAGGTAACCATGCCTGAACTATAGCCGACACTTTATCGACAACTTTAGCAAGAGAATATGGTCTGCCACTTATCAAAACAACTATCACAGGCTTACCCACATTTGAAACTGCGTCAATCAACTCTTCCTGAACACCGGGTAGTTTTAAAGTAGATGTATCCCTTGACTCCCCTGTAGTGCAGTCTTTTGTCAAACCTGACCTGTCACCGACCACAACAACTGCGACGTCACATTTTTCAACCGCTTCTAATGCTTTGCTGAATCCTTCGGTAGACGTTCCCAGAACATCGCAACCCTTAGCGTAGATGTATTTTATGCCCTCTTCATCGAATATAGTTTTCAAACTCTTAATCATACTCATATTTTTCTCTACCGATTCTTTAACACCAGAGAGATTGAATTTCGGAGCATTGAAATTCTCATTTATATTTTCAAGCATCACACTGATGTGAGAAAGGTACATATAATCGCCTAACATATTTCTAACACTTTCCGCATTAGGTCCTATCAGCGCAACTTTCATTTCGTTTTTTAGCGGAAGAATACCATCGTTTTTAAGCAGAACTATAGATTTTCTAGCGATTTCGAGAGCTAGTCCAGAATTCTTAACGATCTTCGACGGTCGAACGTAAGGATTATCAAATAATCCAAGCAGGAACTTAACCTTTAGGATCCTTCTCACCGATTCATCTATCAGCCTTTCCGAAATTTTGCCATCCCTCACCAACTCTACGAGATGCTTGTAACAGTCAATCTTGGGTAATTCAACATCGATAGAGGCTTGAAGCGCGAGCTTGGCTGATTGTGCTTTGGTCTCAGCAATTTTATGATACTCATACAAAAGTGCTATGGAAAAATAATCGGAAACAACTATACCATCAAACCCCCATTCCTTTCTAAGCACATCGCGGATGAGTTCCTCAGAAGCAGCTACTGGGACTCCGTCGATTTCACTGTACGAATTCATCACTGAACCGATTTTTGAAATCTTCACAGCGGCCTCAAACGGTAAGAGAAACACCTCTCTTAATTCACGAGGTGGTATATTCGTCGGTGCCCAGTTCCTTCCGCCTTCGGATGCTCCGTAACCAACAAAATGTTTAGCAGTTGCAATAACTCCGTTTCTTAGGTCATTTCCTTGTAGGCCGTTGATATAAGCGCATCCCATCGTTGCCACAAGATACGGAGACTCTCCAAAAGTTTCTTCTACCCTTCCCCATCTGGGATCCCGAACAACATCAAGTACCGGTGCAAGACCTTGGTGAGCACCAACTGTTCTGAGTTCATCTCGAATGACAGACGCAGCCTTGTTAATCAGTTCTGGTTCCCAAGTACTTGCCATAGCAATTGGTACCGGAAAACTTGTACCACCAAGTCCCATGTACCCAGTCAAGCATTCTTCGTGCATTATAGCAGGTATTCCAAGTCTTGTGTTTTCAATGAGAAACCTCTGGATTTTATTGCTAAATTCTGCAGCGCGTTCAGGTTCGAAATTTGTAGCACCGCCTGGCCTAGTAATTTGACCTATGCCGTATTTCAAAAGCTCATATGCTTTTTGCTCGTCGAAACTTCCATCTTCATTCAGTAGTTCATAGCTCCAAATTGAACCCAACTGAAAAACTTTTTCTTCCAAAGTCATTCTAGAAAGCAAATCTTCAACTCGCAAAATCACTGGCGCGCTTGGATCCTTATAAATCTCCATATCATCTTCCCCCCTATTTGTATAAAAAACATTTAACTAATGTACCTTCCACCTCAAAATACGGTGGTTTTTCTTTCTTACAGATATCCATAACAAACGGGCATCTACCAGCGAACTTACATCCCGACGCCTTATACTCAACTTCTTCTAGATCTGACAGTTTTATTCTCGAATTCCATGCTTTTCTTGGATTTGGTTGGGGAATAGATTCAATTAGCAGCTTTGTGTATGGATGCTTCGGTTCTGTGAGCACTTGCTTTGTACTGCCCATTTCAAGGATATTTCCTCTGAACATAATTGCGATTTTGCCGCCTAAATAGTAAGCTGTCATTAAATCATGTGTGATGTACAAGATACTGATGCCAAACTTTTCAACCAATTCTCCAAACAGGTTTACAATCGACATTCGCAAAGATGCGTCAACCATTGATACCGGTTCATCGGCTACCAACAATTCTGGACGAGTTAAAAGGCTCCTAGCGATAGAAATTCGTTGGAGCTGTCCACCAGAGAATTCATTCGGATACTTATCGACAAACTCGTTATAAGAAATCCCCACCACTTCTAACGTCTCCGAGATGATTCTTTTCATTTCACTAAGGTCTTGGGCAATTCCAAAGTTTCTCAGTAGTTCGTAAAAATACGAGTCAACTTTTCTGAGGGGATTAAAAGTGGTAAAAGGATTTTGGAATACGGCCTGTATGTGTTTGAACAGTTTCTTTCTCTCCTTGTCCTTTAAGACATCTATTCTATTACCTAAGTAGTGAATTTCGCCACTTGTTGGTTCTTCAAATCCGAGAATTATCTTAGCTACCGTAGTTTTTCCACAACCACTCTCACCAGCTAAAGTAAACACCTCACCTTTGTTCACATCGAAAGAAGCATTTTCCACAGCCGTCAATTTTATACCGCCAATCAGGCTTCCTATCCTGTAAACTTTTGTCAGGTTTGAAACATTAAGCAGTTCGCTCATAGGTCCACCCCCGAGTATAACCAACATGCCACTTTGTGTCCCTTATCTACCTCGATAAATTGAGGAGCACTTGCCTTACACTTTGCCATAGCGTAAGGACATCTTGGGTGAAACGCACAACCTTCCGGTAGAGAAGATAGTGAAGGAGGTGAACCTGGTGCACTTTCCCTTTTTCTTCCATCTCCAAATTGAGGTAACGAGTCTATCAAAAACTTAGTATAAGGATGTAGGGGATTCTCAAATATTTCCGCTGTCTTTGCTTCTTCGACAAACTTTCCAGCATACATAATCCCTATTCTGTCAGCAACATTAGCGTGTACCCCCATGTCGTGAGTTACTAAAATAATTGTGTTATTAAACCTCGACTGGATATCCTTTAGTATCTGGATTACTCCCCTCTGTGTCACAACATCAAGAGCCGTTGTCGGTTCGTCAGCTATAATGACTCTTGGAGTCAAGATTGTCGCCAAAGCTATGGTTACACGTTGTCTCATACCACCTGATAGTTGGTGTGGATAAGCATCTAATACCTCTTTTCTCAGGCCAAGTTCCAAAATGTGTTTTACTATTCTTTCTTTAAGCTCTGTAGGATCAGAGTTATTGATGTTAGGTTTCAAAAAGTCTTCAAAAGTTTGGCTTATTTTTCGAACAGGATTCAGTACATTCATGGAACCCTGTGGAACGTAAGAAATAAATCTCCATTTGTACTTCCTTCTATTGTTTAATGGAGTCTTGTATATTGACACGCTCTTGTTATCTTCGATATAAAGAACCTCGCCATTAACAATTCTAAGTGGTGGTTCTACCAAATCGAAGAGTACTTTTAATAAAGTGCTCTTTCCGCATCCGCTTTCACCCGCTATGCCGTAAATCTCATTTTGATTGAAAGAGATGCTGATATTATCAACAGCCTTTACAACTACCTTTCTGCCATATATATCAAGCATGTAGTACGCGCTCAGGTTTCGCGTTTCTATAACATTCATTTCTCTCACCTCAAGCTTTTCCAACTCTTTGCAAACGCATCCGTGGATCTAAGTACTCACTGATACTTACTGACATTAGGTAAAGTGCGACGAAAATGAGAATCGAGAATACAACAGGCGTAAGGACCCACCACCAGTAACCTAAAAATAACGCCTGACTTGAAATTGACCACTGGAGCATTGTACCTAGCGTTGGTATTTCCAAATTGAATACCCCGAGTATAGACAACGTGATTTCCATACCAATAGCCCAAGACATGTTCCCGATTAAAGTAGAAAACACTAAGGGTATTAAGAACGGAATGTAATCTTTGAAAATTATCGACCTTGTGTTTGAGCCTGAGAGAATTGAGGTATAAGTAAAATCCTGCTCTCTTAAACTAAGGACTTGCGAACGCACGACGCGTGCATCCCACGCCCACCCAAAGGCACCCAACAATATCCCAAGATTTATAATATCCATTCTTGCTTTTGCTATCATTGCGAAAAGCACTATAATCACAAAAAGCGGTATAACCAAGAAAGAATCAGTCAAAAACATCAAAATTCTGTCGATCAAACCACCCTTAAAACCTGCGAGAATACCAACCAATAATGCTATAATCCTCGAAACGATTCCTGCAATCAGTGAGGTAAGTAAAGAATTTCTCACTGCATAAGTAAGCACCCAAAAGACATCTTGACCCATTGAAGTTGTACCAAGGATGTGTAGCCAGCGTGGTGGTGAACTTCTCTCAACCACATTCCATTGGGAAGGATCGTAGGGTGAAAATGCAGTCAAGAATGAGAGGACACACAGCAGAAGCACTATTACAAACGCAATCTTAAACCTGTTGTCCTTAAGAAGTTCTCTGAACACTTTCATAAATCCACCTCACTTGTATTTAACACGGGGATCCAGTAATGGGTATAACAAATCTATTAAGAAAACACTTGTTGTAATGACGATTATAGAAATACTCGTTATACCCATCAACAAGTTATAATCTCCTGTAAATACGGCGTTATAAAGAAGAGTTCCCATTCCCGGATAGGAGAAAGTCATCTCAGTTATAAGAGCTCCGCTGAAAATTTGACCTAGCGAGAGCGCCAATCCTGTTATTTGAGGTAACATTGCATTTCTAATCACGTATTGATATACAATTTTTTTCTCAGGAACTCCTGCATATTTTGCGTACCTGACATAATCTTCTGACTTGACCGTTTGAACGATTAATTTCATACCCTGAAACCAGACGAACGTTCCTATTAATAACAACGACAATGCGGGTAAAAATGCGTGCTTAAGTATTGTTACTATACTGTACAAATCAAACCGAATCTTACCTCCTATTGAAAACCCACCTCTAACAGGAAATATAGGAAATATAAAACCAAAAAGGATGAGTAAGGAAAGCGCCAATATATAGTAAGGCATAGGCCTAATCACCATCGCAATCAAATCCACTATCTTGACCCACTTTTTGTCGGGATAATATCCAGCAAATCCTCCTAAAATACTTCCTATTACCCATGACAAAAGGGTTGTAGACAGCAATAACCCAACGGTCCAAGGAAGTGACTGAGCTATAAGCGTCTTAACTGGTGTTGGAAATTGATAATAAGAGGGTCCAAAGTCCAATTTTGAGAATCTTACAAGAAAATCTCTATACTGTTCCCATAAACTTCCTTCAAGTCCATACAGCTGTTTCAAAGTAGAAATCATATTCTCAACAGACTTGGGATCCATATAAACACCTTGTGTTGTAAATCGAGCAATAAACTGTTGAACAGGATCAGTTGGCAGAAATCTTGGTATGAAGAAAACCATTGTAATACCAACGAAAATAACAAGAAAATAGGTTATCAGTCGTGGGATTAAATAATTTTTTACAAACTTCAAGACTTGGGCCTCCCTTCTCTTGGGGACGTGAATTTCTATTTTTCAGGTTTAAAGTATAGCCGACTTAAAAATTAGGGAGGGAAGGGTTCCCTCCCTAAACAACGAAGTACTCACCTCTTGCTATTTTCGACCAGTTGGTTTCAGATATGGCAGCATATATTTGAAGTTTGGCCAGTGATGGTAAGGTTGCGCATACATATTTTCAGCACCCGGGAAATTGGTCCAGTAATACTCATTCCAAACAATAACACCTGGATAGTTGAAAGTAGGGATCCCCGGCATCTCACTTACCAATAGCTTTAGACCTCTATGCCTATGTTTATC
>Ga0105162_1002042_pt1 | contig 10982 bp, 8 predicted proteins | sample JNZ201metaG_FD_81532 | JGI IMG/M metagenome (GOLD analysis project Ga0105162, IMG submission 81532) | Hot spring microbial communities from Jinze hot spring, China to study Microbial Dark Matter (Phase II) - JNZ 20120812A | ecosystem: Environmental > Aquatic > Thermal springs > Hot (42-90C) >...
TCTATTTTCAACACGCGTGATTGGAATAAACTTTAGCTTTAATGGGTAGGCTAGACTGCGCCCGAGCTCACCGCTCCGAGCCGTAGAAAACCACGCTGCTTGTATTTCTTTAGGTTCAATGTTGGCATCTTCGAAAGCCTCATAGCAAGCCTCGACAATTAGATCGTTGACGCTTTTATCCCAGTGCTCAGCAAATTTCGTGCAACCCATGCCTATTATGGCAACTTTATCTTTAACACCTGGCATGACACATCACACCACGCCTTGAAACATAAAATAGGACTTATGACAAGATTTAAACCTTCTCGCCCAAACTTTTATTAACACTCAAAACACATTCTTTTCTCTAAACAGTTCAAAAGGGTGGACTGATTGAAAGTTAAAAACGTGACTATTATAGGCGCAGGAACTATGGGAAGCGCAATTGCGGAAGTTGTTGCAACCAAGGGCTTCAATGTAAAACTTGTTGATGTAAGCGACGAGATCCTAAAGAAGTCACTTGAAAAGATAAGAAGCGAACTAAAAAGCAGTTACGAAAAGGGTTACGTGACCGAAAACGTCGAAAACATAATGAACCGGATAGAGGCGACGACAAACTTGGCTGAAGCTGTGAAAAACGCGGATGTCGTAATCGAGGCCGTCCCGGAAATAATGGAGCTGAAAAAGAAAGTTTTCAGCGAAGTTGAAAAGAATGCGCCTGAACATGCAATATTCGCCACAAACACGTCTTCCCTAAGCATAACAGAGCTTGCAAAGGCAATCAGCAAGCCTGAAAAAATGATAGGAATGCACTTTTTCAATCCTCCAAAAATCCTTAAACTGCTTGAAATAGTGTGGGGTGAAAAAACAAGCCAAGAAACCGTCAAGATAGCCGAAGACTTTGCCAAGGCAATCGACCGAGTAATAGTCCATGTCAAAAAGGATGTCCCAGGTTTTATAGTGAACAGGATTTTCGTTACAATGTCGAACGAGGCTGCTTGGGCTGTGGAGATGGGTGAAGGGACAGTAGAAGAAATAGACTCCGCGGTTAAATATGTGATGGGCCTTCCCATGGGCCTTTTTGAGCTCCACGATGTCCTTGGTGGTGGAAGCGTAGACATAAGCTATCATGTTCTAGAATACTTTAGGAAAACTCTTGGAGAAACATACAGACCTGCACCATTATTCGAAAGGCTTTACAAGGCGGGGCACTATGGAAAGAAAACTGGCAGAGGCTTCTATGATTGGAGTGAGGGCAAAACAAACGAAGTGCCATTGAGAGCTGGAGCAAAATTTGACGTGCTTAGACTTATTGCTCCAGCGGTTAACGAAGCCGCATGGCTTATAGAGAGAGGCATTACAACCGCTGAGGAAATAGACCTCGCAGTTTTAAATGGGCTTAACTATCCAAGAGGCTTGCTCCGCATGGCCGACGAAATTGGAATCGACAAGATAGTGGCGAAACTGGAGGAACTCTACAAAAAGTATGGAGAAGAAAGGTACAAGCCCAATCCAGTCCTCTTGCAAATGATTAAGGAAAACAAGCTTGGGAGAAAAACGGGCGTAGGCTTTTATGAATATGGGAGAGGAAAATACGAGTTTGTCGTTGTTGAAAAGCGTGGAAACGTCGGCATTATATACCTTAACAGGCCGAGAAGGGCTAACGCGCTTAATATAACCTTCCTAAAGGAGATTGACGACGCGTTGAGCGTGCTTGAAGAGGACGCTGATGTAAGAGCCGTGATGATCACGGGAGTTGGCAGAAACTTCTGCGCTGGGGCTGACATATCAATGTTTGCCTCTGGAAGACCGGAACTTGTTGTGGAGACAAGCCAATTTGGCCACAAGGTTTTAAGAAGAATTGAGCTCTACCCGAAACCAGTAATCGCCGCTATAAACGGGCCAGCTCTTGGTGGAGGTTTTGAGCTTACACTGGCTTGCGACTTAAGGATTATAAGTGACAAGGCTTTCATGGGGCTTCCAGAGCTTAACCTTGGAATAACACCTGGTTGGGGTGGCACCCAAAGACTAGCCTATTTCGTGGGTGTTAGCAGACTTAAAGACATCATAATGTTAAGGAGGAACATCGACGCAAAACAGGCGCTGGAGCTTGGCTTAGTCTCCGAAGTTTACCCGAGCGAAGAGTTTATGGAAAAAGCCGTTGAATTTGCACAGAAAGTGGCGGAGCTTCCGCCGCTCGCAGTGAGGTACCTCAAGAAGGTTGTGGCCCTAGGGGTTATGCCCTCGCTGGAAACCGGATGCTTCATAGAATCCACGGTTTCAGGCGACATATCCCTATCAAGAGAAGTTGCCGAGGGAATTCAATCATTCATGTACAAAAGGAAACCCCAATTTTAAGTCACCTTAAAATCTGAAAAGCCCAAATTAACGAGGTGCAACATTCAATGCCTACAAAAAGGATTCCAGCTCCACACTTTTCACCCGAATATGGTCCGCTGAGCGGAATTAGGGTTTTAGTTGCCGGGAACATAATAGCTGGACCCGCCATAGGCACATTCCTCGGCGATTTAGGAGCAGAGGTAATACACATAGAAAGACCTGACATAGGCGACACATTGAGAGTTCTTCCACCCTTCTATGAAGCTGCGGGCAAAAAAATCGGCGGGGAATTCGTGTGCGTTAGAAGGAACGAGCTCAGCGTTGCCCTCGACATGAGAGACGAGGAGGGAAAGAAAATATTCTTTGAACTTATCAAACAGTCCGACATATTCGTTGAAAGCCTAGTTTGGCTTGAGGAGCGATTTGGAATAAAGGATGAAGACATTTTGAGGGCTAACCCAAAAATTGTGGTGGTACATGTAAGCGGATATGGACGCCCAGAGTTCGGCGGAGACCCCCAAAAATGCGGAAGAGGCAGCTACGACATAATCTCACAGGCTTATTCAGGGTGGTGTAAGCTGGCTTCAACCCCGGAACACGATGTTTATAGGCTGCCTCTTTACGCAGGAGACTACGTTACAGCCCTTTTCGGCGCTGTTGGAGCATTAGCAGCATACATCCACGCGCAGAAAACAGGGGAAGGCCAGGTTGTGGACCTAGCGCAGTTTGAAGCCATAGCTAGGATAATTGAGATGTATTATACAATGTATTATAATCTCGGTGTTTTGAGGGAGAAGGAAGGCGTCTATAGAGTTTTTAACCAGCAGCCCTACGGACTTTATAAGGCAAAGGACGGGTGGGTCGCGATAGGGGCTATTGGACCCCAAACCTACGGCCGGTTTATAAAGGCTTTAGCCGACGTTACGGGGATAAACCCCAAAGACTTTCCATATGAGGAATGCTCCGGAAGCCCCGAGGCGCTGAAAAGTCCAAAGGGGAGGGAGCTAGACAGAATACTAAACGAATACCTAAGAAATCACACACGGGACGAGATAGAGGAACATTTCAACAAATATAATGTACCCTGCTCAAGGGTGACGACTCCAGACGACGCGATAAAAGACAAACATTGGATCGGGAGAGGCGACATAGTTGACGTCCTAGACTCCATAACGGGAACTTTTGTGAAGCAAATTGGAGTGGTTCCCAAATTTTCTAAGACTCCAGGAAAAATCTGGAAAGGCGTTCCAAAGCTTGGAGAAGACACTAAAAGGGTACTGAAAGAACTTGTAGGCCTAAGCGATGAGGAGCTGGAAGAGCTAAAAAAGAAAGGCATAATTAATTACCCTTAAAAGCCACATTTTTAGATTTTAAACTTTCAAACTCTAAACGGTTAATGGTTATAAAGCTTCTGAAAGCAGCGAAGGTTTAAATAATTGTAGACGCGTCGCTATTTGAGAATTGAAGGGATACGTATGGAGATATTGGTTGGTAAAGAAACCCGTGCATATTTGAAAAAGAAAGGCCTACCGGACCGCGACCTCTATGAGCTTCCGGAATCTAAGCTAAGGTTTCCAGACGGTGCCCAGTATAGGTTGGAAGTGCCAACGGTTAACACTGCCGAAGCCATGAGAGCTGTGCTTGAAACCGCTGAAAAATACGGGGTTGTAATTAATAGGATTGACGAAACCCGCGGGATTATGCGCCACACTGACGAAGAACTCGAGGAGTATATCCAGATTGCAAAGGATTTTAAGGTTGAGTTAAACCTTTCAGTGGGTCCGAGAGCTGCCTACGACCTAAGCCCTCAAAGGGCAACGGGCACGATGGAAGCTGGTAGAATCGGCTATAGGCTTAGGGGAATGGAACAGGTTGTCAGGGCCGTTGAGGATGTTAAAAGAGCTGTGGAGCTCGGTTGCAGAGGCATACTCGTCTACGATGAGGGCCTCCTTTGGCTTTTGAATGAAATGAGAAAGGATGGAGAGCTACCAAAAGACTTGTCCTTTAAGCTGTCTGCTCACTGTGGCCACGGAAACCCTGTGTCCTTCAAGGTGTTGGAGATGCTTGGCGCCGACTCCATAAACCCAGTGAGAGATCTAACGTTGCCCATGATCGCCGCTATAAGACAAGCTGTTAAAGTGCCTATCGACGTGCATGTTGACAATCCGGCTTCCACCGGCGGAATGATTAGAACCTATGAGGCGCCTGAAATGGTAAGGGTTGGAGCGCCAATACATTTGAAGACTGGAAACTCTGTGCTTGAAAGACATGGCATGCTAACAACCAAAGAAGACGGTGTGAAAATGGCCATCCAAGCGGTGCTCGTGGACCGCATGATCAAAAGGTATTATCCAGAAGCTGTTCAGTCAAAGAAAGGCGCTAAAGGGCTGGCTATCCCCAAATAGAGAAAGGGGAAGTGAATGCCAAAAAGCGTTTGGTACCAAGAGTTAAGCTGGCCAGAAATAGTTGAGCATGCCAAAAAATGCGACATCATTATAATTCCTGTTGGCTCCATAGAGATGCACGGCCCCCATTGCCCGGTAGGAGTAGACTCTCTAAACGTCCAAAAAATGGCGGAACGTGTGGCAAAAAGAACTGGCGTGCTTGTTGCCCCTCCAATATGGTACGGCGCCCACATGTATATGCAGTATGGTTTTCCGGGAACTATTCCGATTAGATCAGACATACTCAAGCAATTCGTGAAAGACGTTGTGACGGGACTTGTAAAAAATGGTTTCAAAAAGATTATAATCCTTAACGGGCACGGTCAACAGTGGGTTTTTGTCGGCGCCCTGCATGAACTGGCCTTAGAAACCAAGGCGTTCATCGCTGTTGTCACATGGTGGGAGCTTATCAGGAAAACTGTGGAAGAAGTTTGTGAAACCCCGTTTGTGCACGCTGACGAGGCGGAAACTTCTGTAGCTTTAGAGCTTTACCCGGATCTTGTAGACATGAGCAAAGCCAGCAAAGAATCCGCGCCGACAATCGTTGACCACAAATGGTATGGACACCCAACAAGCACGATTCCGGAAGAAGGCGGCATCCCACACCACAACATCACCGCTTCCTACTTCCAAGTGGACGTTTACAAGCTGGGCATCCTTGGAGACGCAACCAAAGCGACAAAAGAAAAAGGCAAAAAAATGGTGGACGCAGTGGTTGAAAAATTATGTGAATTTATAGAGGAGCTTAAGAGAAAATATCCTCCAGGTGTTTCCCCACTTGAAACTCCGCCACCCAAGGTGTAGGGTATGATAGTTGTTAGGAAAGAAGAGGCGCCAACGTTCCCTGCTCCTCCTCCGTCAAGGAAAGTGACGAAGATACTTGTGGACCCTGTGATAGGTTCAAAGCACGTGGCAATGGGCTTCACAGTTTATCCCGTAGGCGAAAAGGGGGCACCTCATGCCCACACTGGAGAGGAAACAATTTTCATACTGAAAGGGAAAGCCAAAATTTCAAGCGCACAAGGAGAGCACATTCTTGAAGCTGGCGACCTAGTTTACGTGCCGCCGAACGAAACTCACATCTTAGAAAACTGTGGTAACGAAGAACTCCAATTCATATGGGTTTATACGCCTCCCGGAGACGAGAAATCCATAAGGGAAAGGGCTAAAAAGTAACATCTCCCCTTTTCTTTTTATAACACCGTTAAAGGTTCATTGAGGGATTTGGATGGCCGGGTATGTAGGTAAAATTCTAAGGGTAGACCTCACAAACCAAGAAGCCAAAACTGAAAGCATGTCTCAAGACCTAAGAGAAAAGTATATAGGCGGCTCAAGCCTAGCCGCAAAAATAATTTACGACGAAATGCCCATTGACGTGAACCCCTTCGACCCGGAAGCCCTCCTTATATTTGCCACAGGGCCTCTAACAGGTACTGCTGTTCCTTCTTCCGGACGTATCAGCGTATGTGCAAGGTCTCCTATTGGAATTTGGGGGGAATCCCACGCTGGAGGATTGTTTGGACAGCAGTTAAAGAAGGCTGGTTTCGATTTGATCGTTATAAAGGGGCGAGCAAAAAAGCCAACTTACTTGTCCATAAAAGATGGCAAAGTTGACTTTAAAGACGCAAGCCACATTTGGGGAAAAGACGTCTACGAGACCTACGATGCCATAAAAAGGGAGCTTAAAGATAATACTGTTCAGATAGGCGCCATAGGACCCGCCGGCGAAAAAATGGTCCATTACGCTTCCATAATTTTTGGCATCGGAAAAGCAGGAAGATCTGGAATGGGCGCAATTATGGGCTCCAAGAACTTGAAGGCTGTAGCGGTCAAGGGAACTGGGAAAATTCCAGTAGCAAATGAAAACAAACTATTGGAGTTCGCGAAGGAAGTGCAGATGCAGTTGGCTAAAAGCCCAGCGGCCCAAGGTCTCCGTAAGTATGGGACAGGTGGAGGCATGGAATCCTACTATCACATGGGTAACATACCCATAAGAAATCACAGAGACGGTGTTTGGTCCGAAGAGAAAGTGGAGAAAATCAGCGGAGTTAAGATTTCTCAAACTATTCTTGAAAAGGTAACTCCGTGCTGTAACTGTGTCATCGGATGTAAACGCACAATCCACATAAAAGAAGGAAAATATGCATGCCTAAGGGCGGACAGCCCAGAGTTTGAAACTTTATGCATGCTAGGTTCAAACCTGCTTAACGATGACCTATCCCTTCTAGCGAAATTGAATGACCTATGCAATAGGTTTGGAATGGACACCATTTCTGTGGGAGCCGTTCTTGCCTTCGCCATAGAAGCCTACGAGAGAGGCATAATAACAAAGGAGGATACTGGAATGGAGCTGGCATGGGGACCCACTGAAAACCTAGTGAAACTTGTGGAACTCATAGCGAAAAGGGAAGGTTTAGGCGACTTACTGGCCAAAGGTGTTCGAGAAGCCGCAAAGCATTTGAACCGTGGATGCGAGGAGTTCGCCGTTCACGTTAAGGGCCTTGAAGTTGCTGCCCACAACCCGAGAGCCTTCTTCGGACACGCCTTAAGCTATGCCACAATGAACCGCGGCGGATGTCACCTCGCCTGGCCCCACAATCCAGACAGAGGAAGATTGGTGCCGGAAATTGGCATCACGATGCAGGGTGACAGGTTCCAGTCTAAGGGAAAAGCCATAACCGTTAAGAAGATGCAGGACATGATGGAAGTTTATGACGCTTTAATGATATGTAAATACGCATCTGGGGCGGGCCTCACCCTCACACAAATCACGGTGTTTTTTGAGCTTGTAACTGGCAGAAAAGTGACCGTTGAAGACTTAATGAAGGTTGGTGAGAGAAGCTTCAACCTCAAAAGGGTTCTCAACTGCAAAGGGGGAGTAACCTCGAAGGATGACATTCTTCCAAAAAGGCTGCTGGAACCGCAGGAAGGTGGCACCATGAGAAACGTTCCAGACATGGAACTCATGCTGAAAGAATACTATGAGGCTCGGGGATGGACCCCTGAGGGCTTTCCTTCAAAGGAGAAGTTGAAGGAGCTTGGCATTTAAAATGGTGTTTTTACGCCAAATCTTTCAGCCAGCCTCTTTAACTCTGCTAGAACCTCGCTGTCCAACGGCACTCCAACTTTAGATCTACGTTCCATTTCTCTTTTTTCGATTTCACCGGGCAGAAATATCTCATTTACACCTTCTCTTTTCGGGCAATTCTTGATTGCTTCCACGTATGCAGCCATTTTCTTCTCGTATTCTTGATATGGAATGAATGCCTCAACGTCGATGGCTTCTATAAAGAAGCCCGTTCCAGAAGGCCCGCTGAAATCGTCTAGGGCTTTTACATTTTGGAGATAGCTGGAGCCTGTAATTAATCCGCAGAGCAGGTCCAAGGTAAGGGTTAAGCCGTATCCCTTTGGTCCACCTATGGGGGCAAGCGTTCCCTTGAGGGCGGCAGCCGGGTCGGTTGTGGGGTTCCCGTTTTCGTCAAAAGCCCAGCCCTCTGGAATTTTCTCTCCTTTCAAGGCTGCCAAACGTATTTTTCCACGGGCTACCACGCTTACAGCCATATCTAAAACGATTGCCCCGTTAGATGCTGGAAAGCCTATGCAAAGGGGGTTAGTACCAAGCATGGGTTTCTTTCCTCCCCATGGAGCAATGGCTGGTGGACCGTTTGATAAAACTATGCTGATGAGCTTTTTCTCGGCAAGTTTAATTGCATAATATGCAGCCATGCCGAAATGGTTAGCGTTTCTAACACCAACACATGAAACTCCAAACGTTTTTACTTTTTCAGCTGCAAGATTTGCTGCACGCATTGCCGCCACTTGGCCGAAATTGTTGTGGGCGTCTATGAGCGCTGTTGCTCCATGCTCCTTCACAACTTCAATTGAACCTTGAGGGTCGATAAGCCCTCTTAAAACTCTTTCAACATATGTTGGCAGCCTTGCCACACCATGGGAATCCACGCCTCTAAGGTTAGCCATGACCAGGTTGTCCGCCACTATTTTCGCGTTTTCCTCGTTTACCCCAACCTGTTTGAGAATGTTCACACAGAAATTGAACAAGTCCTCAGCCTTCACAAGCTTCTGATCCAGTTTTAGACACCCCAAAGGTTTGAATAGTTGAGGAGATAATAAAGGCTTTTGAAACAGCTACTGGACGGGTGATACATGGCGTCTAACGAAAAAGTGGAGGTTACATTTGAACCCGTATCAAAGAAAATCCATGTTCAAGCTGGGACAACTGTTCTCCAAGCGGCAAACGATGCGGGCATAAGCCTCATGGCTGAATGCGGCGGAAAGGGAATCTGCGGAAAATGCAAGGTGATTGCTGGAAAACTTGGGGATTTAAGTGAACTTACAGAATCGGAAAAGAAACACCTTTCAACCTCAGAAATAAGCCAAGGATATAGATTGGCATGCCAAGCCAAAGTTTTAAGAAGAGCAACCATCACATTGCCCCCCGAAAGCTATCTTGTAGCCAGAAGAATTCAAACGATGGGACTAGAAAGATTTTTAATACCCCAACCAGCCGTAACAAAAGTTCACATCAAGATACCCAAACCCACACTGACCGACATAAGGCCGGATTACGAAAGACTTTTGGACATGTTACCAATTGACAAGCAGCTGGTGGAGATAGACTATGAAGTTCTCAGAGAGTTGCCAACAACCCTACGCAATTCAAATTTTGACATAACGGTTGCAATATGGAACGGACGAAGAATAATTTCTGTCGAAGCCGGAAGCTCCGCCAAAGACCTGTTTGGCTTGGCTGTGGATATAGGTACTTCAAAAATCGTTTGCCACTTAGTGGATTTAATGAGCGGGAAAACGTTGGATGTAGAGTCTATTGAGAACCCTCAACTGGCTTATGGCGAAGACATAATAAGTAGGATAACTTTCGCAGCGGCTAGCCCCAAAAATCTGTCGACTCTTCAGACAGTCTTGATAAACGCCATAAATAAAGTTATAGGAGAACTTTGCACGAGGCAGAAGATTAAAAGGAGCCAAATTTACGAGGCGGTGGTTGTGGGCAACACAGCAATGCACCATTTGTTTCTCGGAATCCAACCGAAATATGTCGCATTATCCCCCTTCACACCAGTAGTTAAAAGACAGATAAACATCGAAGCCCGAAAGCTGAATGTTGGAATAAATCCTTCAGGAATCGTAACAGTCCTTCCGGTCATAGCTGGATTTGTTGGAGCGGATGCCGTTGCAGACGCGTTAACTTCTGGGATCTGCGATTCTGAAGAGGTTTCCATGTTAATCGACATCGGAACAAACACTGAAGTAATCATAGGGAACTCTATAGACATGATGGCATGCTCTTGCGCTTCTGGCCCTGCTTTTGAAGGCTTTCACATTCGGCATGGTGTGAAAGCCGTTGAGGGAGCTATAGAAAAGGTTCGGATAACCGAAGATTTCAATGTTGAGTATAAAACAATAGGGGACAAGAAACCTATTGGACTATGCGGTTCAGCTATGATAGACCTTGTGGCAGAAATGTTTAAACATGGGCTGATAGACTCCGGTGGCAGAATAAGCCTTAACGTGAAAACTGAGAGGCTGAGGAAAAAGGACGGGGAAACAGAGTTTGTTGTCGCTTGGGGGAGTGAGACAAAAACGGGAAAGGAGATAACAATAACTCAAGAAGATATACGCAAAATACAACTTGCAAAAGCGGCCATATATGCTGCATGTTCCATCCTAATGGAGAAGAAAGGATTAAAAGAAGAAGACTTCGACAGAGTTTTCGTTGCCGGAGCCTTTGGAAACTACCTAAACCTCGAAAACGCCAAGATTTTAGGGCTAATACCAGACATTGCCTTGGAGAAGGTTGAATTCATCGGTAACGCAGCCATAACGGGTGCAAAAATGGCTTTAATCTCAATTGAAGCCAGAGAAAAAGCAAACAAAATCTCAGAGAAAGTGCGCTATTTAGAGTTGGCTGCCGACCCAAACTTCAATAGGAAATTTGTAGATGCAACTTTAATTCCACATAAAAACTTAAATAAATTCCCCTCCGTTAAACGCTTCCTAAAGGGTGATTGAAAATGTTCAAGTTTGAAAAAGAGCAAAAAATTTTTGACGTGGCAGGCGTGAAGGTTGGAGGGCAGCCCGGCCAGCTTCCAACGGTCATGATTGGAAGCATATTTTACCACAAACATAAAATAGTGAAAGACGAAAGGACTGGCGAGTTCGATAAGGAAGGGGCTGAAA
>Ga0105162_1002043_pt1 | contig 10980 bp, 8 predicted proteins | sample JNZ201metaG_FD_81532 | JGI IMG/M metagenome (GOLD analysis project Ga0105162, IMG submission 81532) | Hot spring microbial communities from Jinze hot spring, China to study Microbial Dark Matter (Phase II) - JNZ 20120812A | ecosystem: Environmental > Aquatic > Thermal springs > Hot (42-90C) >...
CCCCCACCCCCACGCCCAAGCCTACACCTGCTATTGTAACCCGCAAACGCATCGTGGTAGTGATCTCGCAGCAGAAACTTTACGCCTGGGAAGGGAACAAACTGGTTTACGAATTTATCTGCTCTACTGGGGCACCGGGTTCCCCCACGCGGCCCGGAAATTACTCCGTGATAAGCAAAATCCCCATGGCTTATTCCTACCGATGGGGGCTTAAAATGCCCTATTGGCTTGGCATCTATAGGGTAGGAGACCTGGAAAACGGAATACATGCCCTCCCGATCCTACCCAATGGTCAGACGTTATGGTCTGGCTACTTGGGGACCCCTGTCTCCTTTGGGTGCATAATTTTAGGGACTAAAGAAGCTCGCCTGCTCTATGAGTGGGCTGAGATAGGAACACCGGTGGAAATTAGACCATAGGGCTGAGGAGGAAAGCTATGGAAATGGACCTTTCACAGCTTACTCAAATGGTTACATGGCTTGATGAGGAGAGAAGGCGCGATCGCTCCGAGTTAAAGCAACTTCTACAAAAGTTTGAAGCCCTTTCTTTAGAAACCCAGGGACAAAGGGAGAATCTCCAGGAACTGGAAAATAAACTGAATGAGCTTAAAGCGGGGTTTATCAAAATAAGTGAGCTGGAAGAGGCCTTAACAAACGTTAAAAAGGAAATTATGCTCTTGCTTCAAAATTACGAGGAAGAAAGGCGAAGAGTTCTGTTAGAAAGCGAACGTCTCCATCAAGCGGAAAGGGCTCGCCTGGCAAAGGCAATTGATGATGTAAGGAAAGAGCTTGAACAATTCAAGAAAGTTCCTGAAGAAATCAATGCTCGCAAGGCAGAAGAAGCCAGGCTTAACGAATTGCTTTTAGCCTTGAGGGATCGCCTGGGCAATGTGGAGAAAACTTTGGAAAACATTGAGCATTCCCTCGCTTATATCCAGGAACGGAACGATTACCTCCTCAAGCGCATGGCCCAGGTCCAGCAAGAAAATGCAGGGCTTTTAAAGCGAGCTGGGGAGCTGGAAAGCCGCCTTGATTATCTTGCAGAGCAATTGCAGAAACTGGCCAAAAAACAAGAGGAGATGAGCCTATTCCATCAAAACCTGCGCCAGGAACAGGACCAATGGGTTGAAAACCAGCGGATAGCCGAGCAGGATCGCCAGCGCCGGATGGAAGAGTGGGCAAAGCAGTTCGCCAAATTTGCGGAGAAAATGGCGGAATATTCCTCACTTATGGATTTGTACTCCCAACAATACGAAAAAAACCGCAAAATAGTAGAACAGACGATTAAACTCCAGGAAAGCATAGCTAATGCCGAGAAAGAGGCCTTAGAGTTAATCAGGGTGGCAGAAGAGAGGATGAGGAAAGAATGGGAGACCTACCGTGAGGAATCCGAGAGACGCTGGAAACAGCAGGAAATGTTTATAGAGGAAAATAAAGCGCGCCAGGAAGCTAAAAACAGAGATTTTGCGGTCAAAATTGAAGCCCTGGAGGAAGCCCTCAGAGGCCTCCGGGAGGACATTTCCTCCCTCCGCAAGACTCAGGAGGAAGGCCTCAGAGGAGTTCTTTTAGCTTTCCAAGAATTTCTGGCGGCAACTATGGGGGATTAGGCCATGTATGTGGTGGGCACAGCTGGCCATGTGGACCACGGTAAATCCTCACTGGTTAAAGCTCTAACGGGCATAGACCCCGACAGATTGAAGGAAGAAAAAGAACGGGAAATGACCATAGATCTGGGTTTCGCCTGGCTTACCCTTCCCAATGGGGAAAAGGTAGGGATAGTGGATGTGCCAGGGCACAAAGATTTCATTGAAAACATGCTGGCCGGAGTAGGGGGAATAGACGCTGCTATACTGGTCATAGCTGCTGATGAAGGAGTCATGCCCCAGACGAGGGAACATCTGGCCATCTTAGATTTACTCCAAGTTAAAGCAGGCTTGATAGCTCTAACCAAGATTGACCTGGTGGAGGATAGAGAGTGGCTTGACATGGTTCAGGAAGAAGTCAGGGAAACCGTAAAAGGCACTATCCTGGAAAATGCCCCGATAATATTGACTTCTTCCAAAACCGGAGAGGGGCTTGACCGGTTAATTCAGGCCCTTCAAGACATTTTAGTCCGGACCCCTGCAAGGGTTGACCTTGGAAAGCCGCGCCTGCCCATAGACCGGGTTTTCACCATAGTGGGGTTCGGGACGGTGGTCACCGGCACTCTGGTGGATGGCAGTCTCCAGGTCGGGCAAGAGGTGGAAATCCTTCCTCAGGGCCTTAAGGCTAGGATAAGGGGCTTGCAATCTTACAAAGAGAAAATTCAGGTCGCCCGGCCTGGAAGCAGGGTAGCTGTGAACTTGAGCGGGGTTGATAAGGAACAAATAAGTCGGGGCGATGTCCTCACCATTCCCGGGTGGCTGATCCCGACTTCTCTGGTGGATGTCCATCTCCGTTACCTGGCCGAATCCCCTTTCCCTCTGCCCCACAACGCCGAAGTCAAATTCTTCAGTGGCGCTGCTGAGGTCATGGCAAAAGTAAGGGTTCTGGATCGGGAAGAAGTGAAACCGGGGGAAGAAGCTTTCGTCCAGCTCGTCTTAGAGAGGCCTGTCCCTCTGGTGAAGGGAGATGGGTTCATAATTCGCTGGCCCTCCCCTCCTATGACTGTAGGGGGAGGCAAAGTGGTAGATCCCCATCCGGGTAGAAGACACCGACGCTTCCGTCCCGAAGTGATAGAAAAATTGAAAGCTCTGGCCAGTGGTGTCCCTGAGGAGGTCTTTTTGAACACATTGAAAGCTTACGAACCGGTCCGTTTCCAGGAACTTTTGCCTCACCTTGGCCTGAGTAAAGAACAGGCTGTTGAAATCCTGCAAAGGCTAATAGAGAAGGGGGAAATCCTCACTCTGAGGCCTAAAGGGACCGGTGAGGAGGGTCATCTTATGACCAGATCAGGCTGGGATAAGCTTCTTGGACGTATGATTTCCCTGCTGGAAGATTACCACCGTCGCTATCCCCTGAGGAGAGGGATGTCAAAGGAGGAACTCCGGAGCAAGCTGAAAGTAACCTCAGGGGTATTTGGAGAAGCACTGGCTAGGGCGGTGGCAGAGGGGAAAGTGCGGGAAGAAGAGGGAATAATAGCTCTTCCTCAGCACGAGGTAAAATTCTCCCCCGAACAGAAGGAGCTGGTGGAAAAGCTCCTGGCCCGGTTCAGAGCCAACCCTTATGCTACCCCATCAGTGGCTGAGTGTGAAATTACCCTGGGAAGTGAGCTCTTCTCTGCCCTGCTGGAGATGGGAATTCTAATCAAAGTGAGCCCTGAGGTCGTCTTCCTGGCCGAAACTTACCGGGAGATGGTTAGAAAGGTGGTGGAGAGGCTTGAGCGAGAGGGAAAGATTACTGTAGCTCAGGTCAGGGATATGTTCGGGACGAGCCGAAAGTATGCTCTGGCCCTCATGGAACATCTGGACGAAAAGAAGATAACCAGGAGGGTAGGCGACGAACGAGTGCTTTTGCAGAAGCCAGCAAAAGGTTTACGAAGTTAGCCTTCTTAGCCCTCAGGACCACAATTCCCCCAAAACCAGCTTGTTCCTGAAAGTCTATTTCCTGACCTTTGATTTTGAGCCTGGGTCTGCCTATAGCTCCGACCCTGAAAATTGCGTGGCTAAAAGGTTTGTGTATTCCATTTGCTCTGAAAGCTCCGCCAGTGTGGTATAGATCTGCCAGGTCCTGAGGGGTAACTTTCATCGTGTAGCCGGATATTTTGTCCTCAAAGGCAACCTCTTCCAGCCACAGAAAGCTACCCTGGGCCAGGAAACGCTCCGTAACCTCCTGGCCGAAGAGAGAGTTCCTCCAGCTCAGGCGAACTTCTTCCCCTCTTTTCAGCAGGAAGAAAAAGTTTCCTGAGGGGTTTTCCACCTCCACCAGGGTTAATCCAGGCAGTGGGAATGGAAGAAAAAGCAGGGCCAAAAAAAGGGCCTTGCAGAGGAAAGGCAACCTCCGCAAGGCCCCGAGAGCTTTTAACATTTTATTTAAGAGCCCCTTTCTCTTTAAAGAACTTCTCAGCCCCTGGGTGGAGGTACTTCAAAGCATCAGGAGTTACCTGGCCGATGGATTTTTCAGGGGTAAGCTTGGCCGCGCCCTTCCACACAGCTGCCAGCTCGTTCAGGTTGGAGAAAATGACGTTCAGAATCTGATAGAGCCTATCGGCGGGGAAAGTATCCATGGTCACCAGCACAGCGGTAATACCTATGGTCTCTACATCGCTTTCAAGGCCGGGATAAGAGCCAGCAGCAAACTTTGTCTTGTGGAATACACCAGGATTAGCAGCCATTATCTTATCGGCATCTTCTCCAGCTATAGGCACCAGCACCATCTTGAGGCCAGGAGTAGAAGCCAGGTCAATGATGGATGATGTAGGAACAGCGCCGCTCCAGAAGAATGCATCAATTTTGCCGTCTTTCAAAGCAGCCACAGATTCAGAAGCCCCCAGTTTCTCCCTTGTGAAATCCTTGTCCCAGTCAATTCCCAGGGCCTTGAGCACATAACCAGCTTGCTCCTCGGTACCACTGTTGGGAGCCCCGGTAGAAACCCTTTTGCCTTTTAGGTCATAAATGGTCTTTATCCCTGTCCCCTCTTTTGTGACGATGTGGAGAGGCTGCTCATAGAACCCCATAACAAGCCGAACGGGCTTCTTATCCCCAAGGGCCTGTATTTTTCCCTCGTTGGCCCAAACCACGTGGTAATCGTAGCAGAAAGCCATCCCGGCTTTACCCGTAGTCAGGAGGAGCAAGTTGTCAATAGCAGCGGTGGTGGATTCAGCCGTGGCTTCGGTGTTGGGGACATTCTTGGTTATCAATCCTCCTATAGCCCCTCCAAGGGGATACCATACTCCCCCTGTCCCACCGGTAGCAATACTGAAAGAAAGCTTTTCAGGCTTTTTGGCACATCCAGCCGAAAGGAGCAGAGACAGGAGAAGGCTTAGCGCTAGTATTTTTACCGTTACAGATTTCATTTTAACCCCTCCTTAAAGAATTTAAGGCTAAAACCACGAGCCCTGCGGCTGCGGTTCCCCACCCTACACCTGAAGAGCCCAAGGGGTAAGCTACTAAAAGCAAGGCCAGCACTACAAGTACAGCCCTTTCAAGCAAATTTAAGCTGGACTTAAAATGCCCTATTATTCCAACGCTGATGAACAAAATGGACAGGATACTGTTTAAAGTCGCCAGCAAGAAAGGCACCAGCTTTGAATTCACTATTAAGAGATTGAAACCCAGAGGCGTGGCGGAAAACAGGAATGGGACCATAAAGGTGGAAAGGCAATACTTCCAGGATTGAAGCATGGCCTGGAAGGGATTACCACCAGTTATAGCCGCCGCGGCAGAGGGGGAAAGCCCCACTGGAGGGGAAACCTCGGAGAGGACGGCGAAGTAGAATACAAGGATGTGAGCTACATAATCGGGGATGCCCAGCTTGACCAGAGCTGGTGCTACCATTACAACTGTCATGATGTAAGTAGCGGTGATGGGCAAGCTTAATCCAATTATGAGAGAAGTTATGAAAGCAAGGAGCAGGGCTATGATCCTGTTACCCCGGCTCAGAGCCATGATCAAACTTGAAATCTTGAGCCCTAATCCTGTCAAGGAAAAAGTTCCCACTATCAGGCCTGCAGCGGCCAGGAGTACAGCCACCGGAACCATATTCTTGCCGCCCTCTATAAGGGCTTCTACTATCTTGCGGGGGGTAAGCCATTCGTTCCTGTCCCGGCTCAGAAAACTGGTTAGCACCGTGGTAAGAATTGCCCAAATGGCTGCTGATTCCGGGGAACGGCCAAGAGCGAGGAGGACTACCAGCACTATTAGGGATAGGAGGTGGTAACCACGCTTCAGCATGACTTCTTTAAAAGTTATGGGTGGAACATCAGGGGGCAAGAATTTTCGCCTCCTGGCTTCAAGTTCCACTATAAAGAAGGCGCCTATGTAATAAAGGAGGGTGGGCATAAGTACCATTATTACCACGTCCCAGAAGGATATACCCAGAAATTGCATTATAAGGAAAGCAGCGGCACCCATTAGAGGAGGCGAGATCACCGCTCCAATTCCCCCTGCCGAAATAAGCCCAGCTGCCATATTGGGGTCATATCCAGCTTTTTTAAGCACAGGCCACATGATCGGTGTTACGGACATAGTGGTGGCCACGCCACTGGCCTGAGGACCTCCTAAAAGGGCAGTGGTTAGGATGGCCCCCCGGCCTGCACTTGAAGGTTTGCGCCCCATAAGGGAAATGGCAAGCTCCAGCCAGAACTTCCCGGCACCTGCCACATCCATAAAGACCCCGTAAACTACAAAGAGGATAACGAAAGAAGCGCTTACAGCCAGAGGCACTCCCAATATCCCTTCCAGGGTCATATACATGTGCCCTACAATACGGTCAAGACTATACCCTTTGTGCCCAAGCCCTCCAGGAATGTAATAACCAAAAAGGTCGTAAAGCAGAAAAAAGATAAGCACCAAAGTGAAAGCATTGCCCACAACACGGCGGGAAAATTCAATTAGTAAAAGGATAGCCACTATCCCCATAGCTACATCCAGTGCATTGGGGATAGTGGAGCGGCGGAGGAAAGCATCAAGGTTTCGGAGCGGGTAGTAAACTACCAAGATGCCCGCCAAAGCCAGGGGCAAATCCACAAACCATCGCCACTTTTTTGCCTTCTCTGAAACAGGGTAAGTTAAAGCTACCAGGAGCAGAACAAAACCCAGGTGAATCAGCCGGAATTTATACGTTTCTATGGGACGAACTGCTCCATATAAAGACCAACCCACGAATAAAACATAGAGGAGACCAGTTACAAAGGGGTAAAGTTTTCCCTTTAACTTTGACCAGTTAAGCATGTTTTAGCTCCATTGTAGGTTTTTTAGAAAAACGGGGTATAAGGCCATTTTAAGACCTTATACCCCGCTACTGAAGAGGCCTTTCTTACTTTTGAGCCTGGAGTTTTTGTTTCTCCTCCTCTACCAGCACTCGCCGCAGCAGTTTACCAACCGTGCTTTTGGGGAGCTCTTTCCGGAATTCCACCATTGTAGGAACCTTGTAACGGGCCAGATACTTCCGGCAGAACTCAATAATCTCTTCCTCTGTAGCCGTCTCCCCTTCTTTAAGGACTATGTAAGCCTTAACAGTCTCGCCCCTGTAAGGGTCTGGGACTCCGGCTACCACCGCTTCTTTAACCTTGGGGTGCTGGTAGAGGACTTCTTCTACCTCACGAGGATAGATGTTGTAACCGCCGGCAATTATCATGTCTTTCTTGCGGTCCACAATGTAGAAGTAGCCGTCTTCATCCATCTTGGCGATATCGCCTGTGAGAAGCCAGCCTTCCTTGAAGACGAGTTCCGTCTCCTCGGGCATTTGCCAGTAGCCCTTCATAACTTGAGGTCCCTTTATAGCCAGCTCGCCAATTTCACCCGGCGGCAATTCCCTTGTCCCGGTTTCCAGGTCCACAATACGAGCTTCAGTGTCAGGGAATGGGATGCCTATAGAGCCAGGCTTGTTGAGGCCATATATGGGGTTGCAGTGGGTAACCGGTGAAGTTTCAGTAAGGCCATAACCTTCGCAGAGCTTGCCACCTGTTAGTTCTTCAAACCTCTTCTTAACTTCTACAGGAAGAGGCGCAGCTCCACTTATGCAGGCCTTTACAGAGCGAAGGTTGTATTTGGGGGTATCAGGGTGGTTGTTAATGGCCACATACATTGTGGGCACACCCGGGAACAGGCTCACCTTATATTTGTCAATAAGGATGAGCATCTCCTCAATATCCCTGGGGTTGGGCATGAGCACAAGGGTTCCGGCCGCGTTTAGCCCAAAGTTCATACATACAGTCATTCCATATGAGTGGAAGAGAGGGAGTGCCACCAGAGAAGTTTCTCGCCCTTCCTGCACATCAGGGAGCCAGGAGCGAACCTGTAGGGCGTTAGCTACCAAGTTATAATGGGTAAGCATAGCACCCTTGGGAACCCCGGTAGTCCCGCCTGTATAAAGCAAACACGCTATGTCTTCCTGAGGGTCTACCTCAACTGGGGCAGGATTAGGGGGATATTTGGCCAGGAGGTCCTGGAACATGTAAGTCCCTTCTACGAGCTCCCCTTCAAGGCGATGCCCTTCTTTTTTCTCAACAGCCAGGGTGAAAAGCAACTTGAGCAAGGGTGGGAAATACTCTTTAATGTTGGTCACTATTATATGCTTGAGGGGCGTCTTGGGCTTTATGTTCCGGATAAGGGGGTAAAACTTGGTCAAAGTCACCACCGTCTCCACACCAGCATTGTTGAACTGATATTCAAGTTCCCTTTCCACATACAAGGGGTTTGTGGGGACGACAGTGGCCCCGGCCTTAAGGGCTCCATAATAAGCGATAATAAATTGAGGGCAGTTGGGGAGATGAACAGCTACTTTAGAACCTTTTTTAACCCCTAAGGCCTGGAGAGCGGTGGCGAAACGGTCCACAAGTTCCTTAAGTTTCTTGTAAGTTATCTGGCTGCCCATGTATCTTTTGCCAAGCCTTCCCCCAAAAACAAGCGCGGGGCGATCAGGATACTTTTCAGCGCTGTCGTCCAAGAATTTATAGAGGGGGATCAGGGGGTAGGAAATAGTACGCGGAACTCCGGGGTCATAAAATTTATACCACACTTTTTCCATGGCCTGCCCTCCTTTGGATTATTTATTTCCCGGCACTGCTCAGCTTCATCGCTGAAGTTACAACTATTTTACCATAAAACGAGGCTCTTTGCAAATAACTTTCGGTTTACTCGGGGACACGGGTTTAAGTATGACCAGCTTGCTTTTCTGAAATTTAGAGGTAAAATAATAAGGGCCCCTTAAAGCCCCCAAAATCCTGGGAGGGGGATGGGATATGCCCAAGTTTATTTTCTGCACAGGAGGAGTTGTTTCTTCCGTAGGAAAAGGGGTAACCGCCGCTTCCATTGGACGCCTCCTAAAAAGCCGTGGCCTGGCTGTGACTCTCCAGAAGCTTGACCCTTACATAAATGTGGACCCGGGGACCATGTCCCCATACCAGCACGGTGAAGTTTTCGTTACCGAGGACGGGGCAGAAACAGACCTGGACCTGGGCCATTATGAGCGTTTTATTGATGAAAACCTCTCCCGCTCATCCAACGTTACAGCTGGCCAAATCTATGCTGAAGTCATCGCTAAGGAGAGGCGCGGCGATTACCTTGGCGGCACAATCCAAGTCATCCCCCATATAACCGACGAGATAAAACGGCGGATAATCCAGGCTGCCGAAGAGCACCACGCAGAAGTCATTATAGTGGAAGTAGGGGGGACGGTTGGAGATATAGAGGGGCAACCTTTCCTGGAAGCTATAAGGCAAATGCGCAAAGACTTTGGCCGTGAAAATACCCTTTATATTCACATTACCCTCCTGCCCTACCTGAGCTCCACGGGCGAGCTCAAGACTAAACCCACCCAGCACAGCGTTAAAGAGTTGCGTTCCATTGGAATCCAGCCCGATGTCATAGTTTGCCGCTCAGATTATCCTGTGGACGAAGCTCTAAAGGATAAAATTGCTCTCTTCTGCGATGTGGAGAAAAGGGCAGTAATACCGCTTGTAACGGTGGAAACCGTGTACGAGGTTCCACTTATCCTGGAGAAGGCAGGCCTGGGGGATTTCATACTGGAAAAACTTCAGATAAGAGGAGAAAAACCTGACCTTGAGGAATGGGCGGAGATGGTTGAAGAAATAAAGAGGCCTAAGGAGAAGATAAGAGTTGGAATAGTGGGGAAATACATCCAGCTTGTGGATGCGTATATAAGCGTAAAGGAGGCTCTGCGCCACGCAGCCCTCCACGAAGGGTGCGATGTGGAAATTGAGTGGATAAGCGCTGAAGACCTGGAGAGAGGCAATGCACTGGAGCGATTGAAGCAAGTAGAAGGCATCATTGTTCCTGGAGGTTTCGGGTATCGGGGTATTGAGGGGAAGATAATAGCGGCCCGTTTTGCCCGGGAAAATAAAATCCCCTACCTGGGCCTCTGCCTTGGAATGCAAGTTATGGTCATAGAGTTTGCCCGCCATGTCCTGAAGAGCGAAGAGGCCAACAGCACCGAATTTAACCCCAATACCCCGTACCCTGTAATTGACCTCTTACCCGAACAGCGGGGGATAAGGGAGATGGGGGGGACGATGAGGCTTGGGGCTTATCCCTGCAAGCTCGTCCCCGGCACCAGGGCTGCCCAAGCTTATGGCGCTGAGCTTGTTTACGAGCGCCACCGACATCGCTACGAGTTCAATAATGCTTTCAGGGAACTTTTGACATCTCATGGGCTTATCATTTCCGGGACTTCCCCCGATGGCAGGCTGGTAGAAATTGTGGAAATGGCCAATCACCCCTGGATGGTGGCAAGCCAGTTCCACCCCGAATTTAAATCCAGGCCTAACCGCCCCCATCCCCTCTTCAGGGGGTTTGTCAGAGCTATAAAAGAACGCCGTTCATCTCTTCAGAGGTAGTAACTATGGCCAGGCAGTTAGCAATTCCTGCCCTTGGGCTTTTATACGTAGCCTGCGTGGTTACAAGCAATGTGGGCTTCAAATTATCGGCCGGAAGTCAAACCTGGCGCGGCTTCCTGGCCTGGCAGGTAGTGGGAAACCTCGCTGGGTTCCTGGGAGTTATAGCCTTTACTTTGCTCCTGAAATTCATACCCCTTTATCTGGCCTACGGGATATTCATGGGCTTAGGCTTTGTGGCTGTACAGGTATTAGCCGCCAGGCTCCTTTTCAAGGAGCAAATCCGTCCAATCCAGTGGATAGGGGTCACCCTTATCTTGCTGGGAATATTTCTGATAGCGCTGGGGCGAAAAGAGTGAGGAGAGCTCTTACCCTGGGAACTGCATTTCTGGCTTTGATCTTTTACCTCAAAACCCTTGCCCCCGGCGTGCTGGAAGGTGACCCTGGTGAATTTCAGTTTGTGCCATATGTCCTGGGCATACCTCATCC
>Ga0105162_1002046_pt1 | contig 10968 bp, 9 predicted proteins | sample JNZ201metaG_FD_81532 | JGI IMG/M metagenome (GOLD analysis project Ga0105162, IMG submission 81532) | Hot spring microbial communities from Jinze hot spring, China to study Microbial Dark Matter (Phase II) - JNZ 20120812A | ecosystem: Environmental > Aquatic > Thermal springs > Hot (42-90C) >...
ATACATAAGGCCTGAGCTTATAGGGTTTGTCTTCGGAGCTTTGCTCGGGGCATTGTTGTTCAGGGAATTCAAGCCTCGGGCTGGCTCTGCCCCGGTCATAAGGTTCGTGCTGGGGTTCTTTGCTATAATAGGGGCCTTAGTGTTTCTGGGTTGCCCATGGCGTGCTTACCTTCGCCTTGCCGGAGGTGACCTGAACGCTCTTCTGGGCATAGCTGGTTTCATCGTGGGGGTGGCCATTGGGGTGTGGTTCCTTAAGCGTGGCTATAGCCTTGGCCGCTCCAGACCAGCTGGGACAGCGGTCGGTTTAGTGATGCCAGCTTTTGCCCTTATCCTGTTGCTCCTGCTAGTTTTTAGGGTAAGCTTTGGGGAAAATGCCCCCATTTTCTTCAGCAAATCCGGTCCCGGTTCCCTGCATGCGCCCATAATTATCTCCTTAGCAGTGGGGATTGTGGCTGGCTTCCTTGCCCAGAGGACCCGTTTTTGCACTATGGGGGCCATAAGGGATGTAATCATAATGCGGGACTTCCATCTTCTAAGCGGGGTTTTAGCTTTCATCGTGGCCGCCTTTCTGGTTAACCTTGCTATTGGTAAATTCCATCCAGGCTTTGCTGCCCAACCAATAGCTCATTCCAATCACCTCTGGAACTTCCTGGGCATGGTCCTGGCTGGTATGAGCTTCGCCCTGGCTGGTGGCTGTCCCGGGAGACAAATTTTCATGGCTGGAGAAGGCGATGGCGATGCCGCTATCTTCGTGTTTGGCATGCTGGTGGGGGCTGCCTTCGCTCACAACTTCAACCTGGCTGGTGTTCCCGATAAGATTGTGGATGGGAAACTGGTAGTAGGTGGCCCATCCATTTGGGGGCAAATAGCGGTCATCGTGGGCCTGGTAATTGTGGCTCTCATCGGTTGGACGATGAGGGAAAAATAGGAGGTGAGCCATGGCTAAGGTGGTGGATGCAAGGGGTCTATCTTGCCCTCAGCCGGTCCTCTTGGCCCGCAAAGCAATGGAAGAAGGGGAGTTCCCCATTGAAGTGCTCGTAGATACTGGTACTTCAAGGGATAATGTTTCCCGTGTAGCCCAGAAAGCTGGATACAAAGTGCGGGTAGAGGAGAAGGAAGAGGGCTTTGTGGTAAGGATTGAGAAATAGGAAATAAAGGGGGAGGCATTTGCCTCCCCCCTTTCCCAGGAAGGAGGCAAAGCATGAAGCAGAGGGATTTTTCTCGCCTTACAACCCTTGCCACTTGCGCGGGCTGAGCTGGCAAAACGGGCCCGGAGGCCCTAGCGCAGGTCCTGCGCTATATAATTGACCGCTTCCCTAAGGAAGCGTATGCTAACCTTCTGGTAGGCCTCGGGGAGGGGGATGATGCTGCTGTTTACAGACTCAATGAAGAATTGGCCCTGATTTTTACCGCTGACTTCTTCGCCCCCGTAGTGGATGATCCTTACACTTATGGGGCCATAGCTGCCGCTAATTCTATGAGCGATGTATATGCTATGGGTGGTGAAGTCCTTCTGGCTCTCAACATAACCTGCTTTCCTCCGGATATGCCTTCAGAGATTGCTGGTGCCATCCTTAGAGGTGGAGCTGATAAGGTGGCAGAGGCTGGAGGGATACTGGTAGGAGGCCATACCATGGATGACAGAGAGCCAAAATACGGATTAGCGGTAATAGGGGTTGTCCACCCTCAAAAAGTGGTCACCAAAGCTGGGGCAAAGCCAGGGGATATTCTATTTTTAACCAAACCGCTCGGGACAGGGGTGATAACTACGGCGCTGAAGGCGGGTTCGGCCAGGGAAGAACACATAAAAGCAGCGACGGAAGTGATGCTTCACCTTAATCGCAATGCTTCAAGGGCGATGCAGGAAGTGGGCGTTTCAGCTGCTACCGATATAACGGGCTTCGGGCTATTGGGCCATGCAAAAGATATAGCGGTTATGAGCAGGGTAAACCTCAGGTTTTACTATGAGCGTATCCCCTTCATTCCCGGGGCCAGAGAATATGCTGAACAATGGCTTTTCCCAGGCGGCACTCATTCTAACGAACGCTTCTTCCATCCCTGGGTCCGATTCCTATCCAATTTGAGCGAGGAGGATCAGTTGCTCCTCTTTGATGCCCAGACGTCAGGAGGCCTCTTGATAGCGGTAGCATCGGAACGGGCTCCCTTGCTTGAAGAAAGCTTGAAGGAAAAAGGTGAAAGGTACTGGATTGTGGGGGAAGTCCTTGAGGGGGATGGTATAATAGAAGTGATTTGATTGGTTGGGGAGGGAGGATGAGATATTTCTACTGGCTCCTCTGGGCTATCCCGCTGGCAATTGCGGGATATCTTTTACAATGGCCTGTCTGGGCAACTTTTACTTTATCAGGGTTAGGTATAATGCCTCTGGCTTACCTTATGGGCAAAGCCACGGAGGAGCTGGCTGAGAGCATTAATCCCTATGTAGGAGGCCTTCTGAACGCTGCTTTAGGGAACGCCGCCGAGCTTATAATCGGCATTTTCGCCATAAAGGAAGGACTTCTGGAGATGGTCAAAGCCTCTATAACCGGCTCCATCCTGGGCAACATACTCGGGATTATGGGCTTCAGTTTCGTCCTGGGGGGATTATCCCACGGGGTCTTAAGGTTTGACCGGGCCAGGGCGGGACTTCGGGCCTCAATGCTGGCCATCGCCTTAATCGCTACGGGCGTCCCTTCTTTCTTCAGTTATGCCACAGCGCAAAGTTTCTCGTTGCCCCTTGAATACCTGAGCCTCAGTGTTGCTTTCATAATGGTGGCCCTTTACTTTCTGTTGAGTTCTTTCTTCCTTTCAGCTCGGGAAAATCACGTGCACATTCTTCCGGATAAAAGGTCTTCCATAAGGGGCCCTCTTTTGATGCTCTTTTTAACGGTGATAGGCGTCGCCATCCTTAGCGAAATTCTGGTAAAAACCACTGAACCTCTCATCAAAAGCCTCGGGATTACGGAGTTTTTCCTGGGCATTTTCATTATACCTCTGGTAGGCAATGTGGCAGAGCACTTTGGAGCAGTTATAGCGGCCTGGAAAGGAAAAGCAGAGCTTAGCATAACAATTGCTCTGGAGTCAAGCCTTCAGATAGCGCTGCTTGTAGTGCCGCTTTTTGTCTTCCTGAGCCTGGGCCTTGGGCATCCTTTTACCCTTGTTTTCAACGCTCTGGAGTTGATCTCGCTGGGAGCTGCAGTTATTATCGCTTCCTTTATCTCCCTGGATGGTGAATCCAACTGGCTTGAAGGGGTTCAGCTTCTTGCCGTCTACTTTATCCTTGGGCTTGCTTTCTTTTTCTTCCCGGCTTAACTTTTATCATCGCATAACCAGTGGAAGGAAACATTTGTAGCGCAAAGCTTTCAAGTCTATTATCGGCTGAGGGCGATAATACAGGGTTATTGTAACGCGGGTGAAATGTCCCTTTAGTTCGGGGGTAAAGTTTTCTTCAAACCACTTCTCTGTTAGCCCCCTTGAATCCCACATTTCCGCCTCGCTGAGAACCAGCCATACTCTCTTATAGAGGCCGGTGCGGCTCCTCAGGTAATTGTCTACTTGCCCTGGGGTCATGCCCCAGTTGGTGTAAGGCCCTTCTACTGGAATGTAAAACTTTTCCCCGGCCAGGTAGTAATCAAAAACCCGGCGCACATAGGGAATCTGAAACACTACCGCATCACCTTCGTGGGAATATTCTTTGAAGAGGGCCACGGCACTTCTGAAATCGCTCTTTATAGGGAAGCGATTCTGGCTCCAGTTGGCCTCAGCATCCACTAAAAGGATTGACAGAAGCAGGATAAGCTCAAGCAGTTTACCCCTGACCCTATAGAACTCCAATCCAGCGGATAGAAGCATATAGAAAAAGGGTGCAAGGAAAATAAGGTAGCGGTCAGTGAAGATGGGCTTGCGCAGGCAGATGATAAAGAGGCCCAGCACCGGGAGCATAAGTATGGCTATAAGGGGTGGGCTGCTCTTGCGTTCAGCGAGCCCTCCGAGGGCAACAACCCCTGCAGGGATCAAAGACCAGGGCCACAAAGTGCTCAGAATTCCAGAACTCCATCCGGCAAACAGGATTCCCAGCATATCAGGAAAGGGGTAATATGGGAAACCGGTCGGGTTAGGGGATAAAAGCGAAGTGATAAGCCAGCGGATTGCGGGAAAAAGGGGTAAGATGAGGGTGAGGTGAGCCAGGAGGCTTTCTCTCCACCTTTTTCTGTAGCTTGGCCAAAGGCATAGCGTTAGCTGTCCCAGCACCATGAAAAGGGTGTGGAAGTGAGTGTAAAAGCTGAGCGTCAGGATTGCAAGATATAAAGCCCAGCGCTTAAGCCCCCCTCTCTCTAAAGCTTTCAGATGGAGGATAAAGGCAAGGGTTGTCAGGCTCAACCACAGCCCATACATCTTGCCCTCCCGGGAATACCAGATCAGGTAAGGAGAAAAGCCTGAAAGAAGCAAGGCAGTGGTGGCTGATCGTTGCGGGAGAAATTTCTGCGCCAGTCTGAAGGTAAGGGGCAAGGAAAGGACGCCGAAGAGCAAAGAGAAGTAGCGGAGGGCAAATTCCCCTTTTCCTGCGAGGCTAAGCCACCCTTTCAGGAGAAGGTAGTAAAAAGGGCCATTCCACCCTGGCCGGGTAAAGTAGCTTAAGAGCTCCTCAAGGGGGACCGAAGCAAAAATTACAGCATCCACCTCATCTCGCCACAGGCTTTGGGAGAGAATGCCCGCTACCCGCACGCCGAAGGCCAGAAGTAATATTAAAAGGATTTTGCCTTTCATCGGCTAATCCGGAACCGGGGGTCCAGCTCCAGGAGCTTCCTAAGGCCTTCCATCAGAGTGACTTTTGGTCTGTAGCCCAAAAGCTCTTGTGCCCTGGTCAGATCAGCTACAAGGCGTGATACTCCTCCGCTTTCGGCCTTGTTGTGAATAACCTCTACTTCGCGGCCTACCACTTTGGCTACTTTCTTGGCCAAATCGTTTATGCTGGTTTCTTCACCACTGCCTACGTTTATAATGGCTCTGTTCACATTTTTGGCGGTAGCAGCTGCTACCAGTGCGTCCACCACATCGTCAATGTAGACGAAATCCCTCGTCTGGTTACCGTCGCCGTAGATCACCAGGGTTCCCCCTTCCACGGCCTTCTTCATGAACTGAGGTATAACCGGAGGGTGGTAAAATGTGAGGTATTGACCTGGCCCATAAGCGTTAAAAATCCTGAGGATAACCGTCTCTATGCCGTATAATGCCCCAAGGGTATTGACATAATACTCGGAGGCCAGCTTGCTTACGGCATAAGGGGACTGGGGGTTAGGCCTTTGGGTCTCTTTTACCGGTTGCTCTTTTTGTTCCCCATAAACAGCCCCTGAGGAAGCTAAGATGACGCGCTTAACTCCCACATCCCTCACCGCCACCATTAAAGCTACCGTCCCTCCAACGTTTACCTCGTTGTACTCCTTAGGGTAAAGGACCGATTCCGGAACTGAGACCTTAGCTGCCAGATGGTAAACGCAATCCACCCCCTGCAAAAGGTTCCAGAGCCTTGGCACATCCCTGACATCCCCGCGGGTGAAGACTACTCTGGGGTCAAGGCGGGAGGGATCTCCTGCGCTTAAGTCATCTATCACCCTCACGTGATGACCCATCCGGACAAGCCTATTGGCTAAAGCTGCTCCAATGAAACCGGCTCCTCCCGTGATGAGAAAGCGCATTATTTTTCCCTCCGGTTATAGCAGGTTCATCTGGAATGTTGGCCTTTTACCTCTGAGGGTTATAAAGGGAGCTGCCCGCGCGGTTAATACTCCAAGTTTCTTCAAATCTTCAAGGAACCGGATGGTTCCTCTTTTCCTTTCAGCGATTATTTTGCGGGCGGAGCGTGGACCTATGCCGGGGACACGAAGGAGCTGGTGGTAATCGGCTGTATTGATTTCCACCGGGAAAAATTCAGGATGCCTGAGGGCCCAGATAAGTTTTGGGTCACCTTCTTGCGGCAGGTTGCCATTGGAATCAAAAGTTAGTTCTTCCACAGTGAAGCCATATCGCCTTAGCAGGAAATCAGCCTGGTAGAGGCGATGCTCACGCCAAGCGGGGGTTGGGGGATGGTTCTCAAGGGGTGTGTCAGGGATGGGCTGGAAGGCACTATAGTAGATGCGCTGAAGGCCAAAATCTCTGTAAAGGGATTGAGCCAGCCGAAGGATGTCCCGATCCTTCTCCCCTCCCGGGCCGACCATGAACTGGGTGGTTTGCCCTGCGGGCAGGAGGATTTTTCCCTCTTCTATAAGCTCTTTGATCCAGGCGATAGGGGCGAAGAGGCTTTCGGTAAAGTCCTTACCTGGGGCTATGCGTTTTAGAGTTTCTGAGGAAGGAGCCTCAAGGTTTACCGAAATCCTGGTGGCCCAGCGGGCCATCGCCTCAACGGCTGCTTTGCTGGCTCCAGGTATCACCTTGAGGTGAATGTAACCGGGGAAGCCATATCGGCGCCGGATTATCTCTGCCACTGCAATCATCCGGGCCATTACTTCGTCGGGTTTGCCATCTACTGCGGAGCTCAGGAAGAGGCCTTTGACCAATCCCCTGCGCCACAGGGCATCAAAAGTGGAAGCTAACTCCTCGGGAGTGAAAGACATCCTCGGGCAGTCTCTTCCTGCCCTGTTAGCGCAGTAAAGGCAATCATTGACACAGGCGTTGGTCAGGAGAACTTTGAGCAATATGACCTTTTTACCATCAGGCAAGACGGCCGGGTAAAGCCAGCGCCCCAGGTCATCTTTTACCCTGTGGGTCAGGGGGCTACAGGCTTCCCCACACAGGTCATATTGGGCGGCCTTCCCCAGAAACTCCAGCTTTTTTTCAATCATTCATCCATCCTTTCTAGCCCAATCGTAAGGGATTTCACCGCTGTGGGGTGGAATGCGGTATTCATCAGGGTTATCATAGTCGTAAAGCTCCGTGGGGATGTTGACTATAAGGGTCATATCAGTGCTTATCCCTTTGAAGCCGTGGATGACACCCGGGGGTATGGTTAAAAGCACGGGGTTAAGCTCACCGATGAAGAATTCATTTATTTCCCCATAAGTTGGGGAACCTTCCCGGCCATCGTAAAGGACCACTTTGGCCATCCCTTTTATGCAGACGAAGTGATCGGTTTGCTTTTTATGGTAATGCCAGCCTTTAACCACGCCCGGGTATACTGCAGTCACGTAAACCTGGCCGAACTTTTGGAATTCTTCCCAATCAGAACGGAGCATTTCCATAAGGTAGCCCCTTTCGTCCGGGATAACTCTAAGCTGGCGAACTTTAACCCCCTCTATCAGCCTTTTCATGTTTACCTCCTGAAAATAAGCTTAAGGATTTTATGGGCCACCGTCAAAGGCCCCGTTTTAGTAGCCATCTCTACGGGGGAAGGAGAGTGGGAGGGATCAAAAGATTCATAGTGGACTATTTTTTCCAGCGGCAGCCTTGGAGGTGGAGCCGGCGTTTCCTCGGGGTAACCCATGGTTATGATGGCAACTATCTCCAGGGGGTCAGGGATGGCGAAGTATTTTTTGATAGCGGGGGCATCAAATATTCCTATCCAGCAAGTTCCCAGGCCAAGGGCGTGGGCTGCAAGCATTATATTGGCCCCGGCCAGGGAACAATCGGCCCAATACCATTTGCTCCGGCGGGGGTCACCGCAAATAATTATGCTTACCGGGGCTTCGGAGATGTGCCTGTTGCGCACAAATAGAAAGCGGGAGTGAGCACTTATAAATTCTCGGCTTTTCTTGTCCCGGACCACTATAAAGTGCCAGGGTTGGGCATTGACGCCGCTTGGGGCCCAGCGAGCAGCCTCAAGAACCCTCAGGATAAGCTCGTCTGGAACCGGTTCATCCCTGTATGCCCTTATTGAACGCCTTTCCCTTATAGCTTTCTCCACCTCGGTGAGCATTTTACCTCCTTAAATGAAATAATACCATTGGCTTAGAGGTTAGTCAAAATCCTGTGAATCTGGGGCAAAACGAAAGAAATTTTCCCACCTCACCCTTTAACGTCGGCCAGAAGTCAGCGCCTTGTTTTACAAATACACTGGAGTAGTAGCGTTATGGATACCCGGCTTTGGCGGCTTACCTTTTACCTTCGGGAATTCCCCTTTCACAAAGGCAAGAAAGCCAGAGCTCCCACTCCGTTTTTTACCATCCCTAAAATTCATGTATAATCCGAGTTAGTTCAAACCATGCATCAAGGGGGAATTATGCGCACTTTTCGCACCCTTTGTTTAGTCGTTGTCTTGCTCCTGATGGGATCTTTTCTGGCCTTCCCTTCTTTAGCCCAGGAAACCCCACCTCTCAACATTTACTATTTTGGGCCTGAAGGAGGTGTGCGGACTGCCCTTGCTCTGGCCCCGGATTTCCAGCTGGTCTCTGACCCTGCCCAGGCTGACGTCTTGGTCCTCAACGGCACCATACCTGACCTGGAGGAGATGGCAGCCTGCCTCAGGAGAGGAGCTGGATTGGTGCTTATCTTGGGGCCAAACATTTCTGCCCACCAACTGGAAGTTCTCCTGGGCGTTACAGTGACGCTGAGGTTGCGGGAGGACCCTCTCAGCCTGATCGCCGCAGAAGGGGTAAAAGATCCTGTCCTAACTGAGATTGTCTGGACCAGTGCGCCTCAGGTCCGCCAGCGCTACGAGTTAACGGTTCCTTTCTCAACCATTATCCCGCTTGTGATAGGTTTTGAGGATGGCTCCCTGGTCCTCTGGTCTGCTTTGGGTGGGCGGGCTTACATCTTCAACGCCTTTTTGGATAAAGCCAACCCCCAGTTCCAGAGCTGGGCTTACTTTAATTACTTTATTTACCACATAGCGATGCGAGCCGGAGCCCGAATGCCCCTTTCTTTCGCTGATTATCCGGCTTCCCCTGTGCCCCACGAGCGGGAGCGCCTTATCCTTTACCTCTTGCTGGCGGGGATGCTGGCGATTGCTGCATTGATTTTCTGGGCTGTCCGTCGCTACAGCCGCGCCCATCCGGAGGCACTGGATGTTTTAGTGGCTGACCGGCAAGACTTCATAGCCCGTGAGGCTGGAACAGCCTGGGAGGATATAGGGTTTCACCGTCCTCTGGCAGGGTTCTTCGTCGCTTTTATGATGGGTGTTGTCCTTTTCATCCCCCTTATCATTTACCAGAACCTGATCCTCCCTGTCTACATCCTTCCCTCAGCTCAAGCCCTGGGCATCTGGGGGCGAGTAGTCCAGTTCTTCAACTTCCTCTGGCTTCTTTTTGACCTGGGGACCAGTGCCGCTTTCATCAAGTTCTTCGCCCAGTACCGGGTCCACGACCCACGCCGGGCAATCCAGTATGGGCAGGTCTTCGTCTGGTGGCAGGCCCTTTCCGGTGCGTTTCAGGTGGCAATGGTGACAGCAGTAGCAGGCACATTCCTTCCCAGAACCCCCTATGCCCTCTACACCTGGAGCGTCATCATCCACACCTTCATCCAGATCCCTGGCTTCTATCAGGTGATGCGACATGGGCTGATGGCCTGGCAGCGGTTTGACTACGCCCAGATGCTGGACATTGCTCTAAACCTTATCTTCCCCATTATCACCCAGCCGGTGCTGGTGACGCTGATGGTGCGGTGGGGCACGGCGCACCCTGTCTTCGGCGGGCCGATGGGGGGTGTCCTGGGGATGGGGATGGCAGCTTACGCTTCCGAACTTCTCACCTTCCTGCTGGGCCTCTGGCTCTACCGACGGCTTGGTTACAACGCTCGCCTCCTCTTCCTGGCCCACTTTGATTGGCAAATCGTTAAAGAGGCGTTCCGCTTCGGGGTCTTTGAGATGCTGGGGTCTATTGCCTGGGCAGCAGGCCAGGCGATGGAGATTCTCATCACCCAGACTCGCCTGGTCAACTACAATGAGGTCTGGGGGAATTGGACTTTAGCTCAGAACTTTATCTTTGCTTACAACGTGCTCCATACCCTGTACTCCAACCTGATGTCCTCCATTTCTGAGGCCATCTCCCACGCCCGGAAGGTCTTGAGCCAGTACTATTCAGTAATGGCCTACAAGTGGGGTGGCCTGATGAGCGCTTTCATCGGCGCGGTGCTTCTTGCTGTGGCTGACCGGTTCATACTGGGTGCATCGGGACCGGAGTTTGTCCGTGCTGCCACATATGCTGTTCCCCTCATCATCTGGGGGGCTATCCAGTATCCCTCGTGGGTGGGGGATAACGTCCAGTTGGGGGCCAACCGACCATACCTCAAGTCCATCCTGGTGGCGGGGGAGCAGTTTATCCGCATTTTCCTGGCTTTCCTCTTGCTGCGGCGCTATCAAATTAACGCCCTCATCTTTGCCTACTTTGTGGCCCTCCTGACCAAAGACATCGTTGCCTACTTCGTCAGCGATTGGTTGTGCTTCCCTCAGCGGTTCTATTTCTGGCAATCCTTAGGGGCACCGCTTCTGGCAGGGGCCGCCCATTACCTGGTCCTGCGCTGGCTCACAGGCCTTATCTGGCAGGGTGACCAGGTGACCAGCGTGCTCATATTCTTCATCGGTATCCTGCCTTCTTTCCCGCTCTTCGCCTTCTTTTACGGGCTCTTCGGCGGGTGGGACGATGGAACACTGGCGGAAGTCCGGCGGGCAGTGGAGTTAACCGGCTTTGTGCGACCATTAGCCTGGCTATTCTGGGGAGCCAGTGCCCTGGGGGCACGCCTGAGTCTTCTGCATGGTCGTTTCCCCATCACGATTTATCAGGTTGCTCTGGAAGAGGCCCATTCCCTTACTGAAGAGAAGGTAAAATTGATTTGAGGGGTTAATTCCAGGTATCCCGAGGCGTGACCTGGTGTTGGAAGCCAGGGGCCGTTTACTGCCTCACGTTTGACAGAACCGCTTTTAACTCGTAAACTATTCACTTGTAGAGCAGTTTTGTTATGGCTATCCGATACGCTATTTTAGGACTTTTAGCTCGGCAGCCTCTTCATGGCTATAAGTTACGCGCGGCTCTGGAAGCCCTGGTA
>Ga0105162_1002049_pt1 | contig 10945 bp, 6 predicted proteins | sample JNZ201metaG_FD_81532 | JGI IMG/M metagenome (GOLD analysis project Ga0105162, IMG submission 81532) | Hot spring microbial communities from Jinze hot spring, China to study Microbial Dark Matter (Phase II) - JNZ 20120812A | ecosystem: Environmental > Aquatic > Thermal springs > Hot (42-90C) >...
AAAGTTAATTCAAGAATTGAAAAAGCAAGCAAATGAAAATGAAAAAAACATAAACAAACTTCAAATTGAAATTGCAAAGTCAGAAGAAGAGATAAGAAAACTCAAAGAACATTATGCAAACTATGTCAGGTCAATCTACAAGCGTGGAAGATTGCATGACCTTGAATTAATTTTAACATCAAGATCACTAAACCAAATGCTCGTCCGAACGATTTACTTGAAAAAATTTTCCGAATACAGAAAAAGAACCATTGATTCAATTTACGCAATGCAAAACGAACTTAAAGAGAGAAAAAATGAACTTGAAATTGCGCTCACAAGCCAAAAAGAATTAATCGCTGAAAAAGAAAGAGAAGAGGCAAATCTTTCAGCAAGCATCAAAGAGAAAAAAGAGATACTTGAAAAAATTAGAAAAGATAAACAAAATCTTCAAGCGCAACTTGAACGAAGAAGGAAAGCGATAAAAGAGATTGAAGCAATGATTGCAAAATTAATTGAAGAAGAGAGAAGAAAAAAAGAAGAAATTGAGAGACGGAAAAAAATTGAAATTCCAAAGGTAGAAAGCAATTTTGCAAAGTTGCGTGGGAAATTACCTTGGCCAGTTGAAAATGGAAGAATTGTAAATCGCTTCGGTGAGCAAGTCCATCCTGTTTTGAAAACTGTTACATTGAATTTTGGAGTTGACATCGCTGTTCCAGAAGATAGCCCTGTTAAAGCAGTTGCAGATGGAGTCGTCTCAAAAATTTTCTGGTTGCCAAGTTTTGAAAACTTGATTATTATAACGCACGACGGCGGTTTCAGAACTGTTTACGCAAATTTATCCGACATCTTCGTAAGCGAAGGGGAAAATGTTAAAGCAGGTCAAGTTATCGGAAAAAGTGGAAATTCTCTTGAAGGTTCAATTGTTCATTTTGAAATCTGGCAAGAAAGACAACAACAAAACCCAGAACTCTGGCTTTCAAAAAGATAAAAACAAAAACGATGCGAAAAAATTTTTTTATCCTGCTTTTAATCTACAACCTGATCTTTATCCCGATTTTATTTATCACATTTCATCTTCTCGGATTGTTCAACAAAAAGGTCAAAAGAGGAATTAACGGCAGGAAAAATCTTTTTAAAGACCTTGAGCAAAAGACAAAAGAAAAATTTAACCCAGAGAAACCTGTTTTCTGGTTTCATTGCGCATCGCTTGGTGAATTTGAGCAGGCAAAACCAATAATTTTAAAATTGAGAGAAAAAGTCAATCCAAACATCATTGTGACTTTCTTTTCACCTTCTGGATTTGAGCCGTCAAAAAATTATCAGTTTGCTAATGTGATCTCATACATTCCATTTGACTCACTCTCAAATGCGAAAAAATTTATCAATTTGATCAAAACCCGTGAAAATTACCTTTTCCTGATGAAATATGATTTTTGGCTTAATCATCTTTACTTCGCACACAGAAACAAATTTAATCTCTGTCTTGCGAATGCTTTTATCAACGAAAGCAAGGTGTCAAACCTTTTCAAAAGATTTTTCTACAAAACAATTTATGAACTTTTTGACTTCATCTTTTTGATCTCCAACGAAGATAAAAATTCACTTGAAAAGTTAAATCCTTTGCTTTCAAAACGAGCGAAAGTTTTCATCACTGGCGATACAAGATATGATCAAGTTTATTTGCGAAGTCAAGATGCTTCAAAGAAAGCAATAGTTCCAGAAAGCGTGATTAAATCAAATGATGGAACAAGGAGAAAAATTTTCGTCGTCGGGAGCAGTTGGGAGGAAGATGAAAAAGTAATAATTCCAGCCATTATAAAAATTCAAAAATATGAGCCGAAACTTTTGACCATTCTCGTTCCGCACGAACCAACAGAAGAAAACATTGAGAAAATTGAGAAAGAACTTGACAATAAATTAACAAGCATAAGATTTTCAAAAATAGAAAATTACAAAGATGAGAAGGTTGTCATAGTTGATGGAATTGGGTTTCTTATGACTTTATACGCTTATGCTGATGTCGCCTATGTTGGTGGAAGTTTCAAACAGGGAATTCACAATGTCCTTGAACCAGCAACATATGGGATACCCGTGATATATGGACCGAAAATTCAAAACTCACCCGAAGCACAGAAACTTGCTCAAATCGGTGGTGGAATCGTCATAAAAAACGAAAAACAATTTTATAAAGCATTGCGAAAAATTCTATCTGACGAAAATCTACGAAAAGAAATCGGGCAAAAATCGTTTGAACTTGTAAAATCAAATCTTGGTGCAACTGATAAAATTATCAAGGCGATCGGATTAAGTTCTTAACCTCATCATAAACCATTTCTGTTTCAATTAATCGCATACACTTGAAATGTCCTTCTGGACATTTATTATAGCCGTGAATTCCGCACGGTCTGCAATAGAGATTTTCAACCTGAACAATTTTATCCCTATCCCCGTATGGATAAAACCCAAATTCTGGAACAGTTGAACCAAAAATTGCAACAACAGGAGTTCTCATTGCAACAGCCAGATGCATTGGCGCTGAATCATTTGAAACTAAAACTTCACAATGCCTTATCAACTCCGCAGATTGAAGCAAAGTCAATTTACCGCAAAAGTTGAAGACATTTTCCCCACCGCTAATTTTCTTAATTTCTTCGCAAAGGTTAAAATCGTCGCCACCACCTATCAAAACAACGCTAAACCCATCGCTTTGTAAAAGTTTCACAAGTTCGGCAAATCTTTCCTTTAACCATCTTTTTGTCTCCCACACAGAACCAGGGGCAACGCCAATAATTTTTGAGTTAATTTTTGAGATCAATTCCCCAACAACTTTTTTATCTTCGTCTGATGGATAAAGATTAGGTAACTCTTTTGATTCAACTTTTATATTGAACGGTTCAAGAAGCGATAGATTTCTTTCTATTTCGTGAATCTGTCTGTATTTCACAATTTGAGTGTAAAGAAATTTAAACTTGCTTTTGTCAAATCCAACTCTAATTTTCACTCCCGCAATAAATGGAATGATTGCACTTCTAAAATATCTTTGAAGAATAAAAGCGACATCATAATTTTGTTTTGATATAAATTTTGCCATCTTTAAAATGCCACGCAATCCTCTGTCTTTTCCATTTTTGTCAAAAATTATAATTTCATCAACATCTGGATGATTTCGCAAAAGTTCTGCTGTTTTAGGTATGAGCATAAAATCAATTTTTGAATTCGGGAAATTCCTTCTTAACACTTGAAGAAGAGGCAGAGCAAGTATAACATCTCCAATGAAAGCGGTTTGAATGATTAAAATTCTTTCAAAGTTCAAGTTTGCTCTAAATTTTGTGGCGGTTGATGCTTCCATCTCCTGTGAAACCAAAGCCAATGGTCGGGATAAAGACGAATGTATTTTTCAAGCAGTGAAGTATGGATTTGGGTAAGTTCTAAAACTTTTTGATCGTCGCTTCCAGCGTTGAAATCAAAATCAAGTTTTTCAAAAACAATGCGATATTTGAAATTTTTTTCTCTTATCGCAAATCCCATCACAATTGGCGCTTTTGCCTTTAAAGACATAACCGCAGGTCCTGCAAATGTTGACGCAGGTCTACCGAGAAAATTAACATAAATTGACTCTTTCGGCGCACTTTGATCAGCAAGAAGCGCAACTATCCCACCATTTGATAAAATCTTCAACGATTCTCTAAATGCTTTTTCCATAGGTATAACTTTATTTCCGAACCAGCAACGCCATTTGTTAATTTCAGCATCAACAAGTTTATTTCTTTGCGTTTTAACAATTATGTGAAGTGGTTTCCCGATTTCAATCCCAGAGACAAGTGCGCTTAATTCCCAATTCCCGAAATGTCCCGACATCAAAATCAAACCATTTCCTTTCTCTAACGCTTCAACGACATAATTAAAGTTTTCAATTTTCGCAAGTTTTTTAATATCATCAATTTTCAACTTTGGAAAACACATAAACTCAAAAAATGTGACAAACAAATTAACATAAGCCATTTTCAAAATTTGCTTTATCTGTGCTTCGCTTTTTTCTGGAAATGATTTTCGCAGATTATCAAGTGCGACTTTTTTTCTATACGGGATGAAATAATAAGCAAAGATACCAAGAAATTTTGCAAAACGCTGTGTGATTTCAAGCGGAAAAATTCTGGCAATGAAAACGAAAAATTTGAAAATGATAAATTCAATGTAGTTTTTCATAATGTGCTTTTAAATTTTAATTCAAAAAAACGCCCCTCCCGAAGTTTTGCTCTAAATCGGGAGGGGATAAAAATTACTTGTTCTTCAACATCTGCTCTCTTATCAACCTGAATTCGCTATCTGGTTTCCACTCTGGCTTTGTATCTGCGTTTGCAAGATAATATGTCACCATAAAAACAAGTTTCGTATCTTCAACAGCACCATCAAGAACCCACGATTCGTTATATTCATCGCTCGGTTGATGATAATTTTTCTTTATGTATTCTTCAACAACTTTTCTTCCGTAATCTTCTGGTTTTCCAACATATTCAACGCCATTGTCAAAGAAAATTGCTGGAATTCCAACCTTCGCAAAACTAAACTGGTCAGACCTGTAAAACATACCAAGTTCTGGGAATTGATCTGGCTTTGCATATCTACCCTGATACTTATTCGCAATTTCATTGATTATATCACCAAGCGTGCTTTTCTCCATACCGATTAAAACGACATCTTTCGTTTTTCCCCAAATGTTTATTCCATCAACATTTATATTTGCAATTATGTTAACAGTTGGAACAGGGGGATTTTGTGCAAAGTATTTTGACCCAAGAAGTCCAGCTTCTTCGGCAGTTACAGAAACAAACATAATTGAACGACGAGGTTTAATCTTCAACTCCGAAAATGCTTTTGCAAGTGTTAAAAGAGCTGAAACTCCAGAAGCATTGTCAAGAGCCCCGTTGTAAATTGAATCACCATTAACAGGTTTACCTATGCCAAGATGATCGTGATGAGATGTCAAAACAATATATTCATCTTTCAATTTTTCATCTCCACCTCTCAAAATCCCGACAACATTTTGCGAGACAATTTCTCTTGACTTTACTCTCATATTAAGCGAAAGTTTTAAGCCGAGATCAACGGGTTTAAAACTTCTATTCTTTGCTAATTCAAAAAGTTGATCAAGATTTTTTCCAGCAAGAGCAACTAATTTTCTTGATGCATCTTCCGTGAGCCAACCTTTAAGTTTAATTTTTGGCTCGGTATCATTTGCAAGCTCAAATTCTTCACCAGACCATGAACTTTGAACGACATTCCAACCGTAGCCAGCCGATGGAGTTGTGTGAATTATTATAGCACCAAGAGCTCCTTTTTTCGCTGCAATTTCATATTTGTAAGTCCATCTTCCATAATAAGTTCTTGCCTTGCCTCCGAATAAATTCGGCTCTTCTGGCGTAGCAGGTGGATCATCGTTCAACATAAGCAAAATTTTACCTGAAACATCAACTCCTTTGTAATCATCCCAGTTTTGCTCCGGAGCGACAATCCCATAACCGACAAAAACAATATCTGCGTCTTTAATTGAAACAAAATTCTCTCTCACACCAGAAGCAGCAATGAATTCATCGTAATATCTAAACTTTGCCTTAACCTTGCCATCTTTGCCTTTTATCACCATCTCATTATCTGGAAAAGTTGTGATTCCAACAAGCGGAACTTTCTGAAAATATGAGCCATTATCACCACCTGGTTCAAGTCCGAAAAGTTTAAACTGTGTTGCAATATAAGTCGCTGCAAGAAGTTCGCCCCTTGAACCCGTGCCCCTTCCTTCAAGCAAATCGCTTGCAAGGAACTGGACATTTGCTTTGATATAATCTTCGGTGATATAATTCATCGCTCTTTTTGCGTCCTCCGTTAAAAAATTGTTAATCGTTATTTGAGAAAAAGCGATGAAATTGAAAAACAATGTTAAAAGAGCAATTTTTGAAAGTTTCATCTTTCGTCCTCCATTTGTTTTGAATTTATCAAGTTTAAAATGGCTCTCTTCAAACTTAACGCATTTTCAACAGCATAAGCGTTGAAGTCGTTGTTAAAATAAACAAAAACAGTTTTATCCTCAAGCAAGAAACCCCAGATTAACTTTGCAAACTTTTCTATCTGTTCCTCGCTGTAAATTGACCTGTATCTTTCTTCAGGTCCATGAAATCTGAAATAAACAAAATCAGAAGTTGAAATAGGGGGCGTCTCAAGTCCACGCATGTGTGAAATACATAACCCAATTTTATTCTCCTTCAAAACCAGAAAAATAATATCGTTGAAATACTCGGGGTTTCTGAATTCAAACACATGTCTATATCCCTTCGGAAGCAAAGAGATGTAATCTTTTAAAAGAGAGACATCATATTCAAGGTCTGGCGGGAATTGATGCAGTATGCAACCAATTCGTCCGTAAATTCTTAACGGTTTTATAACTTTCATAAATCCATAAAAATCGCTTCTTACATTTTTCAGCCGTTTTATATGCGTTATAGTTTGGTGAATCTTAACAGAAAAAATAAAATTTTTCGGTGTCTTCATTATCCATCCTTCAAGCGTTTTCGCTCTCGGCAAGTGATAAAATGTTGTGTTAAGTTCAACTGTGTCAAAAACTTTTGAATAATACTCAAGCCATTTGTTCTTTGACATCTTCTCTGGATAAAATCTCCCAACCCAATGTTTGTAGAAATAACCAGATGTCCCAATGTAAATTTTCGCCATCTTCACCTTGATATCTTTCCCAGAAGAACAAAATCAATTTCCCTTGAAACTTCATCAACTCTTACAACTCTAACTCTAACCTTATCCCCGAGCCGATAAACTTTCTTCGTATATTTCCCTATCAAAGCATATTGACTCTCATCGTAAATGTAATAATCATCGTTCATATCACGAACCTTGACAAGTCCTTCAACAAGTATATCATTTATTTCAACGAACAATCCAAAATCTTGAACTCCCGAAATAATGCCATCAAAAACTCTCCCAACATGTTCTTTCATATACTCAACTTGTTTAAACTTAATTGATTCTCGCTCTGCTTCCATCGCTTTTATTTCCATTTCAGAAGAATGTTTGCAAATTTCTGGAAGTTTTCTTGCAATCTGATTTAATCTTTCATCATCAACTTTTCCTTCCGTATATTCATAAAGAAGGCGATGAACGACAAGGTCAGGGTATCTTCTTATCGGAGATGTAAAATGAGTGTAGTATTTGAAGCCAAGCCCGAAATGACCTATATTTTTTTCCGAATAAATTGCCTTCGCCATTGATCTAATTGCTATGTCATTGACAAGATATTCATATTCTGTGTCTTTTACCTGTGCAAGGAGTTTTTGAATTGATTTTGAAAGTGGTTTTGAATCAATTTCAAATTTAAATCCAAGTTTTCTCACAAATTCAGCAAGATTTTTCAACTTTGCTGGGTCTGGAAGATCGTGAACTCTGTAAACAAATGGATACTCACGATTTTTTCTATTCATCTTTCCAACATGCTTTGCAACCGTCTGATTTGCAAGCAACATAAATTCCTCTATCAACCTGTGGCTATCAAGACGAACTTTCTTGATAATCTCAATCGGTCTTCCTTCTTCATCAAGTTTGAACTTCACCTCTGGAGTTTCAAAGTCAATGCTTCCTTCACGCAATCTCTTCTTCAATAAAATTTTGCTCAACTTGTGCATTTCAAGAATTATATCCGCAAAATCACCTTCACCTGTTTCAATTATCCTTTGAACTTCTTCATATGTAAATCTTCGCTTGCTTCTTATTATGCTTTTGTGAAATGAATAATCTTCCACAACTCCTTTTGAATTCACAATCATAAAAACAGAATACGCAAGCCGATCAACATTTGGATTCAAACTGCAAACATTATTTGACAATTTCTCTGGCAACATCGGGATAACTCTATCAACAAGATAGACGCTTGTCCCACGCCTGTATGCTTCAATATCAATTTTGCTTCCTTCTTTAACATAAAAACTCACATCTGCAATATGCACACCAAGTTTATATTTCCCATCAGGGAGAACTTCAAGCGAAACAGCGTCATCAAAATCTTTTGCATCTTCTGGGTCTATTGTAAAGCAAATTAACTCTCTCAAATCAAGCCGTTTTTTATATTCCGACTCTGGAATTTCATCAGGAATTTTCTCTGCTTCCCTTAAAACATCATCTGGAAACTTCGTTGGGAAATCATAATTTCTTGCTATTGATAGAATTTCTGCGTCATTTTCACCTGCTTTTCCGAGAACTTCAATTATTCTTCCCTCTGGGCTGAAACCCTCATCAATCCAGTCAACAAGTTCAATTGCAACTTTATCTCCAACTTTAGCGTTAAACTTCTTAACATTTTTCTCATTGATGTAAAAGTCCCGAATTATGTGTTTATCATCTGGGATAACGAAGTAAATCCCCTTTTTCTTTGAAAGAACTCCCGTTATAACTTTTCTCCCACGCTCAATTATATCAACTATTTCACCCTCCGCAAGAAGTCCTTTTCTTTTTTCAATCACTGAAACAGCAACCTTGTCTCCATCAAGTGCGGTGTGAATAAATCTCGGCGGAATAAAAACCTCTTTTATATCACCACCCAAATCATCTTCAATTTCAACGAAGCCATAACCATTCGGATTTACGGTTAATCTTCCAACGAGAATTTTCGGATTTGGTTTAAATGTGTATTTGTTTCTCGGCAACTTAACAATTTCACCCTTTTCAACCATCTCATTTAAAATTCGCTTTATAATCCCCATCTCATACTCTTCAATCAAATCAAGTTTTTTCGCAATCTCTTTTGCTCTGAACGATTTCCTTGCTCTTTTCTTCAAAAACTTCAAAATTCTTTCCTTGATCTCGGAAGTTTCAATTTCTTTCTTCATAATCTTATCCTGTAATATAACCCAAGTTTGTTTACAATTTCTTTTTCTTGATAGAATTGTATCGGCTTTCTTTGATATTCAATCGTCAAATTTCCTCCGAAAATTTTCTTAAAAATCGGATACTGTATGACGACGACAGATTTTGAAATGTCTGTAAAAATATCACCTCCAAATTGGATAACTGCACCACCTATATTTCCAGTTATTCTCAAACCTTTAAATCCAGAATAATATCCAAACTCCGTGCTTGTTATAAACCCGCCCAAAACATCACGCAAGATATCCGTGATAACTCCAGAAACAGCGGTGCTTAAAAGCGACGCACCAGCGGACGACCAAAGATTTTCTGTAAACATCGCAACTTCACCACTTGTCAATTCATCTTTAAATCTTCCCGTGACAAGAAACGAGATTGCATCTGATTCAACTTCACCGTGCGGATAAACTTTTTGATAATCTTCACCATCTATAAACATTTGAACTTTTACAATTGGCTTTGAAAGAGTCCCAGAGATTAAAAGTTTAATTTGAACCGTTTCAACTTTCCCAGCACTTATCGTATCAGTTAAAACAGTGTGAGTTCCCGTATAACTTGCGATTATGTCAAGTTCTGGGCTGTTTAAATCACCAGTGAATTTTAATTTCCCACTTGCGTTAAACCTTTTGAAAAAGTTATAATAAGAACGATCAAGTATATCAATCTCTCCATAAGCAAGGGTTGAACCAGAATAATTCCTCAAATTTAATCTGCCTGTAAACTCTGCGAAAAATTCTTCGCCAGTTTGAGTGTTAAGAACCAAATTTAACTTCGCATTTTTTGAAGTTGAAATCATTAGATCGTAGTTCAAACTTGAAAAAATTCCATGTTTTCTCTTAACCTCCAAACTTTCGCCACCAGTTTTAACAGGTATATCAAGATAAACAAGTTGTTCAACTTGTGTTTCCTCTGTTTTGAGCGTATCAAACGGATTTAGATAAACATACTCAAATCCAGTTCCTTTTGATATACTCGTTGCACGCTTCGGAAGATAGTTTAAATCAACATCGGATAACAAAATTTCTCCATTTAAATATAATCCCGTAGTGTCAATTTTTAAACTCAAACCATTTCCACCCGTCTCTGCGATAACCCTGCCGTAAAATCCCGTATCCCCAAAACCTTCTTTATCAACAATTAACAACTTCCCATTTATGCTGAAATTTCCCCGTGAAATTGAATAACGATCAAAATACACAGCACCTTTAATTTGAACTTCGCCATCTCTGTAATCATCTGGATTGTTCCACAAACTCAAATCCTCAACATAAACGACATTTGAATCAATTTTTCCACTCCCGTAAACAAGATAATACTTATTGTTTGGCTTGAACCTGAAAATGCAATTTTGAAGCGAAAAATTACCCTTGAAATTCGGATTGTCAAATGTCCCTTGAAAATCAACATTTGCAGTTATATCGCCACGAAGGTCTGACACATCAGAAATAAACGGCTCAAACACAGCAACAGGAAATCTGAAAAGTTTCATCTTTCCGATAACATACGGCTTCGGATACTTTACACTCACATCCCGCCTAAACCACATCGGAATTGAAATGTTCATATCCATCGCATTATACTTTACATCTCCAACTTCCGTCAAAAGCGAAGAATTCAAATTTATCACATCACCCTCAACCTTGCCAAAACATTGAAACTCGCCGAGTTTAATTTCTTTATACATAAAATCTTTGATCAAAATTTCAACTTCAGAACTTGGTTTATCATGTGTTCCATAGACGAAAATTGAGAAATCAACATCGCCAGAAAATGTTTGAGTTTTTAATGCGCTGTCAAGTTTTAAATTTTCACCCCACAATCTCAACTGTTGCGTTTGTTTATCAATGAAGCCAGCGATGTAAAATTTTTGACCATTTAAAAGAAAAGATGCTGGATTTATCACAAGCCCACTCTTCGTTTGGAAAAATTCAATTTCATCTTCAATGTAAATTCTGCTACCGTAAATTTCGCCCACGAAATTTTTCAAAATATATCTATTCGCTTCGCTCCCAAACTGAAACAGTGAGACGATTTCAACATC
>Ga0105162_1002050_pt1 | contig 10939 bp, 9 predicted proteins | sample JNZ201metaG_FD_81532 | JGI IMG/M metagenome (GOLD analysis project Ga0105162, IMG submission 81532) | Hot spring microbial communities from Jinze hot spring, China to study Microbial Dark Matter (Phase II) - JNZ 20120812A | ecosystem: Environmental > Aquatic > Thermal springs > Hot (42-90C) >...
GGCGAATCGCTATACGTCATGGTTGCAGGTGTAATCCTTGCATTAATTATAGTCGGTATTGTATCCGTTGGCGGAGTTGTAGAGAGGGCACTTGAAATCGTGCAATGGATAATGATATTTCTGATAATCATAACACTTGCAGTACTCTGTGCAATTGCTGTACCTGCAAGTGTTGCTGCCGAAACATTTAAGGGATTCTTTACATTTGGATACATTCCAAAGGGAGCGACAATAGTTCTTCTAGGTGCACTTGCTGGATACGCAGGGGCTGGAGGTTTAAACAATACAACGGTATCTAATTACTATCGTGATAAGGGGATTGGCATGGGAGCTAAGGTTGGAGCAATACCATCGCTAATAAAAGGTAAAAAGATTACAGTTAGCTCAGTAGGTAAGGTATTCAGAGTAGATCCGGAGAATCTTAAAAGATGGAAGATATGGAGAACCATTGCATGGATAGATATTGTTGGCATATTCACACTTGGAGCATTTATAGGAATGTACCTACCCACAATGCTAGCAGTAGGACTTATACCCTTAGGAACAAAGTTGCCAACGTGGGGAATAGCAGCCTACCAAGGAGAGTATTTCGCTAAGCTATGGGGACCTGTTGGCTGGGGGATAGCACTGCTAGTAGGAGTATGGATACTATTCTCAACACAGCTAGGCTCAACAGATATGATAACAAGAACACTAGTTGATCTTATATGGCAAGCGAGCGAGAGGGTAAGAAGATGGGCGAGAGGTGAAGTTAAGAAACTCTACTACACTGTACTAGCCTTCATAATCATCTGGATAATATTTGCTTTCGCACTAAACTATATATTTGGGATAGTACCCTTTGCATGGATTCTAATGGTGGCAAACATATCAAACATAGTACTTGCACTAACAGCCGCTGCAACAATACGTCTAGGAAGAAAACATCTTCCAAAAGAGATCAGAATGCCCATATGGAGTGCTATAGTACTCGTCATAGGGATTATATTCTGGTCAACCTTTGCACTACTAGCGACGCTAGCAACATTCTTTGGATTAACTATATAGTTATAATCAGCCAATATGCGAAACCAAATATTTTTTAACATCTATTAATACAACTCTCCTTACAAATCCACCTTGAACTAACTCTAAGTTTTAGAGATTTCAATAAAGCCGTACTGCTGAAATTACTATTCCTACAGATATCATTAGAGCGCCTATAATATTATTCTTAGTCAGCTGCTCTTTTGCAAATAATTTTGTTGTGATATGTGCCAGCACTGGGGTTAGAGCTGTTGCTATAGCTGTTATCGAGACTCCTATAGCACTTATTGAATATATGAATAGATACATCCCTATACCCCAACCAAGGACACCCGTTACTATTGCAAGAATAAAGATAGCTTTTGCAGAATCTCGTCTAGGAGCGCCTTCAATTGCAAGACCTAGTGGTAAGAAAAAGAGTGCTATAATGGCTATCCTAACGATAGTTAGTGTAAAAGCGTCTACCTGCTTTAGTGCTATTTTAATCATTGAAGTAGCTATACCCCATGAAATGGATGTAGCTACAGCGTATCCTATGCCATGCAATTTAAAACTATTCGTGGAACCCCTAAAGGTAGCTATAGCCACTCCTGTAAACGCTAAAACAGTTCCAATTACTGTAAATGCTGATAGAGTTTCTCCAAGAAATACTACTGCAATAGATTGTGCTACGAATATATAGGTGTAGCTGATTACCACAGCTAAAGAGCTACCTATAAGTTGAATAGCTTTCGTATATGCTGCATCTCCTATTCCAGGACCTAGAATTGCAGAAACAATTACAATTACCATAATGCTGGGTTTTAGCTCTGATAGTCTTACTTCATTGAATGGTACTATTATTAGTAGAAACGCCATTGCTGCAATAGCTCTAATGGCTGTATAGATGATTGGTTTGACATATTTTCTAAATCTAAATATAAGTGCAGGATGTAGACTCCATATTATTGAAGCCATCACTATGGCCATAAGATCGAGCATTCTACATCCCAGATAGTTATGTAAATACAATCCCTAGAAGCACAACCTTAAAAGTTTAGATTTAAGTACAGGAAATCATTAACCTTTGGAAGTTGGAGCATTAGATTGTGGTTTGGTATCTGCCTAACATTATCATACGCTTTTAGTTACACTCTCCAAACTTAATTAATGATTTCACAACCTATATTGGGTTCCATATATGACTAGAATAGAAAGAGTTAAAATCGGGTTTGTAGGAGCTGGTGGTATAGCTGAAGCACACGCTAAATACTATAGACAGAATCCATATGTAGATCTTGTTGCTGTTGCTGATATAGATGTCGAGAGGGCTAGAAGATTTGCCAAGATATACGGAATTCCTGAAGAAAATGTATTTAGAGGATATGAAGATATGTTTGATAGAATACCAATGGATGGTGTAAGTATCTGCACCCCTCATAAATACCATGCAGCGCCAACAGTGTATGCACTTAAAAAAGGTATTCATGTACTTGTTGAAAAACCTATGGCGATTTCAGCTACGGAGGCACTAGAGATGCTGCGTGCAGCCATACAATACAAGCGAATTTTAATGGTAGGTTTTCAAAACAGATTCTCATGTGAAATTATGGCAGCTAGAAGGTTTGTTGCCTCTGGGCTTCTCGGTGGATTCTATTATGGTGAGACTGTTGAAGGTCGGGAGAGAAGAAGAGCTATACCACCACGGTTAACATTTATAGATAGGGAGCTATCTGGAGGAGGGGTTTTATTGGATCTAGGCTGCTATGCTATTGATAACGCAATGTATATACTCGGGTATCCAGAGGTAGTACGGGTCAGCGGACATATATATGCAACACTTGGAAAAGATGAGGAAGCAGCTACTGTCGTCGGTAGCTGGGGTTCGTGGGATGTTAGCAGATTCAATGTTGAAGATTTTGCAATTGGAAAAATAGTACTCAAGAATAATGCTGTTCTATGGCTTAAGGTGACGTGGGCTATGCATAATGATGATCTCGGTAGACCATTCTTCCTTGGCTTAAAAGGTGGTATAAAGCTTTATCCACTCGAAATCTTTAGAGATGAAAATGGATACATGACCACATCCAGAGTAGTTTTACCTCAAAAAGATGTGTGGAGTGATAAGATAGGCAAATTCGTAGAGGCGGTAATGAAGGGGCTTGATAGCCCTATAGACCCTAGGGAGAGCGTATATGAAATGCTAATTCTTGATGCTCTATATCAGTCTGCTAGTAGAGGTGGAGAGGATATCGAGATATACATACCGGATGAGGTTAGATCTATAGTAAACAATTCTGTTCTACATGGGTTGGAGAGGGCATAAAGTTGAGAGTAGGTATCGTAAGTTTTGCACATGTTCATGCACCAGGCCATGTAGAGCTACTTAAATCTAGAAGTGATATTGAAATAGTTGGTGCATTTGATGACAATAGAGATAGAGGTCTATTCTATGCAAATAAATATGGTCTAGAGCTTCTCCCATCTGTAGATTCACTTATTAGAAGGAAGCCGGATTTAGTTGTTATAGATAGTGAAACCGTTAGGCATCTAGAGTATGTCAAGATCTTTGCTGAAAATAATATAAATGTATTTTGCGAAAAACCCATAGGATTGAATGTTCGGATGGCTAGGGAGATAAAGAGTATTGTAGAAAAGCATGGAATACTATTTACAACAGGTTTCAACTCTAGATTTAATCCTGATATAGTAAAACTCAGGGAGATTATAACCACAAATGAGATTGGTAACATCTACATGGCTAGGGTAAGAATAGCCCACTCGGCAGCTGTAGATAAATGGTTTAAGGAATGGACTCAATGGTTTGGAATAGAAGAACTGGCTGGAGGTGGAGGATTACTAGATCTTGGTATACATGCAGCAGATCTATTAAGGTATATATTGAATGATGAACCTGTAGAGGTACAGGGCATATCTGTAAATCTCACGAGAGCGTACGAAGTTGATGATTTTGGCATAGGTATAGTGCTATTCTCTAGGGGAACTCCATCAATATTAGAAAGTGGGTGGATACAGGTAGCAGAAAATCCATCACTAACTCCACTGGAGGTATATGGGGATAGAGGAGCAGCTTTAAGAACACCGATGGGTATACTATATTATTCAAGGGATAGAAAGGCGTGGATAAAACCCAGCCCCCCACAGGTCACTATTAGAAATGCTCTTGAAGATATGATAGATGCTGTTCAGAGAGGTAGAAAGCCAACCATAACAGTTGATGATGCAGTAAAAGCACAAGAAATAATAGAGGCAATATACATTAGTAGTAGAAGGAAAAATGCTGTAAAACTCCCATTACAGTAGTAGAACATGCAATGGAGCTACAGTATTCATAACGATTTAAGAGTAATTATTATGAAGTTATTTGATGTATAACTGTATAATATTAGAACTACTCTAGCATTATCCTCCAAATATAGACTAGGGTGTAAAATTATGGTGTTGGACATCAGTCTATTAAATTTCTTATTATCAAAAATTGGAAGAGATAGATTAAATAGCTATTTTGATCCATATAAGGATAGTTTAAAGACGTACATAATGCCTATAGAGGTGCTAAGACCACATGAAGGTACTTTGGATGGATATATAGAGTATATAGCAAGGGATATTATAGCATCGGGGTATGTGAAATATCCAATAGTTGTTGATATAAGAACGCTAGTGATACTAGATGGTCATCATCGTGTTGAAATATTAAGAAGACTTGGCATTAAGTATATACCAGTTTTCCTGGTAGACTATCTTCAAGACTATATAGATGTTTATCCACTTAGAAAGGATATCCCAGTAACTAAGCATAGTATAATAGATATGGCAGTTTTTAAGAAAGCTATATACCCGCCTAAAACATCTAGACACATTTACTATGGATTCACAGTACTACCAACATATACACCTCTAGATCATCTTAAAACACTAACAGTAGAAATGTCTAAAAGTGACACAGCGTTAAATCATTAACCAGCTTATCTCCGTTAGTTACGATACCAGCCAGCCCATCTTTTTCAATGTTTCAATAAAATCATCCATATCTGTAGGTGTTAATATTAAGTAGGATTCATCTCCAAGCTTAAATACTACAGCATTGTTTGATGAAGTTGCTAGAAATGCTTTGGAACCATTTCTAAGTTTAAACCATCCCAGCTTATACCCAGGTAGACTATGGCCATACAATCTTGTAGTTGGCGTGAGGTCATTTCTGTGCTCTAGGTTCACTAAGGATATCTCTATAATTTCATTGTGTTTAACTGTAAATTTATAGAGTGGAGGCGCTCTAACTACTAATACGTCTTGAGAAATTTCTATTTTGAGTAGGACTATGGGCAAAACCAATACGGTTATGAGAACCGCAAATACTGCAAGGGGAATTGCTACTGTGATTATTAAAGTTTTCATCGGAATGGCTACTGTAAAGATGCTATTCACGGATTATCACCAGAATCTATAGGTTGTAGATTACCTATAAATTATTTAGTGTAGAGGAGGTATTTGAATATTAAACGAACTTTTGTATTCTAATAAATTATTTCTAATCTTCCTAGTAAATAGTAGATCTTTAATTGTATCTAAACATATTAATTCTGGCAACTATGTAGATAGTAGTGAGGTGTTGTAATTGAGTAAATTTAAAATAGTCTTACCGAGGGAGGTTGAAGGAGTGTATGACTGTGTTGTAGTTGGAGCTGGGCCTGCTGGTTTAACAGCTACACTATATCTAGCTAGACTAAATGTGAAGGTAATTGTAGTAAGTAGGGATATCGGTGGACAAATGGCTACAGCACCCATTGTAGATGACTATCCTGGCATTCCTAGCGTTCCTGGTGCTAAGCTAGCTGAGATGTTTGAGGAACACGTAAGAAGGTATGGAGTGCCAATAGTTGTAGGGGATAGTGTTAGAAGCGTTGTTAAGAATAATGATATTTGGTGTATTGAAACTGAATCAGGTAGAAGAGTATGCAGCTATGCGGTCATACTTGCTATAGGTACCATTAAGAGGAAGCTTAATGTCCCTGGTGAAGATAGGTTTATAGGGCGTGGTATATCTTACTGCGCTGTTTGCGATGGCATTTTCTTCAAGAATGGCATTGTAGCTGTTGTTGGAGGAGGAGACTCTGCACTTACCAGCGCACTATACCTCTCATCAATTGCTAAGAAGGTCTATCTTATTCATAGAAGGGATAGCTTTAGAGCATTTCCATACTACGTAGAGAGGATTAGAAGAGATCCAAAAATAGAACCGATTATGAATAGTATTGTTGTTGAAATTGTTGGTGAGAAAAAGGTATCTGGGATAAGGATAAGAAATACTGTTTCAGGTGAGGAAAGAACTTTGGCTGTTGATGGAGTATTTGTGGAGATAGGTTCCGAGCCTCCAAAGGAATTCCTGAAATCCATAGGTCTAGAACTAGATGATAGAGGCTACGTAGCTGTAAACCCTGATATGAGTACAAATCTTCCAGGGATATATGCATGTGGTGATGTTGCAGGTGGAAGATATAAATACCGATTTGAACAGATAATAACAGCCGCAGCTGAGGGAGCAATAGCTGCTGATGCTGTATATAAATACCTCTTAAAGATAAAGAAGCCTTAGTGAAGTCTATAGAAAGGCTATTCTTCATGACAAGAGGAGCGCGGCTTGCATAAAGCAGTTGTGGTCTGGGATCTGCTACATCTTTAGCCTATATATCACTATCCCCATTTTCTCGGGATTCATAAGTGAGAGGAATATCGATACTTTATCAGAGTCATTAGCAAGTTTCTTAGATAACTCAGCTATCATTTTTTGATATATTGTATATTTTAAACTGCCTGATACATCCGATAACGCATCGGTATAGTCTATTGGTATGGGAATGCCCGTACCTACGCTTATCTTCATGATACTTGATATAAGGGTATCTTCATCTAATGAGCTACTTGTAACATACTCCATTTTTGTTGCAGTAGGGTGTATTGTTTTTTCAGCTCTATAGAATGCAAGCTTTACCGTATGTCCAGCCATACTCTGAACTATACCGTCGTACCACGGTATTCTAGCTCTAAGCCATTCATCATCTGCATCTCCTCTAGCTCTAAGCTTTAAAAGTTCATCTCTTAGATCGACATACGATCCAAATACTATATATTCACCTGGTTTTAGGACAAGGCTTAGGATTGCTCTGTCGCTCATTTTAAGTTCCTTAAACCCGAGAATGTTGACAATATCTCTAGAGTAGCTCCTTTTTAGAATACCAACGATGGCGGTATCCGTTCTGTCTGCGAGTTCCATTATATCCTCTGTTATATTTATGATTAGCTGGAATAGTCTACTCTTTTTTGATTCTCTGGTTCTCCAGCTTGGAAGTATCCTTGGAATTATCTCGCCATCGAGTAAAAGAACCTCGAAATTTACCTCACCTCTCTTCTTAGCATTTAGAAGTTCTAGTGCTGTTCTACGTTCATAGTATTTGGCGTAGATACTCGTCAGATCTTCTACAAAATTTAGATCTACATATGCTCGAGATTCTATCCCTGTTTTTCCACAGGTCTTACCATAACTTGTATAGCTGACAACAGCAATGCTTAGGTAGCCACCTATAAGCTCTATTGCAGGGGCAGTAAAGCTGGAATCTATAGTATAATAGCAGAGATCGATGGGTCTACCCATCAGTTTTATAGTAAAGCTACCTCTCGATTCAATAGCTCTTCTAATCTCATTTCCTATTTCAATAATCTTAGAAACCTCCTTGTAGAGTTTGTCAATTGTTCTATTCAAAGCTTTATCGACGATTTCAGGTGATACTCCTATAACTTCCTCTATGACTTCATTGAGGTGGTTCTCCAACAGCCCTCACCTGTATAAGCATCGGGTACCTTAATGGATTTCCAAGTCCTGCAAAGAAGAACTCCCTTGTTTCTAGGAGAGATAGAGTTTCGGTTCCTATGCCAGCTAAATCGATAAAGTTTTGTAGTTGTTGGAAATCATATGGTGTTTGAAGTCTACTAAAGAATACGGTGTTTGTATTATTTCTAACATCCGGTGAAAAGTCTATTATTCTTTGGCTAGCCAATATTGTGCCTATCCCCCATTTTCTACCTTCTCTAAGCGTTTTTTCAATCATGGTGTTGGAGGGGTAGCATCCTCTATCACATGCATAGTTGTGTGCTTCATCTATAATGACTAGAATGTTTTGTGGATTCCTAGTTTCTTCCACAATTTCCCATATTTTTGAGAGAACGCCTTTGACAATAACTCTTCTAACCTCTGTTTCAACAATGCTGAGATCTATAACAGTAATCCTATCTCTGTATACTGCATCAAGTACATCTGTTACCCTGTATCTTATCTTGTTTAGTCTATTAATATACATTCTGCCATACAATTTTATATAGAGGTTAAGCTTTTCAGGTGTGGGTCTTCGAGCACCGAGAACGCTTGCAACAAGATAGGACATGTATGCAACTCTGTCCGCATCCCATAGGCTACTCCTAGAGATATTTAGCATGAGTTCTTCAATTCTACCGATGTCTATATTAGAAGATTCTAGGAGTCTAAGTATGTGGTTTTCATCCTGGTTTAAACATACCTTAGCATCCTTTTTCATATCTATGCATAGAATGTAATATAGAAGGGTAATCGGTACATAGTTCTCTATATGTTCTCTCATAGAGCTTACAGCATTGGTTAAACCCTGTGAAACTGTATCTATGTCGATAGCTATTTCCTCAGCGTTTACCACTTTATCGCGATAGTACTTGACATAGTCCATGCCTGTGTGATCGAATACTATAATTCTCCAATCAGTTTTAGCTATCACCTCATCAATTATAGCCTTTACAAGTCTTGATTTACCCGTACCAGTAGTTCCAACGATAGCTATGTGGTATCTTAGTGCTTCTGGATTGAGTGGTATCACCAAGCCACTGTATTTATGTATGCCTACCTCAAGACCGTATCCAAGGTTAAGTTGTAAATCCTTTGAAGATTCAACTATGTATACCTTTGATCTCGGGGTAGGTGGAGAGGAAGGAGGTTTTAGTCTTCCATCAACTACCTCGCCGAGAATTCTAACAAAGGAAGCTTCAAAAGGTAGATCGATACTCTCTTCAGCAAGCTCGGGTCTTTCAATAATGGCAGCTCTCTGGGTATGGGTCAAGAGAGGATCGTACTTACTAAGCCACCTTAGAACACCTAGATAGGTTTTTCCAAATTTGGCATCCTTTACAATAACTAGAGATTCTTCTTTGGCTAGATGTTCAGCATCTTTATAGATAAGTATAGGGGCAGAAGAGATACGAGCGCTGGATGCAACAACACCTATTTCACGCATATAAACCAACTCTGATTTTCATCTAAGATTTTTAGAGGTATTTTGGAGAATAATTAATATAGACACCTAGTCAAAAGTTTCATCCCCCTAATGCATGTGGATGTAGCAGTGCAACATTTACTTAATCGAGGTGGGAGAAAACTCTAATCCTTTCAAATGTCCATAAATGAAAGGTACATCCTAAATAGATAGTTGGAACAGGCCTCACCTCAAGGTGGACCCTTACTTTCCAGGGTGGAGAGTAGGTCGGCAAACGTTCTAAATAAATTTGGTTACGTAGGTTTGACGTTATTAGGTTACAGTTTTGTAGATAATGGTATATGTGTATAGATAACGATGTAGGTGGAAAAGCATATATGGTTTATTGGAGTTCTTTATTTGGAGTCCAGCATGTTATCGATGAGGATACTCGACGTGCTGAATTATGTGGAAAGGAAATCGGATGAACTTTCAATTCCAAGAATAGGTAGGGATGACGGTATAGCATTGTATTCAATACTGTATATGTTAACCCATGGAAAATCAGATTTTGTAGCAATCGATGCAGGTGCCGGGATAGGCTACTCTACAATCTGGCTTCTAGCAGCCCTAGAGAATTCCTATACAAAAAGCCGTTTATATGCAATCGAATGGAATAGAGAAAGATTTGAAATACTTAAAGAGGTTTTAAATGCTGTACCTAAAAATCGTACAGATGTTTCCACAGTATATGGGGATGCACTTAAATATGTGAGGAGCAATTTTAGTGAAAATGCAATAGATTTTATATTTATAGATATAGATAAGGATATATATGCAGAGATGTTTGATATTGTTAAGAAAAGGATTAGAGAGAATGGTGTAGTGGTATACCATAATGCATATATGGCGAGAAGGACAGTCATCTCAATAATTAAGAGAGCGTCTGAGGAGGGATGGGCATCAACAGTAATACCAACAAATGAAGGTCTTCTCCTACTAAGGCCTCCGATAAAGTACGTGGAGAAAATGGATTAGTGGTTTATAGATTTCGCCAAAGTATTGACAATGCTGGAAAGGCTATGTGTAGCGCTATACCTCAATCAAAATATATCCATTGTTCTTTACACCAAAATTGTTTACCAGACCTAATAGCCATTCTCTACATATCTTAACACTATGTAGCAGTAGAGTTGGTGGTATATAGTGTAGGAATATCTGGTTTGAATATTTATCTAACCCCAACACCGAAACCCAGTTAACTCTATATATCATGTTGTTTTTAGCATTTGCATTGATAAGCTTGAATACTACGTGCTTCTCATTTTCATCACAATCATCTATAAATACATGCTGGTCACCAAATTTAATAATACAGTCTTCACCATAGCTAACCTCTACATTAATTGGCGTAATTGCAAATAGATCTGTAGTAGCAAATATATATGCATAGGTAGTACTACATATACAGTCTGAGTATCTATGGGCTACGTTATTGCTATAGAATCTTCTCAGTATATTCATTGATTCATCTATACAGCTACTATAGTATATGCTATTAACCCTATATATAGGGATTGTAGCAATTGTTGGAAAATAGTGATAGAGCTTAGCTCGATAGAGTCTCGTTCTCTGGGAGA
>Ga0105162_1002051_pt1 | contig 10937 bp, 11 predicted proteins | sample JNZ201metaG_FD_81532 | JGI IMG/M metagenome (GOLD analysis project Ga0105162, IMG submission 81532) | Hot spring microbial communities from Jinze hot spring, China to study Microbial Dark Matter (Phase II) - JNZ 20120812A | ecosystem: Environmental > Aquatic > Thermal springs > Hot (42-90C) >...
ACGGCTGTCCCGTAGGGGTTCGTGGGTTCAAATCCCACCCCCCGCACTTTCACTACACACCTGAACTTCCACTGGAAAAGTGAGCTTTTTAGGCTGGCTGCTTTTCTGCAGAGTAGAACTTCTAATAAGCCTGCTACTGTGGACAGGAAGGTTAAGACTTTGTGTAGCATTATTAAGAAAGGTGTTGATCTGTCTGATCCTGAGGCTGTTGTTGCTTTTCTTAATAGCTGTGGCTGGGCTGAAGGCACTAAGCAAATTGCCTTAGATGCTTATCGTGATTATTTGGCCATGCATGGAATAACAAATATTCAGCTGCCTAAGATCAGACGCACTCATAGGCTGCCTTTTATTCCTTCAGAGGCAGAAGTGCAGGCTCTGATCAGCAGTGTCAAGCTTAGGCTGGGAGTCTTCCTTAGGCTTTTAATGGACACTGCAGCACGCCCCATAGAAATTTGGAGGCTTAAATGGGCTGATGTGGATCCACAGAACAGCTGCATAACCATCACGCCAGCCAAGTACAGCCAGCCCAGAAGACTCAGGATAAGCAGGGAAACCTTGAACCTGCTGTTAGCCCTGTCCAAGCACGGAGAATACGTTTCCAGCCCCTCAGGTAAGCCTGAAAGGTTTCATATAGAGCTTGAACATTTTGCCAGAAACTACTGCAAAGTCAGAAAATGCGTGGCCAGAGGCTGCTTAACCCCAAGAATAAATTTGATCAGCTTCTGTAGTGTTTAGTAGGCGTAAATTTTTCCGTAGGGTCTAGTTAAAAGCGGAATCAGTTTTTTGAATTCTGTTAGTGGTATGGTGTCAACATCAAGGTTGAAATGGTTGCAGAACTCATCAATAATGCGCTTGAGAACAGCCACGTCATATTCTTCAAGTTGTGAGATCTTCACCTCTTTTCCTGTGTGTGCCAGTTGGCCTCTAACATACATCACGCCACCGTGCATTCCGGTGCCTACAAACTTAGCTTCGTGAGCTTCTCCATATTTTAATGTAAGTCCTAAGACGACTATAATTCCTCCAGCCATATACTCTCCTAAGAAGTCTTGAACTGTGCCTCCAATTACGATGATGGGCTTCTGGTTGCCGTATTCTTTCATGTGTATGCCAACTCTGTATCCTGCGTCATCACGAATGAAGATTTTGCCACCTCGCATGGAATATCCAACTATGTCTCCTGCGCGTCCATGAACAACAACCTTCCCATTGTTCATGGTGTTTCCGACACCATCCTGTGCGTTGCCGTGGACGTAAATTGTGGGGCCGTCCATAAAGGCCGCAAGATCGTTGCCCGGTGTCCCGTAGAGGTGGAGTTCAATGTTACTTTTAAGGCCTGTGCCTATGTATCGTTGTCCATTAACTTTGTAGATATCTATCCTCCTAACAGAGCTACTATAGGATTTTATTAAAAAATTTAAGTCTCTATAATGCATGCCTTCAGCATTTATAATTGCCACATCATCCCCGATAGAGTCTTGCCCTAAACGTTTAGAGGGTTCCATTCTTATTCACCAGCCATTTTTATTCCCAAAATCTTAAGTTCTGTATCCGTTAATCCCACACCACGAAGTTGTGAACGGTTGCCACGAAGACTTTCAATAGAGTTTATGCCCATGCCGCCCATTATTTCTTTGATCTCTAGGCTCCACGCCTGCAGAAGGTTAACAAGTCTCCTTGCGGCAATGTCTGGATTGACACGCTTAGAAATCCACGGGTCCGTAGTTGCTATGCCCCATGGACATTTCCCTGTGTAACATTTCTGGCATAAGGTACAGCCAATAGCCACCAAAGCAGCGGTGCCAATGTAAACGGCATCTGCTCCTAAGGCAATCGCCTTTACAACATCGGCGCTGCTCCTTATACCCCCTGACACTATTATAGATGTCTTGTTGCGGATGCCCTCCTCTCTTAGGCGTTGATCCACCGAAGCTAAAGCCAACTCTATGGGGATGCCCACGTTATCCCTAATAACTTTAGGCGCCGCACCTGTTGAGCCTCTAACTCCGTCAAGAACTATAAAATCGGCCCCGGCTCGAACCATGCCACTTGCGATGGTGGCAGAGTTATGTACGGCGGCTATCTTTACGCCTACGGGCTTGGTATAGTCCGTTGCCTCTTTCAAGGCATAGATCAGTTGACGCAAATCTTCAATTGAGTATATGTCATGGTGAGGTGCTGGCGATAAAGCATCCGTTCCTATCGGAATCATGCGTGTTCTGGATATGTCTTCTGTGACTTTCTCCCCGGGAAGATGGCCGCCTATTCCTGGCTTGGCGCCCTGCCCAATTTTAATTTCTATCGCTGCACTCACGTTTAAATAGTCTAAGCTGACACCGAAGCGTCCCGAAGCCACCTGAACAATTATGTGATTCCCATACTTGTATAGCCGTTTGTCTAAACCACCTTCTCCAGTATTCATTAAAGTGCCGAACTGCGCAGCGGCCCGGGCTAATGCTAAATGAACGTTGAAACTTACAGCTCCATAAGACATTGCTGCAAAGAGAATTGGAGTTTCAACACACAGTTGAGGCGACAACTTCGTTTTTAATACTACGTCACCGTTTTCCAATTCAAGTTCAAGCTTATCAGGTTTCGGGCCTAAGAATGTTCTAAGCTCCATAGGTTCTCTCAGAGGGTCTATTGATGGATTAGTCACTTGGCTGGCATTGAGGAGAATTTTATCCCAATAAGTGTAATGAGGCTTATCACATCCCATACCTGTTAGAATTACCCCGCCACTTTCAGCCTGTTTCTTGATTGCTGTTATTGCCTCTTGGGTCCAATGCCAGTTTTCGGTGTATCGCGTCGTGTTTCTCTTTATAGTTATCGCTTTCGTAGGACAGAATACCACACAACGATGGCAGTTTACACAATTTTCGTCACGACTCCGGATAACGTCGTCTTCAGGGTCATAATAGTGCGTATCGTAGGTACACTGGTTTATGCAGACCTTACATCGTATGCACTTTTGGTCGTCTCGCTCGACAATAAATTCTGGCTCTATATAGCTCTTGATCTTCCCACCTCAGGGGCCACGATTTCCGGAGCTCTTATTGTTTTAAGCCTACCAATTACGAGTTCGCCTCCACGGGGGCTCCAAACTTTATCCAAATTGGGTGCAACTGCCCGTATGGCGGATTCTTCGGAAGACAAAAAGAGCAAATCGCCCTTAATGCCTGCTGTAAGCGGTCTTAGCTTTATGCGGTCTGTTAAACCAATCATTTCTCCTGTGCGGGCTGCGATTATGGTGAACGGCCCATTCATGAGTAAGCTGCCGTAGCATTGGCGTAACGCTGTGTATACCTCTTTTTTGCTTGGTTCCATAGTGTCGATTTCGATCCATAAAGGTGGAGCCAATATTTTGGCGGCGATTTCTATTGGTAACTTATGCCTCCTTACCAGCAAGTCTAATGCGTAAACCATGACTTCCGTGTCTGTCTGCATTGTGCAGTGGTAACCGTACATTTCGAGGAATCTCCTGTTGGTTCCATAGCTTGAAAGTTCCCCGTTATGCACAACTACCCAGTCAAGGATGCTAAATGGGTGAGCACCGCCCCACCAGCCTGGAGTATTTGTTGGAAACCTCCCGTGACAGACCCACAAGTAACCTTCGTATTCATCTAGGCAGAAATACTCGGCAATATCCTCTGGAAAGCCTACACCCTTAAATACGCCCATGTTTTTTCCGCTGGAGAATACAAAAGCGCCATCTGACTCGGTATTGATCCTCATAACGTTATAAAACACGTATTCATCGTCTTGTTGACCTTTGACAGCGCTCTTCTTTGGCTGGAGGAAATATCGCCAAATAAGAGGAGGGTTCCAAACGTTCGCTTTTGGATTAGTGGGCATTTCTTCAGCTTCGACAACGTCAAAGTTTTGTGATAAAAGCCTCTCCACTTTTTCTTTAGCTTCCGTATTCAAATACATTATGTGGAATGCATAGTCATCCTTATGTTCAGGATAAAGCCCGTAAATGGCAAAGCCCCCGCCAAGACCATTTCCCCTTTCACGCATATTTGAGATGGCTTTAATAGGGTCCTTTGACCCAAAACATCTCCCAGTAAGGTCCATCATACCGAAAAGCCCACAAGCATCGATGACTTTGTCGTCATTGTAAGGATTATTTAGGAGAGTAGTGAAATTCATTATAAACCTCCCAGATAAGTTGTTTTCTTAGAGTTTCAGGCAGAGACGCTAAACTGAAATTATCGGCTATGAGTTTGTGTTTGAAATCCTCAACGTTAACTTTATTTTTCATAAGGTGGAAAATCACACCAGCTCTTTCAACGTCTCCAACAAGTGTCATACCCATGATTTTTCCGCTTTTAAGCATAATTTTCCTGTAAATCCTCCTTTTTTGGTCATGGAAAACCAGCGTTTCATAACCCTCAGAATCTCCGCTTTGAGTAGTTAAACCAACAGAAATTATTGGAACCCCGAAATGGTTGAGAGCGGTCATAGATGCCCCACCTGGATATTCAAGTTTTAGCCCAGCCATGTTATATCCTGCAACTCTACCGCTGATTCTGGCCAATGGCCACAGTGCAAGAACTCGTTGTTTTCCAACGACGAAGTCGTATGTTTCAGCTACATCGCCACAAGCGTAGACATCAAGAATGTTGGTTTGCATAAATCTATCGGTCAGAACCCCATTGTTGATTTTCAATTTAGTGTTGATAACAAGCTCTGTTCTTGGGACAACACCAACAGCAAACACAACTAAATCACATTCTATTGCACTTCCATCGTCAAGAAGGACGCCGCCAACCATGTCGTCGTTATCTTTTCTCCCCAGAATACGTTGAACTGTACGACCTTTAACTATGCACACACCTTCTTTTTGCATTGCTTCCTCAAGGATTTCCGCAGCCTTTTGATCAAGCACTTGGTTGAGGACACGGTCTCTTCGTCCAATAAGGGTGACCTTTAATCCAAGCTTAGCTAACGCTTCTGTGACTGTTATACCGATGAGGCCTACACCTACGACGACTGCCTTTTGCGCCTTGATAGCATGAACAGTCTCTCTGATATGTTCAGCATCAGCTATTCTCGTAAAAGTGTATGCGCCCTTTTTTGTTACGCCTTCAATATTTGGTATGATCGGCTTACTTCCCGTCGCTATCAGAAGTTTGTCAAAACCGATTTTTTCAGCATCTTCAAGCTCAATTTCTTTCCTGGTCAAGTCAAGTTTAACAGCCTTTTTCCCAAGGAACAGCTGAACTTTTTGTTTTTCCCAGAAATTCTTTGATGGAAAAATCATGTTCTCTAGGTTCACTTCTCCACTGAGGTATTTACCTATCATTGGACGCGAATAAGCAGGAATGGGTTCTTCGCTTATCACAGCAATATCTCCCACGGGGTCTAATTCCCTTATGGCTTCAACAGCCCCTACCGCTCCAGCTGAGCAGCCTATGATCACATACTTAACCATCAACCTATCCCTCCTCAAGGGTTAAAGCCTCATTAGGACAGAACTTCACACAAGCAGGTATTTCCGATCCTTGGCATAGGTCACATTTGATCACAGCTTCGCTGTTGTTTGGGTTTATTCTAACGGCGCCGATGGGACAAACCATGACGCATGTCAAACATCCAATGCATCTTTCTTCATCATGTATTACTGATCCTGTTTTCTCGTCAACGTGCATTGCACCCGATAGGCATGCAGAAACACATAAAGGGTCACGACAGCTCTTACATTGAACTGGAAAAGATATCGGCTTTTCTTGGAGTAGTTTAATGCGGCTGACGGGTTTGGGAGTTTCTCTCTTGAATGCCTTAATAAGATCTTTGGACTTTGAATGCTGAACCGCACAGTAGACTTCGCACAATCCACAGCCCATGCAGAGTTCTTCATTGACGTGGACTCTTTTCATAACTAGTTCAGCTCTTGGCAATAGGTTGCCTATTACCTACACTTTTCTAATATTTAAACATTATCGGAGGTTCTAGATAATTAAGTGGTAACTATTCAACAGCACCCAATTATTGTATGGTTTCTATTGTAGTTTAGCAACTTAATTGGCGCCATTAGTTTTTATTGAATAATCATTCGACAATTATAGGGTATTATTATAAATTTTTCATAAGTTTTCCTCTATAGATCGGAAACATTTAAATTTTCAAATCATTTTTAAATATCATGAATGTCTAAAAATTGCTGGGTTAGATATTGGTTCGTCTTCATAAAGATTTCCATGAAAAATCGCATAAACGGTTCGTGAGGGTAACAGTGGCCTTTGATCTGCCAACCGCAAGTCTGTTAGAAAAGCTTAGCAAGGAGGAGGGGCTTTCACAAAGCGAAATAATGCGGAGAGCTCTGAGATTTTTTGATGAGAACAAGGTGTTGAGAGATCCGGCCATAAATCGAAAAGTACACTCTTATATGGAATTACTCTTAAGCGAAGAACATATTATCCTTGACATTGATCACTGGCTGCTCTTCCTGAAGGCAATTGAATGTTTGCCTGAACCTGAAAAATTTTGGGAGGAGCATAGAAAAATAGCGCAATCTCACTTTGAACAGCTTAAAAGTAAAGTGACAACAATTGACGATCTTTTAGTTCGTTTGGAAGATTGCAACTTTTTTAGAGTAGTTAGGAACTCCAAAAATGAATTCACCCTCATTCTTAGGTCTGAGCTTTCCAAGAAGTTTGTCAGGCTATTTCTTGAAGCGTTTCTTTCGAGTATGAGTGTTAAATTTGAGGTCAAGGAAAACATGGCTAAACTGAACCTAACCGTTAATTATTTAAGATTTAACCTTTTCATTTTTAATATTTTTTATTTTAAACTCAATTTAATGTATTATTTTCAATTTTTCATAAAAAATTATGAAAAGTTCTCAACAACACTTATATCCTTCGCAGCTTTACGTCCTGTAAAAAGGTGGTTAAAATGAAAAAAGCTGTTAGAGCACTATCAGTAGAAGAAATGGAAGAACGAAAACACATCGAATGGATAGATATCGGGGTTGAAGGTCTTACGAATTTCATTCCTGGATTGCCAAAAGGGGACGCAATCCTTGTAAGAGGAGAACCGGGAACCGGCAAGACAATTCTATGTCTCCAGTTTTTACACAAAGGCGCAGAAAGCGGTGAAAAATGCATTTACATAACAACTGAAGAGACACCCGAAACAATAATGCGGACTGGTAGAGAACTCTGGAACGACTTTCCACAATTGGTTAGGGACAAGCAAATAACCATTGTAGATTTATCAATAAGCGCTACCTATACCAGTGAATATTCATTGGTTAGCAAAGAAGAAGCCGTAGACATAGTCATGCGGGGTTTAGCTGCACAGCCGGAAGCAAGCAGGATTGTTCTGGACTCGCTTTCGTCTCTCGAACGCAGGCTTGTGGATCCTACAGAGTTCAGAGAAGTCTTCATGAAGATATTGTTGGAAGTCAAGAAGAGAAAAGCAACCACAATATTCACAGCTGAGGGTATACCTCCGACACCAGACATAACCGAGTACCTTGTTGATCATCTCATATACCTAGACTATCATAAGCATGATGTTGTGTGGACTCGGGTATTCATCCTGAGAAAGTCTAGAAGCGTCCCATTAAAACCTCAGATCCTCAAGCTAAACATCGAGAGAGAGGGCCTCTCAGTCGAGGAAATTCCAATATCACTTAAGCCCGTCTGGTTTGCAAGCAAAATATAGGTGAAATTCAGATGTCAACGTCAACAGATGAAATTTTCGCGTCTATACAGCAAGTTTTCATAGTAGGCTGGGCTCCGGTGGCTATACTGATAATGGCCACAGCAGGCTTTGCACTACTTTACGCAGGATTAGTGCGAAAGAAAAACGTGGCTCACACCATCATAATGCTGAACATAGGCTGGACGCTGGCTTTCGTAATGTACTACCTAATAGGCTTTCCAGTGGCATACTACACCGATGAACCTGTCCTCGGCATGCCCAAATGGTTGCCCACCATAGCAAACCCATTACCAGCCGCTCTGTCAGCAACTGGAGCCTATGGAATTCCGGCAAGCCCGTCGGGATATGGAGATTTGGGACTATGGTTTAAGATGGCAATGTTCGCCATAACAGTCATAGGCATAATTCCTGGCGCGACAGCTGAAAGGGACAAACTTTGGGGCTGGGTTATAGCCGCAGCAGTCATTTCCGCTTTTCTATATCCTGTGGTGGAGCACTGGGTCTGGGGTGGAGGCTGGTTAGCCCAAATGGGATACATTGACTATGCGGGCTCGTCAGTGGTGCACTTGACAGGCGGCATGTTAGCCCTCTCAGCAGCTGTAACCATTGGACCAAGAATAGGCAAATTCGTTGGCAAAAAGAAAGAAGCCCGTGCCTTTTTTGGTCACAGTTTACCACTATCCGTCATCGGTGCTTGGTTGCTGGTGTTCGGTTGGTTCGGGTTCAACGTTGGCTCAAGCGTTGCAAGTAGCGCCCAAATGATAAACGTAGAATTGGCATGGGTTGGCGTTACCACTGCGATGGCGATGGCTGGTGGGCTCTTTGGAGCAGCATTAACCTCTAGGGGGCACGCATTAACTTCAATGGCAGGTTTACTTGCAGGCGCTGTTGCCATCTGTTCAGGAGCAGCCGTAATGCATCCAATATTCGCGTTCATAACTGGCATAGTTGCAGGAATCCTCACAACGTTCGTCCAGGGATTGCTGGAGCATAAATTTCATGTGGATGATGCTTGCGTGTGTGTTCCAGTGCATGCAGCATGTGGCTTCTGGGGCGTAATTGCTACAGGACTATTCAGCCTTAAAAGTCTTGGAGCCCACCCAATATACGGAGTTTCAACCATAGACGAGTGGTTCAGGTTAATAGGAACACAAGCTTTAGGCGGATTGGCAATTGCGGCGTGGGCTGGGTTAACGGGCTTCATCCTCTTCAAACTGATTCACAAAGCAGGGTTACTTCGCGCCCACAGGGATGCTGAACTCTTCGGTCTAGACATAGCAGACCACAAAACCTATGCGTATCCCGAGGACCAGCTGGAAAAAGAATTCCCGTAAAGTAAAAGGAGGTGATTCCATGACGCAGAAAATGTTGGAGGAAAAAAGTGTAGGAGAATTGTACCTAGAAATAGAAGAACTAAAAAAGCGAGTAAAAAGCCTTGAAACGAATGTAAACATGTTGAAGCTTAGAATGGGCAGAAAGTGGGTCTAGAAATCGTCAAATTTCCCTCTATTTTCCTTTTTAGAGGGACCCGCATTGAAGGTCGCTATGGCACAAATAAACGCTACTGTTGGAGATATCAATGGAAATATCGCGAAAATAAAGAGCTACTTGAAGTTGGCAAGCGTACAACTTGTGGATGTAGTGGCTTTCCCTGAGCTAGCTGTTACCGGCTATCCTCCCCAAGATTTGTTGTACGAAAAAGAATTTGTCAAGACCAATAAAGAATCTCTGTTGAAACTCGTGGAAGAAAACAAGGAAAAGGAAATTGTGGGGATAGTTGGTTTCGTCGACTATGAAGATGAAATACTTTATAATGCTGCGGCCGTTTTTAAGGGAAACAAATTGACAGCAGTGGTTCATAAAACCCTCCTGCCCACCTATGATGTATTTGATGAAGCGAGGTACTTTAAACCTTCAAAAGCCATTAATCCTGTAAAAGTTAACATTCACGGCGAAGAAATAGCTATTGGTGTTGAAATCTGTGAAGACTTGTGGGATGAAAGACATCCTGTAAAAGTTACGGACATTTTGGCTGTAAAAGGAGCTGACTTTATTATTAATCTCTCAGCGTCACCATTCTATGTTGGAAAAAGGTTTGTTAGAATGAAACTGCTTCAAGAGAAGTCTGTGAAGAACGGGCTTCCGATTTTCTATGTCAATATGGTTGGCGGTCAAGATGAGCTTGTCTTTGATGGGCAGAGCTTGGCTGTTGACAAGACAGGCAATTTGATAGCTATAGGTAAGCAGTTTGAGGAAGATTTGGTTATAACAGACATCGACATACAGAGTAGAACCGCTCGGAAAGTCGAGGAGCCTCCATACTTCAAAGAACAAGAAATGTTTAATGCAATAGTTTTAGGCATCCGCGACTACTTCAGAAAGACGGGCTTCAAGAAGGCCATCGTAGGGATGAGCGGCGGAATTGATTCATCTTTAACCGCATGTATTGCTGTGGAAGCTTTAGGAAGAGAGAACGTTATAGGGGTTTACATGCCATCCAAGTATTCTACTGATAACAGTAGGGCAGATGCCCGTAAAGTGGCTGAAAATTTGGGGATAACTTTTATCGAGATCCCAATTCAAGAAATAATCGAAACCTATCAAAAAATTTTGGAGAAGCCCCTTATGGAAATAAGAGAAAAGTTCAATTTGTCAAAAGAAAACGACGATTCTGTCGCCGACGAAAACATACAACCGCGAATAAGAGGGAATATTTTAATGGATATTTCTAACAGACTCAAAGATCTAAAGATACTTGTTATAAATACTGGAAACAAAACTGAGCTCGCCCTTGGTTATTGTACCTTATACGGAGACATGGTTGGCGGAGTAGGAGCCCTTGGCGATGTAAGCAAACTTGAGGTCTATCGATTAGCAAGGTATGTTAACATTAAGGCTGGAAGAGAAATAATTCCCGAGAGTGTTTTTAAAAAGAAACCCTCCCCAGAGCTGAAGGAGAATCAGTTTGACCCGTTTGACTTTGACGTTGTGAGTCCACTAGTGGACGACATAATGGAGAGGAGAAAAAGTAAGCGTGAACTTCTAGAAAGCGGCTATCCTAAAGATGTTGTGGAAGATATTTACGATAGATTCCGAAGATCTGAATACAAAAGGAGGCAAGCACCTCCGTGCATAAAAATTACACCGAAGGCATTTGGCATTGGATGGAAAATGCCTATTGTCAACCGATGGTCTGGATGAGAGGGGTTTTTGATTTCACAAAGACAAATTTAAATTATAACAATTTTGATACCACTAAGGCC
>Ga0105162_1002055_pt1 | contig 10920 bp, 10 predicted proteins | sample JNZ201metaG_FD_81532 | JGI IMG/M metagenome (GOLD analysis project Ga0105162, IMG submission 81532) | Hot spring microbial communities from Jinze hot spring, China to study Microbial Dark Matter (Phase II) - JNZ 20120812A | ecosystem: Environmental > Aquatic > Thermal springs > Hot (42-90C) >...
CTGGGTTCGACCACCACCCATGAACCTGCGTGGACACCTAAATCTACGTGGGTGAGGTGGAAGTCCCTAGATGCGACCACGAATGAAAATAAAGTAATTAAGATGAACACCTAGAGACAAACGAAGAGTGGGTATAGTACTCGCTAAAAATAACTACGTATATTGTAGGCAGGCTTATTAGTAAGAATTTGAGAACTAAGTAGAGCGGTACTAGAGTTCAGAGTATGTAGGTGTCATGTTGAAGCCGGCCCCGACACCCATTTCAACTGTGGCAGATGCTTTCAATAACCCGCTACTTTATAAAGCTTTGAGAGCGCTGGGTATCGAAACTCTTATGCCAGTTCAGGTTAAGGCCGTAGAGTCAGGACTTCTTGGGTCTAACAATAACATCCTTGTGGTGGCTCCTACCGGAAGCGGTAAGACCTTGGTAGGGTATATGGCTATGATCAAAAACTTTCTCGAAAAATGCGTTGGTGTTTACCTCGTTCCATTAAAGAGTATTGCGTCTGAGAAGCTAGAGGACCTAGAGCTAATCTGCAGAACTCTCGGATGTAGAGCGTGTATTACTACAGGAGACTATGACAAGCCTTCTGAGTGGCTCTCTGAGTGCGACTTTATCGTAGCAACTTACGAAAGATTTGATTCCCTCCTTAGGCTTAAACCATCATGGATCAAGAGAATAGGTACTGTGGTCTTAGACGAGCTACATATGGTGGGAGATGATGAAAGAGGACACGTTGTAGAACTAGTCGGCGTTAGGTCACTGTATGAGGGATATAGGGTAGTCGGCCTCAGTGCTGCTATCGGCAATACTAGCGAACTCGCTGAATGGTTGAAAGCAGTACTAATTTACGATACGTGGCGCCCGGTAAGACTAGTTGAAGGATACTACGACCGTAGCTCTAGAACAATAGTTTTCGATGACGGGAGGATCGAGAGTGTTGGGGGAGACCTTGAAGCGCACGCACTAAGAGAAGCCCGCGTTCAGAACTACCAGCTCCTCGTTTTTAAACACTCGAGGCAGCTAGCGGAAAACCTCGCAAGGATTTTAGCCGATTATTCGCAAGAAAAGTGTCAAGATGTTCTAGAGGAGTTTAAACAGCGAGAGCCACCTAAGGTAGAATTTGATAACTTTAGATACATTCTCAGCAAATGCGTAGCATATCATCATGCTGGACTCTCTGCTACGACTAGAAAGTTTATTGAGGAGCTTTTTAGAAATAGGAAGATAAGGGCTGTAGTAGCAACACCTACTTTAGCAGCAGGCGTGAACCTTCCAGCAAGGAGGGTTTTAGTTAGTGTGAAGAGGTATGAGGAAGGATATATGAAGGGGGTCTCTATTGCTGAGTACAAGCAGATGGCCGGTAGGGCCGGTAGACCCGGGCTAGATCCGTACGGAGAAGTTGTTATAGTGGACGCTAGAGGTAAAGAGGAAGCACATAAGTACATCAAGGGGTCACCTGAGCCGGCTACTTCGGTACTCCTATCGGATAGAGCTATAAGAATCCACACGCTATCGCTCATATCCTCGCAAGACGCAGAAACTGTAGAGGAACTTCTCAACCTTCTCAAACTAACTCTAGCATATAAGCAAGGTGGTTCTACTCTCCCAAACAGAGTCGAGGATGTCCTAAAGGACTTAGTAGAGTGGGAACTTGTTTCTTGGGAGGATGGGGTTCTCAAGCCTACAAAACTAGGGAGGACGGTCTCCGCTCTCTACATAGATCCTCTAACTGCTAAAATAGTAGTTGAGAACCTCTCTAGCGTTAGAAGAGCTTACGATATCTACTATCTAACTCTGATAGCAATTACACCAGACTTCTCTAGAGTTAGACTGGGAAGCACTAGGTCTAGAGAACTTTACACCACTATGGAGGTTTTGATCGAGAGCGGCAGCATACCGACACCACCTTGGATAAGCGAATACGACCTCTTAAGAGCCATGAAAGCTGGTTTAATACTGAGGGACTGGATAGAGGAAGTCAGCGAAGACACTATTGCTGAGAGATATGGAGTGGGAATTGGAGATATAGCTGTTCTAGCAGACACGGCCCAGTGGTTGCTGTACGCTTCTGGAGTAATATGTAGCACTCTTGGGCTAAGCGAACATGCACATAGGTTGATGACTCTCAGCAAAAGGGTTGAGTCCGGCGTTAAAGACGATGCTCTAGACCTAGTTAGAGTAAGGTGGATTGGGCGAGTTAGGTCCAGAAAACTCATCGTAGCTGGTGTGAAATCTATTGAGGACTTAGCAAGAATGAACCCAAGGGAATTGGCAGAAATACTGGGCATTGGCCTACCTAGAGCAGAAGAGGTAATTCTTGATGCTAAGAGGCTGCTATCTGAGAGAACATAATTTGAAGTAGCGTGCTTAAATATTGTTAATTCAGATATGTTAATCGGGAGTAAGATATAGTGGAACCAGGATTCTCGGTAGCTAATAAAGATCTCAGATATCACTCAGTAGAGCTTCTAAGACTTTATAAAGGGTTAATGAAGTACCGAGAGATCTCTGAACTCGTGGGGTTACCTCCTCCTGCTATATGGAGGTACATCACTCTCAAGATTGTCCCAAGTTATGAAAGAGCCGAAAGTATCGTTAGATTGCTTACCTCCAGGGATGTAGTCTCGAACATTCTCCGAAAGTACATTAGATTTAAGGATGGAGCTGTCGATACGAGCAGCGTCCTCGATAACGTTCTGTTGCTTAAAATACTCGCTTATGTAGCTTTTTATAGCTTTAATGATGTCGATACCGTTCTCACAGTAGAGCTGGATGGAGTCCCGATCGCTACTCTAGTTGCCGACCTTTTTAAATCGAAGCTAACTATTTCCCGCAAGGGAATACCCTTTACGTCGGACGCTATATACGAAGCTGAATATGTTTCTCGAGATCCGCCCTCTATAGTGAGACTATACATACCTTCATCTGGACTGAAGAAAGGTGAGAAAGTGCTGATAGTCGATGACATCATTAGAACCGGTAAGACCACAGCAACTCTTATAAAGCTAATAAAGAGCGTTGGGGGAGTGCTAACCGGGATATTCTCTCCAATATCAATCGGACAAAAATGGCGTGAGACCTTGAGAGAGTACTTAAGTAAAGTTGTCACAGTACTAGAGATCGAGGAATTAGACCAATGAAGTTGCGTAAGTCATGGTACTCAGTTGCGAGGTCATTTGGATCAGCATTCGTTATCGAAATGATTTCACCAAAGATAAGTGGAGTAACGGCTATGGAATCCCTGAAGGACTTAGCCCCCACACAGTTCGTCCATACTTCCTTCTACATATACAATACCATAGAGAACATGCTTTCCTACGAAGGTTGCGTACCACTCGGGGAAAACCTGCTTAACATCATGGACGGCATCTTAAAAAACCCGATTATTGGTACTAATACTTGCTTAGGCTATGGACTAGTGGCATTGTCGCTAGCTTCATCGATTCTCTACTCTCTTAGAGCTAGGGATTGTAACTCTCTTGAGGAGTGTGTTTTAAGAGGGTACAACGATTTTGAGTACTGTTTAACGAAGGAGTCCGCAGATTACTTGGTGAAGTCTATAGAGTTAGCTAGCCCAAGCTATCACGGGTATTACTACTCACCGAAACCCCTAAGTAACGTGTTCGAATTGCTGCTCGAATCAGCTGTGTGGGATCTTGTAGCCTATAACATAGTCAACAAGTTTTCCATAACTCTAGATCTCTACAATTCCGCTAAGTCGGCTACAATTAGCGAGCTACTGAGATATGCTAGTGAGCTTTACAGATACGCCGCAAGTAAGTACTTCGACAGTATATCGTTCAAGTCGGGAGGCATAATGCTTTCCAGGCTAGTGCAGGAAATAGCTTCTAAACCCACGTTGAGCTCTTATGACGCCCGTGACGTGCTAGTCAATAAAGTCGGTGTGAACCTCGGTTCAATTTCAGATTTAGTAGCTTCATCTATAGCCTTAATCCTCTTGAGGATTGAGTGGGGACTATAACATGATACTAGCTACTTCAAGGATTACCCACCCCTACCACTTAGACTACATCGCCAAGGTCGCTAAGTATGCCGAAGTTGACACGCTACTACTCTGCGGTGATGTCAGTGTAAGCGAGAGCTTCATGAAGGAGTTTTCTCACACCAACCTCTTGATGGTTTCTGGTGACGAAGACGACATTCACGTTATCAAACTAGCTAAAAAGTACAACGTTCTCTTAGACGGCAAGGTGGTGGAAGTAGCAGGCGTTAAAGTTGGTGGTGTAGGAACAATTAACACTTTTCTAGATTATACTGCCTTAATGTCTAACGTAGGAAGGATAGACGTTCTACTAACGCACTTTCCACCATATGGGTGCTTGGATAGGGTCCCCCCGCTTTACATACCCTCGGGACTTAAGTCTCTACGTATTCTGATAGAAACGATAAAGCCATCTATAGTTTTCGTTGGTCACTCGCCTAAGCCTACTGTAGAATACTGTAGAGGTATACCAGTTATCGGTGTAGCCGGTTATTTGGCTCTCGCCGATTCCATTAAGCCTCACAATATAAGGTTTATACCAGTAAGCCAAAGCTTTAGTTTAGGATAGGGCCGTGAGTCATCAACCTAGTGGTTGCAGAATAGGGTTCTTAGTAAACCCTATCGCTGGCATGGGTGGAGCTGTTGGTCTTAAAGGAACAGATGGAAGGCTGTATCACGAGGCATTGGTGAGAGGGGCTAAACCGGTCGCTCCAGCTAGAGCTATTAGATTTCTTACTAGACTTAAAGAAATCTGCCCTAGCTCCGTGGAGCTACTACTAGCTGGCGGTATTATGGGTTGCGATTATGCTTCTAGAGTTGGCCTGGATAAGTACGTATGCTTAGATATACCCTCTTCAGATAAGACAACAAGAGAAGACACTATGCTCGTTGTAAGAGAGTTCCTCCGATTTAGAGTAAGCGCTATAGTCTTTGTTGGTGGAGATGGGACAGCGCGCGACGTTTTAGAAGCTAGTAGTGGCTCACTACCAGCTCTCGGGGTTCCCTCAGGAGTTAAGGTATACTCTTCAGTCTTCGCCGTCTCACCTGAGGCAGCCGCTGACATCGTCTCAGACTATTGTCGAGGTGAGGGATATATCGATGTAGGTGATGTAGTAGACGTAAACGAAGAAGCGATACAGAGAGATGTCCTAGTATTAAAACCTTTCGGAAGAATGCCTACACTATCCTCTGGGAACCTGAAAGTCCACACTAAAGAGTTTGGAACTTATGAAGATATCGAAGGACTGGCCGAATACTTCGTGTCGGAGGTATATAAACCGGGGGTTCTCTACATAATCGGGCCCGGCTCTACTACAAAAGCCATCGCCTCAAAGTTAGGTATAGAGAAAACTCTCCTAGGTTTTGACGCAGTACTTAACGGTAAAGTTATTGGTAAGGATTTGTCAGAAAGCGATATAAAGAAACTCATAGCGACTTTTAAGGATGTTTATGTAGTCCTCTCAATCATAGGTGGTCAGGGATACCTCATAGGCCGAGGAAACCAGCAGTTAACACCTGAAGTACTAAGGTTGCTGGGGAAAGACAGAATAATAGTAGTTAGCTCGAGGAGCAAGTTAAGCCGAGTTAGGTACTTACTCATAGACAGTGGTGACGTTGAAGTAGATAGAGAGCTCTCCGGATTTTACAGAGTCATTACTGGGTTCGGGGAGATGTACGTAATTAAAGCCTTACCGGCTTCGGACCCAAAAGCATTAAGGCTTAACATGCTGCGGGAGCAGTCATGAGATTATCTACGAGTCCCATATGGGGGGTTCCATAACGAACTTTCGCTTACTTCTCCACCACGTAATATACTTTACCCCGTTCTCTTTTAAGGTCTTAGCGAGCTTCTTATCAGTCGTTACTACAATCACCTCGAAACTCTTAGCAGTTCGAGAATAGTTCAGGATGCACTCATCAGTTCTAGAACAACCTGAGAGCTCGACTACACCTATAGCGATATCTTGCTTGCCTAATCTAGCTAAAGCTAGCCGAGCAGCTGCCCCCCTACGCCCCCTGCTCTTAGCCAGTTTATTCAGCTCCTGAACAACGTTTACTAGTAGCGAAACCCGAGTATCTGAACAATAGTTCTTAAGGATACCTACCGCCTCAGATACAGGATCTACTCCAGTAGCAATCAATAGGAGCGCGCTTGTGTCTAGAACTAGTTCACACGTGCGTTGAGCTGAATTAGTCTCTAACAATGCCCCAACCAACAAGTCTCCATCTATTCATAACGTTTCTACTGATAGCGATCTTCATTCCCTTCCATACTATGACAGGCTTATCTACGAGCTCTACTTCGAACCAGTCACTTGAAAGCCTCTTTATGACAGCCATAGCTATGGCTGTTCCAGCAGTTACTATAATCCTCTCACCTGTTCTCAGAGGTGGAACCTTCTGAAGTTCCTTTGTTCCAACTACTCTCTCGAATAGAGAGTAATCTGCTGAGAAGTGAGTCCTCGGTTGCGGTAGTTGATCAGCGAGCCCCACGACAGACCCCACTAGTTTATCGGCCTTAGTTAAAGAGGGGTCGAGAGCCGTCCCCATAGCTACTAACCCACCGGGTCCAGCCTTCTCGTAGAACCTTTCGCCGAACCTTATGCTCTCTATTTTCGTATAGAGCTTCTTATAAACAGTCTTACCACCTTCTACCACCTTCACTCCAGGACTTATCTCGATCTCGTCTCCTACTCTAAAGACTCCTTTTACTACAGACCCTCCTATAACTCCACCCACTAGCTTCTCTGGAGGCGTCCCCGGTCTATTGACGTCGAAAGATCTCGCTACGAACATTAGTGGCTTAGCCGTTACGTCACGCTCAGGGGTTTTAAAGAAATGTTCTACTGCTGACAACAACACGTCAATATTCGCTCCGTGAAGAGCGCTAACAGGAATTATCGGTGCTTTCTCCGCGAATGTACCCGAAAGAAACGCTTTGATTTCTTCGTAGTTCTTTCTAGCCTGCTCTTTACTAACTACATCAACTTTGTTTTGCACTACTATGACGTTTTTTACACCTATTACCTCTAGTGCCATAAAGTGCTCTCTTGTCTGAGGTTGTGGGCACGGTTCGTTAGCAGCTATTACGAGAAGAGCGCTATCCATTATGGCAGCACCGGAGAGCATGTTAGCCATTAAAACTTCGTGCCCGGGCGAATCTACGAAAGATATGCTTCTCCTGTAAACTGCGTTCGGACATTCGAGGGGGTCTGTAACGTATCTCTCGTATACCGACCTATCAGGACACTCATAAACATCTGTGTCAGCATATCCCAGCTTTATAGTCATAGACCTGAGTAGCTCCTCTGAGTGTTTAGACGTCCAAATACCTGTAATAGCCTGCACTAGTGTTGTTTTACCATGATCCACGTGACCTACGACACCTATATTTATTTCCGGCTGCCTAAGCTCTGCCTCCATAAGTCACCCTCGCAATTCGTCGCTAGTAAACCTATCAAGAAACACTACCTCTCTCAGGTTTTTAACGTGCTTAAGTATGTCGTAAGCAGCTAACGCTTTTGCGTACTGTATATCTCTACCTACTCTGAACTCCCTGGGTAGCTCTACGATAGCCCTACCTTGTTCTTGCTCTATCCCTACCTTGACTTCATCGAGCTTCAAGCCTTTAACCCTTCTCTTGACTAAGTACTTTACGGCTTCAACAGGGTCGTCAACTACTTTAACGACGCGAATCTTTAGCTTTAAAACCTTTCCTGCGAGCGGATGGTTAAAGTCTACGATAACTCTCCCACCTTCTACAGCTAGAATCCTCCCAATATCATCGTTAATCCTTACTTCCTTACCTACCTCAGGTCTAATGTTCTGTCTCTCAAAAACTCTCCTTGGAAAAGTCTTTACCTTAGTCGGGTCTCTAAAACCGTATCCTTTTTCAGGAGGTATTTCAAACTCTTTTTCTATTCCAATATCACAGTTCTCTAGAGCTTCCTCAAAGCCTTGAAAAAATCTTCCTTCTCCAACTATCACTACTTCTGGTTCGTATAGAGCTCCTTCAACATATTTTTTGTATAGTTTTGCTTCAGCTTCAGACGTGGTATCAATAAGCTCTCCAGTGTCTTTTATGTAAAGTGAGTACTCGATTACAGCTATCTGTCCTTTCCCTATCACTTACCTCACCTTAGATTATTTTCCTGACCGCACCTTAAAAGCAGCATTAGCTTTACCAATCAAACAAGCACCATAACTATAACGAAGAGCTATTAAGTGCTGAAAACGCTAAGAACTCCACTACAAACCCCGATAGCAAAGTCTATAAACCTCTTTACTAGATTTAAATTAGCCGGGGTGGCCGAGCGGCCTAAGGCGGTGGGCTCGAGTTCCGGCTGTGCGTGAGACCCACTGGGGCTCCGCCCCACGCGGGTTCGAATCCCGCCCCCGGCGCTTTCTCGAGCAGGAGCAACACCGTATGGCTATGTTACTCTTGAACGTGTTAGAATGCCTCATGGTTTATTAAAGCATTGTTGACTCAGTTTACATCTAGAATAGCTACGAGTTACCTTACTAGCTACTAGAGAGTAGTCTACGAGGCTGAGACCTTAGCCAAGGTGTCTAGTAGCGAGTACTTAAAAGAGATAGCTGAAGATGTTGTGTCGCACTGCCTTAACTTAAACTACTTCATGATGAAGCAATCTTCGATGTTACTGTTTCTATAATGCTGCTCCCAGTTTTTAGTGCTATGTCTATAGCTTGCATTATCTCGGATTCCGTCAGTCCGCCGATACCTGATTTTTGAAGACCGGCAATTCTTCTATCATCAGATACAGCTATTATTAGTTTAGTCTCAGCTACGCTTTCCTCATCGAGGTCGGGATCGACGAACAGAACGTTATCAGCTTTAGCTACAGTTACTGTAACGACTTTGTTGTTTATTGGAAGAGGTGATAGCCTGGTGCTCCTATCTACCTTTATGTTTCCAGTTTCGTCTACCTCAACTCTAGGTAGAGACGTGTTCATTAGCGCACCAAGAGTAGCTATAGATGAAGCGTCTACAAGGTTCCCGTCGTGATCTAATACGTAAATGTCGATGTAAACTACCCAAACTCTTTTGCCTGGAATTATAGCTAGTTTACTCATGTCTATCACCTTCAACTCTCTCAGTGACCTATCTATGATCCTCGCTAGCTCTATAGCGTTCTCATCCGGAGGTCCCGGCTCGAACGTGGGTGAAGCAGTAGGCATGAACTCGGCGTTTACTACTAGAGCTCCCTCGTTGGGAGTGTCGGGGTACGGTGACCCGATTTCTAGCTTAACTCCTGCTACAACTACGGTATTACCGAGCCTGACTAGGGCAGATCCGTCCGCATTGCGTACATAGCCTGAAGCTATCTCTACCTGTCTATAGTCCATCAAACCTCTCCCGGAGCTTCTTATACCTTTCTTGAGCATACTAACTATAGTGCTTGCCTTGAGTTTCGGTGTTATAATCCCGAGGGATGGTGTGTGAGACATTACTCCTCTACCCTCACCTTCATATACCTATCTCTAAGAGCTTCTCTCGCTTTTTCGTAGATAAGGTTAGCCCCAGCTAAAGCCAGCCTTAAGGCCTCACTGAACTCCTCTCTAGTTAGAACTCCATTAAGCTGGAGGAGAGTAACTATACCTAGAGACGGAGCTATAGCTACCGGCATATCAGCCTCTCCAAACATGTCCTCTTCTTCATCTATATCTAGAACTAGCACCCCATCAACCTTTCCGACTGCGACACCAACCACTAAATCCTTCATGGGAATTCCGGCATCGGCTAAAGCCAGAGATGCTGCCGTCACTGCAGCAGTTCTAGTACCTCCATCCGCGTTTATTATCTCGATAAAGACATCGATAGCTGTCCTCGGGAAAGTCTCCGATATAACCACGGGTTCTAACGCCTCTCTTATAACCTTAGACAGCTCAATTTCCCTCCTAGTAGGAACAGGTGACTTCCTTTCATGCGTCGAGAACGACAGCATGTGGTAGCGGCATCTAATTACTGCCCTATCTGGAAGCAGTAGGTGCCTCTGAGGTATCTCCCTTGGTCCGTGAACTGCCGCCAAAACCTTGGTCTCACCATATTCTACTAAGGCGGAACCAGACGCCTTATTCAGTATACCGACGGACATCCTAATGGGTCTGAGCTCGTTCGGTCTACGCCCGTCGTGTCTCAGACCGTTTTCTTTAATCAGTTTTGGTTTCTCCACCTATCAAACCCCTCTTAACCTTCTCCCGTATAATAAACTCTTTAACTCTGTCCGTTAAACCAGGTATGTGCGCTTCTCGATCTATCTTGATTATCGCCATTATTAATATATCCTCCAGCTCCCTGTTTGGACAGTTCGCAAGTATTCTACCATTTCTAGCTACAATAACCTCACAGCCAGTCTCTCCTTCTAAGATCTGGTGCATCGAACCTTTGCGGCCGATGACTCTGGCAACCTTTACCGGGCTTATTTCGATCACAGTCCCGCGGACGACTTTGCCAAGGCCCTTACCCTTCGTTGTTACTATCGGTCCTCGGTTTCTATCGAATACCTCTACTTTAGCCAATATGGTGTCACCGATAGTTAGATAATTATTCAGGTCTTCCTTAGCTGGATTTACCGGTCTCCCCAGAAAGTCCACAGCGTAGAGAGTAGCTGTAAAAGGTGCTCTAATGTCTAACTCCCATGACGTAAGACCGACGTCAACTACGTAGCCTACTACTACGTCCTCAGGTTGCGGTATGTAGCAGCCCTCTAGAGGTATTATGCTGATCTCCTTGGCTTCATCGTTGACTTGCGCAAGTCCAACGACTGTCGCCACGTACCTCTTATCTAGTTTAATCACGTAACTAGGAGTCAGTATTTTGTATTCACCCTCGGCAAACGCTTCCCCAGGAACTACGAGAGTTCTCCTCGCTTCTTGGAGCTCCATTAGAACA
>Ga0105162_1002060_pt1 | contig 10901 bp, 12 predicted proteins | sample JNZ201metaG_FD_81532 | JGI IMG/M metagenome (GOLD analysis project Ga0105162, IMG submission 81532) | Hot spring microbial communities from Jinze hot spring, China to study Microbial Dark Matter (Phase II) - JNZ 20120812A | ecosystem: Environmental > Aquatic > Thermal springs > Hot (42-90C) >...
CCCTATTACACTCCCCCCCAACTTCAGCATGGCTGTTTCGAAACTCAATCTCGTGCGAGTACTTGGTTCGAAGAAAGCCGTGGCAAGGATTTTTCCCCTGAGTTTTTCTCCCGGTTTGATGGTAGAGGCTTTTTTAAAGAGTTGCTCCAACTCCGAAACGGAGAAATCCAGAATGGAAAGCACATCCCTTCCCTTAAACATTTTCCCTTCCCTCTATGTATCCCATGATCTCCCCATATTCTTTTTCTGTAATCTTTTTGCAAGTATAAAGCTCTTGAAAGATTTCTCTGGCCGTCATCACCGAAAGAAGCTTCACCCCTTCCCTCTTCAGGAGTTCCTTGGCCCCTTGCTCCCTATCCACAAGTACCGCCGCCGCCTCCACCCTTCCTCCTTCCCCCCTCACCACTTGCACGGCCCGTTTGAGACTTCCCCCCGTGGTAGCCACATCATCCACGAGCAAAACCCTTTCCCCTTCCCTCAATTCGCCTTCCAGCAGGCGCTCGGTTCCATGGGTTTTACTTTCCATGCGGAGATAGAGGAAGGGTTTACCCAGTTCGTGGGCTACCAACACACCCAGGGGTATGCCTGCCGTGGGGACACCGAGCACCCTTTCGAATTCCACCCTTTCTTTTCTCAAGAGGATCAGGTAAGCTCTCACCACTTCTCGAAAAAGTTGGGGGAAGGAAGGGACCATGCGCAAATCTATGTAATAGGGACTGAAGCCGCCGGAGGTAAGCTTATAATGTCCTACCTTAATGCATCCACAGTCCATTAGGGCTTGGGCCAACGCTCTTTTATCCATACTTTCATCTCCTCCCTTATCTCTTCTGCCCTTTCCCTGGGAGAGGAAGAAAGAACAATGGATCTTCCCACTATTTCGAAATCGGCTCCAGCCTTGAGTGCGGAACCAAAGGGTGAACCTTGTGCCCCCACGCCTGGGGAGAGGATGAGGATTCCCGGATACCTCTTCCTGGCCTCTCCCAAGAGTTCTGGAAAAGTGGCCGGTAGAATGAAACCATCCACACCTGCTAGACGAGAAGCCTCCATCAGTTCCAGGTAATGTTTGTTCAGATATTCCTCCGCGCCCCTATGACTCATCGCACAAACGGCCAGTACTCCCTTTCCCCTCTCCCTTGCCAATCCCACCACCTCTTCCAAACCTTCTTTGATCCCCACGAAGGCATGGGCAATGAGGGCTTCAAATCCCAAATCGAAGACTTCTTCTGCCACCATCCTGTTGATATAGCCTATGTCCGCCATCTTCAAATCGCAAATAAAAGGACCCTCCACTTCCTGCAGAAGCTTCTCCAATCCCTTGGGACCGTAGATGAGGAGGGAGGGAAGACCGAGCTTCACCCCCGCTACCTCGTCCGAGAGTGAATGGAGAAGATCCGTAGCTTTTTCCAATTTTCGATATTCTCCAATGGGGTCAAAGGCCAGGATGATCCTCGAAGCCGTTTTCCTGGCCTTTTCCCATAGTTTGGAGGTAAAGTCTTTCAACAAGCCTTACCCTTTTTTCCATGCTCCACAAAAACTTTTCTACTCCAATGGCGGTAGACGATGGGTCCAGGGTCTCAGGTTTTCAAAAGCAAGACAGACCTTGAGGATAAGCTTTTCCGAAAAGCGCCTACCGATCACCTGCATCCCTATCGGAAGTCCTTCCACCCATCCGCACGGAACGGAAGCAGCGGGATGTCCGGTGAGGTTGAAGGGATAGGTAAGAATCCATCCCAAGAGGGGATTCACCTCTTTGCCATTTATCTCGGTGGGACCGAGTTGGTCCACCGGAAAAGGGGGAACCGCTAGGGTGGGAGTGAGAAGGAGATCGAACTCTCTGAAGAGTTCTTGGATGCCAAGCCAGACCCTTCCCCTAGTCATCTCCGCGCGCTTGTACTCCACGGCCGAGATCCCCTTTCCCAACTCCGAGAGCGCTTGAACTTCTGGAGTCAATTTTTCCCTTTCTTCCTCTGAAAGATCACCGAGTGCGGAGCTGAAAGCCACTACCCAAAGTGTTTGGAAGGCCCCCTCTATTTCCTCTTTGCTGGGGAGGGCAGGGTTCCTTTCCACCACCTCCATTCCAAGCTCTTGGAAAGACCAGGCAGCCTCCTCCACCACCTTTCTTACCCTCTCATCCACCTCGAAGTATCCCAAGTTGGGGCTGTAGGCGATCTTCAGACCTTTCACTTCACCTTCGAGTTCTGTGTAGTCCTCCTCGGGAGAGGGGAGGCTGAAGGGATCCACATCATGGTAGCCTACCATGACCGAAAGGAGAAGGGCCGCATCCCTTACGCTTCTGGTGATGGGGCCGTGGGTTATGAAGGGGGAAACATGACCGAAAGGTCCCAGACCCAGCTCCACCATGAGGTCCATGGGAATCAGTCCGGAAGTGGGTTTCAGGCCGAAAACCCCACAGGCGCTTGAAGGTATTCTAATGGAACCACCACCATCACTTCCCTCCGCGAAGGGGGCCATTCCTGCAGCCACGGCAGCCGCCGATCCACCACTGGATCCTCCAGCCGTTCTTTCCAAATTCCAGGGATTGCGGGTGGCCCCAAAGAGGGCATTCACCGTATTTCCCATCCAGCCGAACTCTGGAGTGTTGGTCTTTCCCAAGGGAATGGCCCCAGCCTTTTTCAATCTTTCCACTACCACGGCGTCCCTCGATGGAACAAAGTTCTCGAAAAGCCTGGATCCAAAGGTGGTCCTTACCCCATGCATGGGGGTGAGGTCCTTGATGGCTATGGGTATTCCGTGGAGGGGTCCAAGCTTTTTTCCCTCCTTCAAAGCCCTCTCTGCCTCTTCTGCCCTCTTTCTAGCCTCTTCTTCCAAGACCAAGCAGTAGGCATTTACTTTTGGGTTGAGTCTTCTTATCCTTTCCAAAAAGGTCTCCACCAATTCCACGGGAGAGAGGACCCCCTCCCTGATCCTGGAAGAAAGTTCTGTGACGGGTGAAAAGCATAGCTCCTTCATTCTCTCTTAACCACCTCTACGCACACCCCAGCCCCTATGGTTTGTCCCCCATGTCTCATCGCGAACCTCGAAAGATGGGGGATATCCGCCGCTCTTTCTATTACGAGGGGCTTGAGAGGTTCCACCTCTATTACTCCAACTTCCCCCTTTTTTAGCCCTTCTGGATTTTCCTCCAAGGTTTCCCCCGTTCTGGGATCCACCCTTTTGAGCACGGAAAGGATTTTGCCGGGAACACTGGCGGTATGGCAGTGGAAGGTGGGAACGAAACCTGGCTTCAGTTGATGGGGGACATTGAGGACCACCACTTTGGCGGTGAACCTCTGGGCGACAATGGGTGGATGGTCAGGATGACCCACCACGTCCCCTCTTCTTATCTCGTCCTTAGAAACACCCCTCACGTTGAAACCTATGTTGTCCCCAGGCAAGGCCCTTTCCACGGGCTGATGGTGGACTTCTATGGATCTCACCTCCCCCTTCTTACCAGACGGTTCAAAAACAACGGTATCCCCCACTTTGAGAATTCCCGTTTCCACCTTTCCTATGGGCACGGTTCCCACCCCCGTTATGGAAAAGACATTCTGGAGGGGGATGCGTAGGGGTTTGTCTATGGGTTTTTCCCCCTCCTGTAAAGAATCTAAGGCCTCGAGCAGGGTGGGTCCTTTGTACCAGGGCATCTTAGGGCTCGGTTTGACAAGGTTTTCTCCAAGCCAGGCCGAAACGGGCACATAATGAAAGGTAGAACTGGGGTATCCCAAGCTTTTCAGTAGAGAGGAGACCTCCTGTTTTAGCTTGAGATAAATTTTCTCATCGAATCCCACTAAGTCCATCTTGTTTATGGCTACCACCAGCTGGTTTACTCCCAGCGTGAAGGCCAAGGCCGCGTGTTCTTTGGTCTGGGGCATGATTCCATCGTCCGCTGCCACCACCAATACCGCAGCATCGGCTTGACTCGCTCCCGTGATCATGTTTTTCACAAAATCCCTGTGTCCCGGAGCATCGATGATGGTTAGGATGGTATTGGGTGTCTCTATTTTCTGATAGGAGATTTCTATGGTTACCCCTCTTTCCCTTTCTTCCTTGAGCTTGTCCATGAGCCAAGCGAATTTGAAGCTTCCAGCTTCCGAGGGCAAGTCCTTTTCCGATACTATCCCGAGATCGAAAAGGGTCCTTCCTACTAGGGTGGATTTTCCGTGGTCCACATGTCCCATGAAAAGCAGATTTATGTGTTTTTTGGACAGAACGGACCCTCCTAACTTGAAGGAGCCGTGCTCCCTCCCGTGGAGGAAAGGAGGAAAAGGCGTATGTAACTTTCGGTGTTGGATTTGAGCTCCTTTAAATCCCTCACCATTCTGTCCGTGGCCCTTCTCAAAGGAAGGAGATAGGCCTCGCCCACCCCCCGCTTGGCCAAAGAAATCCCCTCCAGGTCCCTGAGAATGGTTTCAGCCATGTTGGCCGCCCTCTCCAAGGAAGATACCAGACCCGTCAAGGTCTCCTGGGATGGTTTTTCCGAGAGGCTTACCATGATTCCCCTCAAGAAGCTTGAAAGTTCTTTGGCACGGGCTTCGAGCTTGAACTTGACCAAATCTTGAAGTTCGGGCTTAGCAAGTGCTATGGAGAGCCTGGAACCGAGGAGATCGGCGTTGGAAACGATGGATCCCAGATCGGCTCTCAATATCATCGTGGCTAGGGAAAGATCGGAAGGTCCAAGCCTCTGGAGTTCCTTGGCCGGTTCCCCCGCATCCACCCAAAGGGAGAAATCCTCTACGGGTACTTCCAACGGTCGGTGGGGAGAGGAAGTGAGGTAAAGAGTCAAAACGGAAAGGGCTACAAGGCAGGCGGAAGCGGAGATGAAGATCATCCAGGGAGTGGTTCCCCCTATGTCAAGACCCACCAAAAGAAGGGCCACAATGGAGGCCAAGAGGGAAAGGATGGGTAAGGGATGGATTCTCATCGAAGGGAAATGGTTTTATCCATCAAAAAGCCTTTCGGAAAAGGCATGGACGAGATTTTCCCCAACCACCCCAGGGCCGAATCCCTTCGGGTGAGGAAAAGGCTTGCTGAGGGAATGAAGATGGGACTGGTGGTACCGGAAGGGTTGGCAGCCCATGGGAGGGGTGAAGCCTTTGACTACTTGTTGGGAGAGAGGACCACAGAAGTGGCCAGGGAGGCCATCGAAGCCGCCTCTGCAGCCCTTCTCCTGGCTTCCTATCCCGTAATTTCCGTAAACGGTAACACCGCCTGCTTGGTTCCCGAGGCCATAGCAGAACTTTCTGAAATTACTGGGGCTAAGGTGGAAGTGAACCTATTTCACAGGATACCCGGACGTGAACTCCTCATAGCCGAATACCTGAAAAAACATGGGTGCAAGGAAATTCTGGGAATTAGGGAAGAAGATGCCATCAGAATTCCAGAGGTTCAGAGCGAGAGGAGGAGGGTGGACAAAAAGGGTATCTTCTCCGCCGATGTGGTCTTGGTACCCCTAGAAGATGGTGACAGGACGGAGGCCCTCCGTGCTTTGGGAAAAATGGTAATAGCCATAGACCTCAATCCCCTTTCGAGGACGGCCAGGGCAGCCCATATCACCGTAGTGGACAACGTGGTGCGTGCTCTTCCTTTACTGGTGCAGGAATGCAAGAGGATGAGGGAAAAACCCAGGGAGGAACTCAAGAAAAAGGTGGAGGAATTCGATAACCTAAAGAACCTCAGAGAGAGTTTGAGGATCATGTGTGAACGTCTCGATAAGCTGGGCAAGGGAGTTATTTAAGCGGATGGGGGAAAGAAAAATAGTGGAGGGCAAAATAACCACCGTTACGCTTGCGGAAATGAAGGCACGGGGAGAAAAAATTTGCATGCTCACCGCCTATGATTTTCCCACCGCACGCCTGCTGGATGAAGCCGGTGTGGAAGTTATTTTGGTGGGGGACTCGGTAGGCAATGTTCTGTTGGGCTATCCCAGTACCCTCCCCGTTACTATGGAGGAAATGTTGCACCATACTAGGGCCGTGGCTAGGGGGGTGAAAAGGGCTCTGGTGGTGGGGGACATGCCTTTCCTTTCCTACCAACCGAGCAACTCCGAAGGAGTACTCAACGCGGGGAAATTCATCAAGGCAGGGGCGGAGGCCGTGAAGGTGGAGGGAGGAACCTCCATGATGGAAAGGATTGAGGCCATGCTGGATGCCGGCATTCCGGTGATGGGACATCTGGGGCTCACCCCCCAGTGGATTCACCAGTTCGGGGGATACAGGGTGAGGGCCAAAACGGCGGAAGCCGCCAAGCTCCTCCTGAGGGAAGCCAAGGAGCTGGAAAAGCTGGGGGTTTTCAGCCTAGTGTTGGAGGGGATACCCTGGCAGGTGGCTAAGCTGATCACGGAAAGGTTAAAAATACCCACCATAGGTATAGGCGCAGGGCCCTATTGCGATGGACAGGTTCTGGTCCTCCATGACATGCTTGGAATATCGGAACGGGTTCCCAAGTTCGTGAAGAGGTATGCGAGGTTGGGGGAGGAAATTAGGAGGGCCGTTTTGGAGTTCTGTAGGGAGGTGAAGGAGGGGAAGTTTCCCACCCTTGAGTTCAGCTATGAAATGCCCAGGGAAGAGGAGGAAAAGCTGGGAAAAGCGGAGGATTTTTAAGTTTATAAACTGGGTATTGTTGGTCAAAAAGAAAAAGGAGGTGGAGAAATGGGAAATGTCAAGACCAAGTTGCCTAAGGCCACCATTGTAAGACTTTTCAAGGACGCTGGTGCCGAAAGGGTTTCAGCTGACGTGGCAGACGCCGTCAATAAAATCCTCTTGGAGATAGCAAAAGGTGCCGTAAAAGCAGCCAAAGCCGAAGGGAAGAAAACGGTGTCCGCTGATAACCTCAAGATGGTGGTAGTGGTAACCTAAGGAAAAAATCCATTCCAATTTTAAATGAATTTTTTGCTTTCATCGTGTTTAGGGAGGATAAGTTCTCCCCTGGTCCTTTCTATGAGGCTTCTTACCACATCTTGCTTTCTCTTCATCCCCGGGAGAACCGCATCTGGATAATCGAATTCCACCAAAAATTCGTAAACCCTTTCCATGAAGGAAAAAAGTTCTTCGGCGGGTTTGAGTTCTCCTTTCCTTAGGAGATCCAGAACTGCCCTTCTGAGCTCACCCACTGCATCCGCCAGTCCCAGAAGATAGGGCTCATACGGGATTCCCACCTCTTCCGGTTCAGGTAACCTCCTTTCCTCCAAAAGAACCCTCGTCAGGAAGGCCTCCCCGTATTCTTGCTGTGCGGACTTGATTACTCCGGAAGCTTCGAGGGTAGGATTTCCTCTACAAAGGGAAAGCATTTCTCCGAGAAGCTTTTTGGCTTCTTCCAGCAATTCCTTAGCCTTTTCTCCCTCTCCTCTATGAAGGGCGAAAATGGATCTGGCAGAGAGCCTCACCACCTCCCTTGAGAGCTTCGAAAGCCTTTCCCTGAGCTCCACCTCCCCGTCGAGATGACCCCTAAGTCTCTCCAGCAGCTCCTTTTCCTTCGAGGACATCAAGAAAATTCCTTGGTTGGGCGTAAAAGGTTAGTCTTGTGGTATCTTATCTTTAAAATCATTCCCTTCTTCTCCAAATTATTCACCAGGGCACTGAGCTTGGCTTTGGAGAAATCCATTCTCCTACGGAGATCGTCCTGCCTTATTTCCTTGCATCTCAAGATTTCTTCGAATACCCTTCTTTCGTCATCCGTGAGCCCCATCATGGCGATCTTCATGGTCCTTTCCCTAGCATACTTCCTGAAAAGGAAAGCTAGCACCGTAGATATAGATCCAGCGACTGCCACCATGATGAGCACGGCCAGAAGGAGGGAGGAGAATTCAAGTTGTCCGGCTGGGGAAAGAAGGATCAGAAGGATGGCCAACGTGAGTTGCAGGACAAGGGTTAGAAGGATGAGACCGAGCATCTCTTTCAACGTCATTCAAAAAAAAGAAGGAAAACTGGCTTTAAAATCGTTTTAGAAAGAAAAAATTATTCTGAACGATTGGGACCCAAGAAAAAGCTTTTTTGTAAAGAAAAGGGAAAAAATTTTTTCTTTTTCTCTTTCAGTTGAATCGTTTTGGGAGAATTTTCAAATATTACTTCGGGGCCAGAGAAAATTGGAGGTGATAGAATGGAAAGCCGCGGAATAGCACCCCTAATAGCGGTGGCGGTAATAGTAACAGCCCTGGGGGCCTCAACAGCAATACCGGTGGCCGCCTCAGTTGCTAACGTAGACCCCGACCATCCCCTGTATCCCGTGAAGAGGATGGGGGAAAGGATAAGGGGTCTCAGCGATGTTGAGCAAATGAAGCTGAGATGGCAGGAATATCAAAAAATGGTGGAAAAGGGCAAGGGGCTTCAATACCAATCAATCCTGAAGGAATTCGTGGATAAGCTGAACTCGGTGGCACCCTACGACGTAAAGACCAAGCAGGAGATCATCTCGTGGATGCAGAAACAGATGCCGGGTATAGGGGAAATCAGGTTGAAGCTGGCGGAGCAGATTGCCGAGGAAGACAAGGAATTGGAGAACGAGGTTCGGCAAATAAGGGCCTGCTGGGAAAGGGAGAGAAACTTGGAGGACCTGAGCGCGGGGATGCTTCATCTCAAGGAAAGAATAAGGGAAAGGGTCAGGGAACAGTACCTGAGGATAGAGAACCTGCTGGAGAATGCTTGTCTGAAGATGAGGGTACAAGAAAACCTGGCTCCGATCTGGCAGGAGGCCCGCCAGAGAGGAGAGGAGATCCTGCGCACCAAGTTCAATCACCTGCGGGAGGTCTTTGAAAACAAGTATCCCGAAGTGGAGGCCATGCTGTTCCTGGCCTCCGAGAACCTGCCCGGGAGAAGGGCGGCGGAGAGGCTGGTGGGCCTAGCCCTGAAGGAGAAGGATCTGGCCCTCCATGCCTACGACGAGGACCTGCTCGGAAGGGCAGTGGGTATCATGACCTCGGCGGTAATGCACCTGAGAAACGCGGAGAGAATCTTGGAGCATGCGCAGGAATGGGAGCCCCAGAACGCCCCCCAGTGGGAGGAATGGCGGGAGAGATGGGAAGGCCTCAAAGAAGAGGTCAAGGAACTTTGGGAGAACGTACAACAGAACCTTGAGCAGTTCAGGAACAGAATAAGGGAGGAGTGGGGAGGATAACCTTTCCCCTTTTTTATTTTTTCATCAGGACCACGGAGCTCACCGGAACTTCGTCCACGATCCGGTAGCCCGTGAGCCTCTCCAGTTCTTCCGCGAAAGCCCTTATTTCCTGATGGGTGGGCATGAGGGCCGGTCCCAACCTTTGTCTGGAGTATCCCACCGGGAAGTATCCCTTGGGCTCCACGTAGTCAGGTCCTGCCTTCTCCACCAACTTGGCGTAGCCTTCCGGGTCCTTCAGGTTCAGCCCCCTAACGAGTGTTAACCTCAGCACCTTCCTGCAGGAGAAGGAGGAAAGAAGCTCCAGGCTGAGGTTCAGCCTCTCCCACCCGTTTGGAATCCTTGGCCTGCACACCCTGGAGTAGGTGGTTTCGTCTGGGGCAGGGAGGGTGAGGTAGAGCTGTGTGGGTTCCACTCCCAGTTTCTCCAGTCTTTCAGGCATAGTCCCGTTACTTACCAGAAAAGTGGTGAAGCCCCTTCGATGGAATTCTTCCAGCAAGGGAGTGAGTAGGGGATAGAGGGTAGGTTCCCCTGCCAGGCTTATAGCAGCATGCTTGGGAAGTTGTGCTTCCTCCCACTTGGAAAGGTTCACTTTTGGATTACCTTTGAAACCGCTCAGGAGTTCCCTCTGGGCCAGGATAGCCTTCTCCACAACTTCTCCCGGATCATCTGGAGGAAGCTCTTCGTGCGGCTCGAGAGTAGCCTCCACCTTTCTCCAGCAAAAGAGGCACTGATGGGTGCAGTGGAAGAGGGAGGGGGTAAACTGAAGACAGCGCCAAGAAGAAATGCCGTAGAACTTGGACTTATAACATTCACCCTTTCCCAGCAGGCTTTTCTTGGTCCACAAACAAATCTTCACGGCAGAATTCCTGCCTACGAGTCTGTAACCTTGCTTCAGGTAGAGCTCTTCAAACCTTTTGAGCCTTTCCTGCAGGGATCCCTGCATCACTTCATGTAGCACTTCAAATCTTTTCCAAGTTTTCCCACCGCGTCCGCCCTACATTGTCTACAATGGATCATCTGATCCACGTACCTAGAGCAGAGCTTCTGCAGCCTGGCTTTCTCCTGTGGAGAGGGAGGGGGGAGATGGGAGAACTTGAATTGTGGGATGAGGGGGATGAGGTTCTGCTTATAGACACCCATCCTCCCTATCCTTTTGGCCACTTCCACCACGTGCCGGTCGTTCACGGTGGGAATGATGACCGTGTTCACCTTCACCACTATCCCATTCTTCACGGCTTCCTCCACCCCCTTGAGCTGATTCCTTATGAGAAGCCTGGCACCCTCTTCTCCAGTATATCTCTTGCCCTCGTACAGTACCCAGGCGTAAATCTCCGCCCCTATCTTGGGGTCTAAGGCGTTGATGGTCACGGTGAGGGTCCCTATTCCCACCTCCACCAGTTCCCCCATCCTATCGGGCAGGAGAAGACCATTCGTACTGAGGCAACGGTGTAAACGAGGGAACTTTCTTTTCACCAATCTGAAGGTCTTGAAGGTTTCCTCGTTGAAGAGGGGTTCCCCCGGTCCTGCTATCGCCACCACCTTTATCCAGGGATGCCTCTTGACCACCTCCTCCAACCTTTGAAGGGCCTGTCTGGGGGTGAGTACCTTACTCGCTACTCCTGGCCTTGATTCGTTGACACAATCGAACTCCCTTACACAGTAGTTACATTGTATGTTACATCTGGGTGCCACGGGAAGATGGATTCTCCCGAAGAGGTGAAGGGCCTCCTTGCTGAAACAGGGATGCTCCCTTATCCTGCGTAACTGGGATGGATCCCAGGAGACCTTTTCCC
>Ga0105162_1002061_pt1 | contig 10900 bp, 13 predicted proteins | sample JNZ201metaG_FD_81532 | JGI IMG/M metagenome (GOLD analysis project Ga0105162, IMG submission 81532) | Hot spring microbial communities from Jinze hot spring, China to study Microbial Dark Matter (Phase II) - JNZ 20120812A | ecosystem: Environmental > Aquatic > Thermal springs > Hot (42-90C) >...
AAGAAATACTAACAAAAGAAAGACTTGCTCAATACATAGAAGAAAATCAAAAATTAAAACATTACATAGGATTTGAAATTTCCGGTTTTATTCACTTAGGAACAGGAATAATATGCATGAGTAAAGTAGCAGATTTTCAAAAAGCAGGAATAGATACTACAATATTATTAGCAGATTTCCACTCATGGATTAATAAAAAACTTGGTGGAGATTTATCAACTATAAAAAAAATTGCTGGCGGTTATTTTAAAGAAGCACTAAAAATTTCTTTAAAAATAGTTGGGGGCGATCCGGAAAAAACTAAATTTATTCTAGGTTCTGATTTATACAAAAAAATGGGAATAGATTATTTCGAAACATTATTACGAATCTCTATGAATACTACATTTTCTAGAATAAAACGATCTTTATCAATAATGGGTAGAAAAGAGAGTGAAACTATAAGTTTTGCTCAGTTGATTTATCCTCCTATGCAGGTTGCTGATATCTTTACTTTAAATGTTAATATTGCTCACGGTGGTATGGACCAAAGAAAAGCACATGTAATTGCTATAGAGATAGGTGAAAAAATTGCAGGCTATAAACCTGTAGCTATTCATCACCACTTATTACTAGGAATGCAAATTGATGAAGTGACGAGAAAGAACATGTTAGTAGCAAAAAAAGAAGGAAATAGAAAACTCTATGAAGAAAACATTATAGATATAAAAATGTCTAAATCCAAGCCAGAGAGTGCAATATTTATTCATGATGCTGAAGAAGATATCAGAAGAAAGATAAATAGAGCTTTTTGCCCACCTAAAGAAGTAGAATTAAACCCAATAATCGAAATCGTAAAATACATAATTTTTCCTTGGCTTTATGAAAGGGGAGAAGTATTTGAAATTCAAAATAGTAAAACTGGAGAAGTAAAAAAATATGAAAACTTTTCCTCCCTCGAAATTGATTACATCTCGGGTAAAATTCATCCTCTAGACTTGAAAAATTCCATAGCTAACTATCTTATAGAAATGCTTAAACCTGCGCGAGATTACTTCCTATTTGGTAATGGAAAAAAATATTTAGAGGAAATAGAAGCATTACAAATAACTAGATAATTTTTTCAGAAAACTTCTGATATGAAATCTCTAAAGCCTTTACTCCTGGTAATTCTCCCTTTACTAAATATTCAATAGCAGCACCTCCTGCTAAGCTCACATAAGAAAACTTTTCGACAGGTATTCCAAATAATTCAAGAGCTGTTGAAGTATCACCACCCATAATTAGACTGAAAGTCTTTAACTCTGAAATTTTTTGCAAAATCTCTCTAGTAGATTTAGCAAATGGTGCTTTTTCATACATTCCTAATGGACCCTTAACAAAAACACATTTAGAAGATGATAAAATCTCTATAAATTTTTCGACAGTTTTCCTACCCACGTCCAAAATTAAACCTGACGATGGAATTTCTTCTACATCATATTCCACTCTTTCCCCATTCTCCTCAATAGCTACATCCTCTGGTAAGATTATTTGTTTTCTATTTTCTTTAAGAAGCTTTTTCGCTTTTTCTAAAAGTTCCAAATATCCCATCCTCTCTAAAACTTTTAGATTATCCTGATTAATATCGAACCCACTAGCATACAAGAATAGATTTCCAATTAAGCCACCAAGCAAAATTTTCTTTACTTCCTTTTCTTTTTCTCCTAAAACTCTTTCTATAATCTTAATACAGTCATCTACCTTAGCACCACCAAAAATATAAGTATTCCATTTTAATTGAAACCTTGGTAAATCATGCGTAACTATTTTTCCGCTAATTTCAAAATTCTCATCAAACTCAAACGAAAAAAATACTTTATTTATTGCCTTTAGCTCTCTCTCCATAACCCTACCAGCTATTGAAGGTAAAACTGTAGCAAACCCAACTACACTTGCATGTGCACGATGCGCTACAGAAAATCCATCTAATATAAAATAATTGGCTAGGGGGGAAAGTTCTCTCACTATTGTTGATTCTCTATGCTCTTCTATACTTTTCTCTTCTGTTTCATCATCTAGAAATCTAACATTATCCAAAAGTAAGGCTTCTCCCTCTCTCAGTTCTCTGATTGCCTTTTTGGCCTTCTCACCAACTATATCATCTACAAACACAATCTTTTTTTCTAAATATTTATTTAACAAATCGGCATGCTTCTCTAAACTTATAAAATCTTCATCTCCTTTTCTACCTTGGTGAGCTAAAATAACAATCTTTGCTTTTTTATGTTGCAACTCTTCTATAGTCTTAGCATGTTCTTTTATTCTTGGAGAGTCTATTAACTTTTGAGAAGATGAATCGTATGGAGAATTTATATCTACTCTAACCAAAACTGTCTTTTTCGAAAGATTAAAGCTATCCATTGTGAAAAACTTCATTTTATTTTTTTATTTTTAAAATTATAACTTTAATTAAATCTATGCTTATTATGCTGGGGTCGCCTAACCAGGTAGGGCGCCGGTCTTGAGTTATCAAGATCTGATGAAAATGAAGAAAACCGGTGGGCTTAACGCCCGTGTGGGTTCAAATCCCACCCCCAGCGATATGTTTTTAATCTATAAATCTTTACGATTTTTAAGAAGTCAAAAATTTTTTTATTATTATTAAAAATATCATTGAAAATGTTTGAGAAAAAACTATGAAAAATGTCAAATATGTTAAAGAAATTTCGTAAAGATAACCAATTAATGAAGAACCTATAAACAAAGATGCTCCTAAAATAAAAGAATAAATACCATATGCTATTCCTCTCTTTGAAATTGGAGAAACATCTGCAATGAAAGCTCTCATTATTGTTTCTTGCGTTCCAATAACGAAACCATAAAGTAAAATTGCTATTATTATCAGGAATTTTGACTCAGAAAAAATAAAAAATGGTATCAATATGCTTAAGGATGGTATAATAAAAAGTAAATTTACTTTATAGACTTTTTTTACTCTATCATAAATTTTACCTATAAATGGCGCTATTAATGCATCAGAAAGCATAGCTAAAGAATACAAAAATACTATTATGTAATCTGGAAATATTTTATTTAACTTAAAATGATAACCTAAAATAGCAAAATTTATGAAGCCCAAAAAAGTGAAAAAGGAAAACAAAGTATAAAACCAAAAAATTTTTGTTAATCTTTCTTTTTTTACATTTTTCGAAACTTCTATTTTAATCTTTCGAGAGTAAGAGTAAGCCAAAAATAAAACAAAAATCAATATTATAAAGGGCAACGATAATATAGAGTAAGCAAATCTATAAATATTGATTTGGTTTTGAGAATAAACCAAAAACAAAAAACCTAATATAATTGGTCCTATTAAAGCCCCAACTTGATCTAACAGCTCTATTATACCAAAAGAAAATCCTATGTTTTTAGTTTTTTTAGTTAAAAAAGAAACAATAGTATCTCTAGCTGGACCTCTAATAGCTTTTCCTATTCTTTCAAATAGAATAAATATAAAAGCTACCTGCCAGGTTTTAGCCAAAGCAAGTAGTGGAATTGAAATTAAAAGAAAATAACCAAAAATTATGAAAAACCAATACTTTTTCGTTTTATCAGAAGCAAAACCGAATACGAATCTTAAAAAATTACTTAAAAGTTCTGTTAGTCCAGAAAAAAATCCTATAATAGAAGCTGAAGCGCCTAACAGAAGTAAATATTGACCATTAATGCTTTTTGCACTCTCATAAATTAAATCTCCAAAAAGACTAACTAATCCAAACATTATTATAAGCAATTGAATTTTTTTTATTTTCTCCATCTATTTATTTTTTCTAATGTAATTTAAGATAAAAATGAGACTGTGGAGTATACATTCAAAATATTTGGACAGAATAGGTTTAATTGCTGAGTGGAGAGAAGGTCTACTGGCTCAAAAGGTTTTATTAGGTAAAACAAAAGGCTATAAAAATCATCCACAACTAATAAGATTCAAAAATTATGAAGATCCTGTGCTTGCTATAGGAACCTTTCTATTCCACGTTTATTTAGAGGGTAAAAGAAGGAATTTTAGTTTTGATAAATCTAAAATTGTTAAGTTTGATGAAAAACTAGAAAAAATAATACCTATAACTAAGGGTCAAATAGAATATGAGTTTAAACTTTTAAAATATAAGATCAGTAAAAGAGAAGGAAGAATTATTAAAGAAGATGGAAAAATAGAAGTTAAGCCTATATTTTATGAAATAGATGGTCCTGTAGAAAGTTGGGAAAAAGTCAAAAATTATGTTTAATATAATTTAAGCAACGAAGAAATTTCCCAACAAAAATATGAATAAAATGCCGATTATAAAAAATAAAGCTGTCATAATATTTTTACCTTTATTGTTTTGATTCAATCTAGGAATTAGATCGGAAGCAGAAATGTACAGAAAACCACCTGCAGCAAAAGGCAATATCAAAAATACATACTCCTTAGGAAATCCGAACCAACCGTATAGTCCACCAATTATTGCACTAACTTGAGCTAAAAACTTTAATATCAACGCTTTTTTCTTACTGAATCCGCCATACAAAAGTGTTGCAAAACTTCCAAGCTCTTGTGGAATTTCGTGCAGTATTATTGCTAAAACTACAAATAATCCCAAATTAAAGTTTATTATAAATGTTGCTGCTATGGTTAACCCATCTATAAAATTATGAACAAAATCTCCTATTAGTAAAAGATAGCTAAAAGAATGAATTTTACACCTAATTTCATGACAATGATGCCAATTTATTACTTTTTCTAAAAAGAAAAACGAAACAAAGCCTATTAATAAAAGCGTAATTGCTTCTTTAGCCTCTATTTCTTCTAGACTTTCCAAAAGCAAATGGTACAATCCTGCTGATAACAAAACACCTGCTGAAAAAGCAACTAAAGGCAAAATTATTTTTCTTATAGTTTTATCTTTTAATAAAAAGGAAAAAACTCCTATAAGACCCAAAAAGCTAACTATTAGAGTTGAAATTAGTATCCATATTAACATACTTAGTAATTTGTTTATTATTTAAAATTTAAAAATAATTGGTAAGATGAAGATTAATCAAATAAAAAATGGTATGAAAAACATTGAAATAGAAGCTAAAGTTATAGAGAAATCGAAAGAAAAGACTGTTCTAACTAGATATGGAGAAAAAAGAGTAGCAGACATTGTTCTAGAAGATGAAACAGGGAAGATAAAAGCTTCACTCTGGGAGGATCAAATAGATAGATTTAAAGTCGGCGATAAAGTAAAGATTTCTGGGGCATATTCAACAGAATTTAGAAATAATGTTCAATTAAATATTCCAAAAAAAGGAAAAATAGAGAAATTGTAGACTACATTTTTTCTTCTATAATTTCTGCTTCGAATTTGTAAAATTCCATACCCTCCTTTGTCCATTCATTTGGAGGTAAGCCAGCCTTAATGCATAGCTGAGATAAAAACGTTTCTTTCTTTGGTAACTCGTCCCAAACTTGAGGTAAAAATAGAGCAGACCTTATCCCTTTTTTTATTATTATACCATCTTTAAATGGTCTAATCTTTTCTAAAATTTCCTTATAATCTTTTCCTTCTATTTTTTCTGGCTTACTTAATATAGAGACTTCTATGAATATTTCTTTAAGCTCTTTTTCGTTTAAAGGTGCAAATCTAGGATCTTTAGTTGCTGATATGGCAGCCTCGATTATTCCATCTATTAATGGTTTTGTTGGATATGGCAAACCTATACAGCCTCTTAAATAACTCTGATTATTTACCTTTTTGTATATTGTTACAAAAACTCCTCTCTTTTCATTTAACTCGTTAGGATATTCCTTAGGTTTTGAAATTATCCTATTTGTTTTTACATAAGTTTCAATTGCCTTTTTAGCAAGGTTTATAATGAATTTTTTAGTCTCTTCTTCCATTATCTAATTTTACTTCCTTCCTTTACATCTTTTACTGGTTGAAGCAGAGCAATGTTGCTATCATCTTCAGCGGCAAGAATCATGCACTCAGATTCTATACCCATAATTTTTCTTTTTTCCAAATTTGTTACAAAAATAAACTTTTTACCTAGAAGTTCTTCCGGTTTATAATACTGTTTTATTCCAGCAACTGCTACTCTTTTTTCATTGCCAAAATCAACAATTAACTTATACAACTTTTGAGAATTTGGTATTTCTTCTACCTTAATAACTTTTCCAACCCTCATTTCTATCCTGGAAAAATCCTCATAAGTTACCATCATTCTTAAAAAAATAAAAAAGGAAAAATAAAAAATTTACTTTCTTTTCCTACTTTTTCTTTCCTTTTTTTCTATTTCTTTTTCTTCTTTCTGAAGCTCTTTTTCAATCTTCCATTCATCCCACTCTAACCAAACTATGAGCACTCCCAATAATAGCACAAACAAAGGTATTGCTCCATTTAGAACTGTTATTACATCACCTAGTGCAGGTGCTATAACTCCTGGTATTCCTTTTAGAATATAGTAGATGCTTGCAAGAATTAGTATTACTCCTATAAACGCTTTCACCAATGGATGCATACTATCACTAAATCTTATTTTGTTTTAAAACATTTAAATCTAAGAAACCAATTGGTTTTTTATGATAAACTTGTATAAAGCTTTAGCAAAATTATGGAAAATGAGATTCAAAAAAGAGGAATTAGAAACTTTTGTTAAAAAAAGATTGGAAGAATGGAGAAGTCAACCAGCTGTAGTTAGGGTTGAAAGACCAACAAGATTAGATAGAGCTAGAGCTTTGGGATATAAAGCTAAGCAAGGATTTATTATAGCTAGGGTTAGGGTTAGAAAAGGAGGAAAGCCAAGAAGATTATCCGAAAGATCTGGTGGTAGAAAACCTTCTTCTGCAGGCTTACTTAAATTTACAGCAAGAAAATCTGACAGATGGATTGCAGAAGAGAGAGCTGCTAGAAAGTTTCCAAATTTAGAAGTTTTAAACTCATACTATGTGGGTGAAGATGGAATGTACAAATGGTTTGAAGTTATTCTAGTAGATCCTCATCATCCTAACATAAAGAATGATCCACAGATAAATTGGATTTGTTCACCAAAAAATAGAAGAAGAGTATTTAGAGGCTTAACCAGCGCTGGTAAAAAAGCGCGAGGCTTAAGGGCATAAATTTTTAAAAAATCAATAATATTGGTATGCCAAAACTAAAAAGAGAACTCGATATTCCTCAACTGATATTTTTAGGTATTGCAAATATAATTGGGGCAGGAATATATGTTGTTGGTGGTCTAGCTGCTGGTATTGCAGGCCCTTCTGTGATTTTTTCATTTTTCTTAGCTAGCTTTGTTGCCATACTTACAGCTCTTTCCATAGCAGAATTATCATCAGCAATATCAGATATTGGAGAAGCCTATGTTTACTCAAAAAAAGCATTTGGAAAATATGTTGGTTTTTTAGTTGGGTTTATAAGACTTTTAAGTTCAATATTTTCTACCGCCTCTGTAGCAATAGGTTTTTCAATCTATTTAATAACGTTCTTTTTTCCCTCCTTTAATTCATCTAATTATAATTTTCTCTTTTTTATCTCAATATTAGCAATTCTTTTTTCTTCTGTCCTTAATATTTTAGGAATATCTAAAATGATTAGACTCGCCACATTCCTAACTCTTTTTAAGATATTCGCTCTTTCATTTTTCATAATTCTAGGTCTTAATCATATAATCAATAACTTTGATCCAACAAAACTTCTTCCACTTTTTCCAAACGGAATAAAAAAAACAATAGAAGCTTCAACTTTGGCTTTCTTTGCTTACTTAGGCTTTCAAACAATAGCACTAGCTTCGGAAGAAGCTAAAAATCCAAAAAAAAATATTCCATTAGCAATTTTTACTACAGTTCTTTTATGTTCAATTCTTTATATTTTAATTATTCTTATCCAGATATGTACTGTAGATTGGCATGAATTAAAAAAAATAAACTATTCCCTACTTTATGTGGCTAAAAAAATAACAGATAACTTTATTATTAATCTTTTAATTACCTCTTCAGCTTTGGCTGCAATGCTTTCTGTACTATTAACAACTATATATTCCAGCTCGAGAATAGCCTACGCAATAGCAAAAGATGGTTTCTTACCTCCAATATTTACAAAGATAAATAAAAAGTATCAAACACCAACTCTTTCTATAGTTATTTGCTCTGTTATAAGCATCTTAGTACTTTTCTTTAAAAATTTATCCACCTTAATTTCTTTCGTAAGTTTTGGATATTTATTAATATTTCTATTAATAAACTTAAGTCTAATTAAACTTAAAATAAAGAAAAAAATTAAACCAAAATTCGAATTGCCTTTTGGTTTAACCATACCTCTAATTTCTTCTATATTCATAATTCTTCTTTTATTATTCTTAGAAAATGAAGCAAAAATACTAGCTTTCCTTTCTTTAGTTGGTATTTCTGTCTTTTATTTTTTAGTCACCAAAAGAAAATAGAAAATGTATGATCTACATATACATAGCACATTTAGTGGTGGGGAATCAACTTTAGAAGAAATAGTCAAAACTGCTAAGGAATTAGGCTATAAAGGAATAGGCTTCATTTCCTATATTCTAAAAAAAGAGGAAGAAAGCATATTAATTGCAGAAATTAAAAGAGTTGCTTCTCAATATAATTTTGAGATATTCCTAGGATATGAAGCAACCAGTCAAAAGGAAGTTATACATTTATTAAAAAGAAGAAAAGAAATAGATTTAATTCTAGTTAGAGGCGGAAAAATTGAAATGAACAGAATTGCTGTTGAAAATAGAGGGATTGATATACTAACACATCCTGACTTCGAAAGAAAAGATTGTGGTATAAATCATATCTTAGCAAAATTTGCGAAAGAAAACGAAGTTGCTATTGAAATAAATTTTAGAGAAATTATAAATAAAGAAAAAATAAGAAAGGATGAAATAATAAGACATCATAGTGAAATTGTAAGACTTTATAAAAAATTCAAATTTCCACTAATTATTTCATCAGGCTCTCTCTCGCATTGGCAAATAAAAGATCCAAAAGTTTTAATTTCATATTTAGTTACATTAGGATTAGATATATCTGAAGCAAAAAAAACATTATACGAATATCCCAAAAAAATCATAGAAAGAGCAAGAGAATGGAAAGATGAAAAATGGATATATAGAGGAGTAAAGATTGTAGATTAACTCTATTTCATATCTATTAAAAGTAGATATGGTACCTGTTTATAAGACACGTAAAATAGCACAAAAACAACTAAAATAAACAATACTAAAAAAGAAATCAAACTTATTGGATTAACTTCTTCTTTTGAATATAAGTAATAAAGTTGAAAAGAAATTATTAAAAAAATAAGCATAATAAACCATGGAACCCAAGTAGGTAGAAAAATCTTTTTAACTTTCATAAAATTTCCCTATACACTTCTTCAGTTTTTTCAGCTATTATATCCCAATTGAAGGCAACCTCTGCTGCATATCTTCCTCTTTCACCCATCCATTTGGCATGCTCTAAATTTCTTAGAATCTCTTTTATACCCCATGCTATAGATTCTGGAGTTTGATAAACCTTATAACCTGTAACATTATGCCACACGAGCTCCCCAGCCCCTGTTCCATGAGTAGCTATTACCGGCTTTTTACAAGCCCATGCCTCAAGGATGACAATTCCAAATGGTTCATTTCTACTTGGAACTACAACCGCCTCCCCCGCCTTAACTATTTTAGTTTTCCATATATCTGAAACATATCCTGTAAATCTGACTGCATGCCATATGTTTAATTCTGAAACCCTTTTCTCAAGCTCACATCGCATATATCCATCTCCAATTATTACAAACTTGGTGTTTGGAAACTCCTTCAAAACATCTGGAATAGCTTCTATAAGTAAATCTATACCTTTTTGATAAGTTAATCTCCCAACAAAAACAATCATAGGATCATAAACTCCAAAACCAAAATACTTTTTTACATCATTCCACGCATCTATTTCTCCATCAAATTTATGTGCCCAAATTCCGTTCGGAACAATTCTAATTTTCCAATCTGGAACCCTATATAATCTCATAACCTCATCTTTCATCACATTAGAACAAACTATAAGTCTATCTGCTATATATGTTCCATACCATTCTAAATTTGCTATATCATGAGCGAGACCTCCATTAAAATGATTACCATCCCTTCCATATTGAGTTGAATGAAGAGTAAAAACTATCTTTCTTCCTCTAGCTTTTTTTATTTCATCGAGTGCCATAACCACATGCCAATCATGGCCATGAACTATATCAAATTTTCCTATATAATTTTCTGTTTCAAAAAAATAGTAAACCATTGACTTACACATATTATTACTCATTTCATACACAAAATTTCTATCAAAATTAAAAGGACACCTATGATAGTGGACTCCATCAATTTCTTGATAAATGCTCTGATTATTTCCTATTCTCGTAAAAACATGAACTTCATGACCCCTTCTTTGCAAAGCTGCAGCCAATTCAGTAACATGAACGGCTAAACCGCCACACGCTATAGAATGTAAAGACTCCCAACTAAAAAATGCAATCCTCATAATTTTAATCATAAAAATCCATTTAAATTTTTTCCAAAAAAGCCTTAAGTATAACTCTTCGAACATAAAAACTGCTTAATGCTACCCTAACTTAAATTAAAGTGGACCGGCCGGGATTCGAACCCGGAGCCTCCGCCTTGCGAGGGCGGCGATCTACCATTGATCTACCGGCCCATTTTATTTTTTTAATCCAAAAAATATAATGAAACTTGAAGGAGTTCGAATAAAAGGAGATTACAATTTAACATTAGAATTTGTAAAAGAACCGACTTCTTGGGAAAGAAAAATGAGTGAGCTAATTAACGATAGAGTAATATTAGATATTGATAACGGTAAAAGAGCCTTAGAATTCTTTGGAGATAGAACTATTTATAC
>Ga0105162_1002062_pt1 | contig 10900 bp, 8 predicted proteins | sample JNZ201metaG_FD_81532 | JGI IMG/M metagenome (GOLD analysis project Ga0105162, IMG submission 81532) | Hot spring microbial communities from Jinze hot spring, China to study Microbial Dark Matter (Phase II) - JNZ 20120812A | ecosystem: Environmental > Aquatic > Thermal springs > Hot (42-90C) >...
GATCAGCGCTTCTAGGGAGAGCGTCAGGGAATGGGTCCATAGGGTTTCGATGCTGTTCGGTCCTTCGAGGAAGCCCAGGAGGATCGTGGCCGTGGACGAGACCGTGATCAGCTTTAAAGGACAGAGATGCTTCATGTGGTCAGCTGTAGACGTGGACTCGGGGGAGATAATAGCAGTCTATGCTTCTAGAGGCAGATCGCTTCTGAACTCCTTGATATTCCTTAAGATGGTACTTAAGTCATGCGAGAACAGGCCTTTGATAGTAGTCGATAGAGGTCCTTGGTATCCATGGGCATTGAAGAAGCTGGGACTTGAACACGTACAAGAGACCTTCGGTAAGAGGAACAGGATAGAGAGGTGGTTCAGGGAACTCAAGGACAGAACGAAGAGGTTCTGCAACAACGTGATCTCTAAGGCGTTGAAGAGCATAGAGGAGTTAGTGAGTGCAATAGCTCTGATACATAACTTGATCCTGAACGCAATTGAAGAAGGAGGTGTAATACTTGGTTGACGGTGCCCCTCATCCGAGCTGCGGGTTGCGCCGGACCTTCCGAGGCAAGTGTTGCGTTCATCGCGCTCGAATGCTTTCAAGCGCAGATGACGGGCTCGGCTGTCCCTGATGAGGCAGCCCCTCTGACCACGTCCCGGCGACTGGTCGTTCGCACCCCCACGAACCCTTAACCCCTGACCCGGGCCCCACGACCGCTCCTACCGGCAGCCTCGGTGCGAATCCTCTGGAATCGTCACGCGAAGGCGCAGAAACGGCGGCCGCGATCGAGCCCGGCGCCGAGCGGTGGAGGGACGTAACCCCGCTCCTGCAGCCTCTGGGCGAAGCATAACACCGAAAGCTTGCGATCGCTCGAGACCCTCCCTGCCTGCCGGGAGCGGCGGACAGGGAGCGGATCTCCTCCGGGGAAAGCAGATTAATTGCTCCGAGCCCGTGGGAACGAGGTAGGACCCGTTGAAGCCCGAGGTGCTCTCGGACCCGGTATCCGCCCACATGAGGAAGGACTTCGTCGTGCTGGACGAGGAGACCACCGTTACCGAGGCGGTGCGGAAGATGCGGGAGAAAGGCGTGACGAGCGTCCTCGTCTCCAAGGACGGCCGTATCACGGGCATAGTCACCGAGAGGGACGTCCTCTACAGGGTCGTTGCGGAGGGACGAGACCCGAGGTCGGTGAGGCTCAGGGAGATCAAGTCATCGCCGCTTGTGACGGTCTCGCCGCAGACGAAGGTGAGCGACGCGATAGCCCTGATGTCCCAGAAGGGGATCAGGAGGGTGGTGGTGACGGAGGGCGAGAAGGTTGTGGGGATCTTGACGATGCTATCGCTTGCGGGGGACCTGGTGGAGAAGTCGCTGCTGCCGGAGCTGGAGGAGGAGAAGGGCCTCACGTGTCCCTACTGCGGGGCCACGTTAAGGGACGCCAGGGAGCTATCCAGGCACATCGACAGGGTGCACATCGGCGAGATGCTGAGGGGAGAGGCAACCAAGTGGTGAGCGGGCCCGGCGCTTCCTCGTTCTTGCGGCGTGGTGCTTGATGGAGGTCAAGTGGTTCCTCGTGGCGGTCATGTCCCTCCTCAGCTGGGGCATCTGGGGAGTGCTGGGCAGGTTCGCCTCGCAGAACCTCTCCTGGCGCGAGGTGACGGCCCTGGCCGCGATAGGGCAGATGGCAGCGAGCATCTCTTTCATTTTGCTCCTCAGACCGGAGCTCTCGCTCGGGACCGGACACGGAATCGCCGCACTCGTCGCAGGCGCGCTGGGATTCCTGGGAGCTCTGCTCTTCTACTGGGCTCTGGAGCTCAACCCGTCGTCGATCGTGGTGGTCGTGACCTCGCTTTACCCTGCTGTCACCGTGCTCCTGTCTTTCCTTCTCCTCGGAGAGACCTTAGAGCTCAGGCAGCTCCTGGCCATGGCTCTGGCGGTTGTCGCTCTGGTGCTGTTCTCGATGGGGGACTGACGGCATGTCGCCGTTGGAGCAGGATTGCTGTACGTGATAGGCCTGGGTCCAAGAGCGCTCGGGAGGACGTTGCAACCGAGAGATCGGCTATTCGGGCCGTTCTCGACGACCCGCGGAAGGTCGGTCTGGGACGATGCGCGGTTCGCCCTCCTCATCGCGTTCACTCTGGTACGACCGGCTTCAGGCAATCCGTCCACGACGTCTGATGAGGCGCAGTTTTCAGGGCACCCACCCGGCCGTGCTCCACGTGTAGTGACACGGTTACGAGACCGTTCTCAGTTGGGTCCACTTTCACCTTCGATCCGGTGGGGGACCCTCTACCGAAATATCAGTCCGGGGACGTCCGCAGCGTGACGGGCCATTCGTCCAGGCCCACCCGAGCTATCGTCTACGGAGTCTCACGGTTCCGCTCAGAGGTGATGAAAACGTGATCAAACTCGAGCTCGGCGACGGCACAGCGTGGAATGACGTCACGCGAAATGCGGTGAGTGTGAGGCACGAGGTTGGCGCGCGGAGCCTCGAGAGCCTTAGCTTCACCCTCATCGACCGTAACGCATCGGTCGGGTGGCGGTGCAGGTTCTCGGTCGGCACATCGGTCATTTTTGAGGGCGTCGTCACGGAGGTCAGGCGCAGGAGGGATAACGGACACGTGAATGAGGTGGAATGCAGGGCCTATTCTGACTTAATCCTCTACGACCGATACATCGTCTTTCGCGTCTACGACACTGGCACGACGGCCGGCGCCATAATCCGTGACCTTGCCTCGCTCGAGCCAGGAGTCGACGTAACCGACGTTGCTGAAGGCCCATCAATCACGTCGCCGTGGTCGATAGAGAACTCGACGGCTCTGAAGGTGATGCTGGACGTGGCGAAAGGAACGAACCACTACCTCCGAATGCTCCCTGGCAGGGTCCTCCGCTTCCGCCCGAAGAGCGAGGGAACACCGAAGGCGACGATCGACGGCTCGAAGGTCCTCTCCGCCGAGTACTCCGAAGACAGATGGAAACTGAAGAACCGGGTGATCTACGTCGGCGCCAACGGTGAGGTTCTTGCGGACGTCTCCGATCCGCCGGGAGACCTTCCCGTCGTAGTCCACGACCCGTTCCTCACAGACGCCAACGAGGCCCTCAGGAGGGCCAGGATCAGGCTCGCACTGAACAGGGAGTACGGGAGGGAGCTTCGCGTGGAGATGGCAGAGAACGCCTTCAACACACTTGGCATCGACCTCTTCGACACGGTCACGGTTAACCTCCCGGACCTCGGGCTGAACAACGTAAATATGTTTATCGTTGAGATAGAATATGATCCGAGGAATAAGAGATGCCGATTAACGCTCGGTGGAAGGCTCGAGCTCCTCGAGGACCTGCTGAACGAAGCGATTGGCGGTGATACCACCGCTCGGTTCGGCCCTCGACCCTCGGTCATTGGAGAGCTCGCCGGCCTCAGGAGCACGCTCTACCTCGTGAAGAGCGTGACCACGGCGTCCGCGTACCGTTACGTCACCTACTGGAACAGGAGACCCCTCACGATACACGCGGGGGAGAACGTGACCCTCGACCCGAGCACCGGACAGCTCGTTCTGGCCTCGGGGTTCACGTCCGGCTGGGCCGAGATCAGGTTCAACCCGCCGACGGAGACCTTCAGGAAATGGGGCTACATCGAGTGGATCAGTTACCCGGGGGATGGTGCCATAGCCGTCGAGGTGAGGGACCCGCAGGGGAGAGTGCTCGTGGGCAAAACCGACCCGAAGATGGGCGGCTGGCACCTGACGAAGAGGTTGCGTTTGAAGAGGTGGCCCGGAAGGGCGCAGGAGCTCACGCGCGGACTCGCCTACCGTCAATGGGTCGGAGTGAACGCCGTGGTCTTCAGGGCGAGCGCCGGCATAGTCTCGGGCTCCTGTCTGGGGATCAGGCTAACTGGGACGAATCCCGGTGAGGCGGTCTATACTCTGCCGCAGCCCATCGATCTGGGCTGGGCGCGGTTCGCGGATATCTTCCTCTACGCCTTCGCGCCCAACACATCCGTCAGGCTCCGGCTCTATTCCTCCGGTGGCGATTATTATGAGGGCGTGATGACGGCAAACGACGCGAGCGTCTGGAGAGAGTACCTGCTTGACGTCTCGACCTTCAGCAGGTCCGGCAATCCTAACCTCGGGAGCGTCACGCGCATCGGAATCGTCACAAACGGCCCGATTCTCGTTGACAGCGATTACCTCTTCCATCAGTATCACCGCGGAGAACTGGTGGTTCGCTTCACGCTATCGCGGCCCTCCGCCTCATCACAGTCCCCAAAAATCTCAGACCTCCGGATAACGTATGAGGAGGTGGTCAGCAGGTGACCGAGTACCTCGTCCTGAGCCTGAACAGGGCCGTTCCGCTCGTCTGGGAATACAATAGGGAGATCACCTTTGACGTCACGTTCTCGCGGAGTTATAGTAACCTACCTAAATCAAATCTCAGGCGAGCGTCGGCTGCCTCAATAGATAGTTCATACTATCTCGATTCAACTTCTAAGCGCGTTGCGAGGATCTTCGGAACTCCTCCGCAACCAACTATTTCAGGAGCAACGGCGTCAAGACCTTATCTCTACAAGAGTATATTTTATCTTAGTTACCGAACCGGAAATCCACAATTCCGCATCGACCTCTATTATGTTGATCCGACCAGTTATATACCTACGACATATATTACGAGCTTCACACCGTCGATCGGTAGTGATATAGTTTACATCGATTTCGGCGATCCGCCCAACGCTTTCACCAACGGATATCAGCTCGAGTGGAATAAGCTATATGCCCTCGTCCTTGTGCCTACTTCCGCCAACTCTTCTAATTACGCCCGTATTGATACGAGTGCTTGTGGTAGTGGCTCCGATTTCCTCGTCGTCTGTAAAAGAGGATATTATAATGGGACCAATTGGACTATTCAAGATGGTGAATTCTGGACGAGTTATGGATATAATTATTTGACGATCGCCTATGCGTGGTATTATACACCTCCCGACGTGACGGTTCCCGTAGCGAAATCAAGTGAGGCCTTCAGGAGCTATTTCAACGGATGGACGAGCAGAAACTTGCCGAGCGGGTTCACCATATGGCGGGAGAGCATAAACAACGTGACGAACCTCACCGCAGGAACGGAGGTAAAGTTTGACGACGCCTACACGCACTCCATGACCTTCTACACCACGGCGGATGTATCCGCGTTCACGCAGACGGATGTGGCCAACATCAAGTGGAAATACGACATCAACCCCATAACAATCGATAAGTTCTACGCGAGCGAAGCGTACCTGCAGAAGATAGAGTTCCTCGACACAACGGTAACCAATAGGGTTAGGCTCAACGACAGCTACGAGCAGGAGTTCTCCGGATCGGGCGGAACGTCGCTGGCCTTCGATCCCCCGGTGCTCTGGTGGAAGGCCGAGGTCCTTTCCGGCCGGGTAAGGATGACGGCCTTGGTGTTCGAGTGATGGCGCCGAGGATCCGCGTCACGGATGCCCGGACGGGCCTGACGGAGGAGGAGCTGAAGGCCCTTCTCGAGAGAACGTCGATCGAGTTAGGAGTCAGAAGAACGGTTGACGAGAGCGGCGCGAGGATAGGGCTTGCGCCGGCCGGCGAACCCATCGCGGAGCTGACGTCCGACGGAGTTCTGAAGCCGATCGAGCCCAACGTGCTCAGGATAGGCACATCTGAGAGCTACGTTCACGAGGTGGTGACCGCCAACGTCACGATCCCCTCGAGGAAGGACGATAAGGAGAACGTGCGCGAGGTCTCCGAGGACGAGGCCAGGCAGGCCCCGTTACCACGCGTGATCAAGTATCGCAGGAAAATCGGCCGACAGAGGGAGGAGATGGGGTTCGAGCTGGAGACCGCTCCCGACGTCATCAAAGCTGAGGGAGGAATTGACCTGAAGGCGCTGGTGGCGTTGCTGGTCCTGAGGGTACAGGCATTGGAGCACGAGGTAGCTGAACTCAGGAACGCGGTGAAGGGCCGAGGAGCCGGAGGGAATGCTCCTTGATCCTCTCGGCTATCCTCTGACCGATCCCGGGCACCGACGTGAGACGTTCGAGCGGAGCCTCAGCCACGTCCCTCACCGACCTTATCCCGTGGCTCCAGAGAGCCCTCGCCCTAACCCTGCCTATCTCCGGAAGCGTGACCAGCTCCAGCAGCTCGGACCTTACGCCGTGCCTGATCCGATCGCTCATGACCGCGAAGACCCCCGCAAGCCCCTTCCTGCCCACGACCCTCATGACCTGTCCTGCTGCGTACGAGATCCACTCTGCGCGCTCCCTGAGGGCTGCGAAGTCGCCGGGCTCGATGCGGTACCGCTCGTAGATCTCTCGCTCGGGGACCTCGTTGATCCAGTCGCGGAGCAGCAGCGACAGCGCGAACGCGTCGAGGAACAGCTCGTAGCCCTCAGGGTCGTCGAAGGGGTCGGGTGGCTGGACGGGGAGCTGGTCGGCGTGCTCGTCGAGCATCGACTCGACCTTGGACCTGTGTATCGCGGGGTAGGTCACGTCCCTCATGTCTGGCGTCAGGGAGACCGCGAGGAGAGCGCCGAGCTCCGTCAGGCTCTCCTGCTCCTGTACGATCTCGAGCAACCTCACAGCGGTCAGCGGATCGATGTACAGCTCCGAGACCCTCCTGCCGAGCGGTGTGACCTCGAGCGTTCCGGACCTGGTTATCATGCCGTGCGACTCGAGGAACTCCAGCACGGGCTCCGTCTTGGCCAGCAGGACCCTGGCGCCGAACTGATGGGCGAAGAAGGTCCGAGAGAGGACCCTGAAGAGGGACGTCTCGGTCCTCGCGATGCCCGAAGCGATCAGGGAGAGGACGTGCGACCTCAGGTGCCTGTCGCTTGCGAGGGAGGAGACGATCCGCTCCGGAAGCCCCCTCACGTACTTCTCGAAGAGGTAGTGGAGGTCTGTTACGTGCCGGGCCATGAGGATGGCGTACCCGACCCTGTCGAACTGGGGCCTCCCGGCCCTCCCGGAGAGCTGCTTGTACTCCATCACCGTCAGCTCCTCCACGTACCCCGGACCCCTGAACTTCCTGTACTCCGGTATGATCACCGTTCTGGCCGGTAGGTTGACGCCCGCTGCGAGCGTGGTGGTCGAGCAGAGGACCCTTAATGCCCTCGACCGGAAGGCCTCCTCGACGGTCCGCCTGTGGTGGTAGCTGAGGCCCGCGTGATGGAAGGCTACTCCCCTCCGAATCAGCAAGGAGAGCCTCTCGCTGAAGGGCGACTCCCTCTCCTCCAGGACCTCCCTGGCGTACTCCTCGAGCCTCGGGTCGTCACCGGTCTCCAGGAGCGACCCCGCGATCCTCGCGGCGTACTCCTCGGCCCTCTTCCTCGTCATCGCGAAGACCAGCACCTGACCTCCGTCCCGGAGCGACTCGGCCACGAGCTCCATCAGAGGGTCAGGGCCCTCGAGGGTCCTCGTGGTGCCATCGGAGAGCAGCAGCCTTCCGCCCGCGAAGACGCCCTCGATCAGCGGCACCGGCCTGAAGTCGGACCTGATCAGCTCCGCGTCGAGCCACCCGGCGAGCTCCTCACCGTTCCTCACGGTCGCGCTGAGGCAGAGGAAGCTCGGCTCGCTACAGGCCTCCTGGAGCTTCGCAACCGTCATCTCGAGCGTCGGTCCCCTGTCCCGGTCGCCGATCATGTGGACCTCGTCGACCACCACCAGCCCTACACTGCCGAGCCAGCTGGCTCCGTGCCTGACCAGGCTGTCGGCCTTCTCGTACGTCGATACGATCAGGTCGTACTCCGCCAGCCACTCGCCGGGATCGTCGTAGTCCCCCGAGACGGCCCTCACCCTCACCCCGAGCCCCGACTCCCGGAAGACCCTCGAGAACTCCTCCAGCTTCTCGGACGTGAGCGCCCTCAAAGGGGTCAGGTAGAGGACCTTCCTGCCCGAGGAGATCGCCCTGTGGGCCGCCAGCATCGCAAGGAGCGTCTTGCCGGATGCGGTGGGCGCGGTGACCACCATGTTCCTCCCCTCAAGTAGACCCCTCCTGATCGCCTCCTCCTGATGCGGGTAGAGCACCTGAACGCCCTCGTTGCGGAGGGCCCTCGTCAGCCCCTCCGGAAGGCCCAGGTCCTCTATCCTGATCATCTCATGTGACCCGGTAGGCGCCGGGCTTCGGCGAGTAGATCCTCCCCTCGGAGATCATCCTGTTCAGGATCCTGTCGATCTCGGCCTTGGTGAGGCCCTTACCCTCGAGCTCCTGCCGGAGGGCAGCGTCGTCGGCGTAGCCGTGGGCCTGCTCGAGTTTCCTGATGGTGTCGATGACCAGCGTGAGCTTCTCCCTCACGCTCCTCGGCTTCCCGGACATTATCACGTCGATGTCGGGCTTCCCGGTCTCCACGTCGATCCCCACCTCGGAGAGGCTCCTCTTCATCAGCCTGATGGCCACCTCCGCGTCCTCCTTCGTGACCACATCCCTCAGCAGCGCCCTCGCCCTTGCCTCCGCCAGCCTGACGAGGGACTCGAGCTGCCGCGCGGTGATCGCCACCGTCGAGGTCCTCTCGTAGACCGACCTCATCTGGAGGTAGAACCGCTGCAGCTCCTCGGCAGCCTCCCTGCTCAGGACCGGCGTGAACCTCTTCGCGAACGCTATGTACTTCTTCAGCGTCTCCGGTGGCAGGGCCTTGCTCTCGGGAGCCCTACCGTGCATGTGGAGCTCCAGCATGTGGCTCGAGATCCTCCTGTCCATCTCGGGGTTCGGTTCGTCGCGCAGGACGAAGATCAGGTCGAACCTGCTCAGCAGCGTCACGGGGAGGTTGACGTTCTCGTTGAAGGGCCTGTAGGGGTCGTAACGGCCCAGCTCGGGGTTGGCGGCCGCGAGGATGCTGCAGCGGGCGTTCAGCGTCGCAACGATCCCTCCCTTCGCGATGCTCACGGTCTGGTTGGCCATGACCTCGTGCATGGCGACCCTGTCCTCCGGCCTCATCTTGTCGATCTCGTCGACGACGCACACCCCCATGTCCGCCAGAACCGTGGCACCGGCCTCGAGGACCATCCCTCCTCCCTGCTCCCGGATGACGGCCGCCGTGAGGCCAGCCGCAGTCGAACCCCTCCCGGTTGTGTACACCCCCCTCGGAGCTATCTGGGCGGCGTAGAGGAGGAGCGTCGACTTCGCGGTTCCCGGATCTCCCACCAGCAGCAGGTGGATGTCTCCCCTGACCCTGACGCCGTCGGGGAAGACCTTCTGGCGGCTGCCGACGAGGGCCAGGAGTATCGCTTCCTTGATGTGGGTGTGGCCCTGTATCGACGGCGCGATCGACTCGATGAGGGTCTCGTAGAACCCCGGCTGGGAGGCCATCCTCAGGAACTCCCTCTCCTCCTGGGGCGTTATCGCGAGCGACTCCATCTCCTTCCCCCTCGTCTCGACCGAGATGCCCTCTATCCTGAGCCTCAGGGGGCCCGCAGACTGCTCCCTCGCGTCGGAGATCGCCCTCACGACACCGCAGACGGTAACCCTGTCTCCCGGAGCGACGGTGTCCACCAGGTCCTCCGTCAGGGAGACCTCGATCGTCCTGGGGAGCTGACCGGGTGGGAGCTCCTCCGGCTTCTCCTGGAGGCCGATCAGCTGGAAGTCCACGTACTCCGAGTCCTCCTCGAGGAACTCGAAGCTCGGCCTCTTGTCGGCGCACCTCGGGCTCTCGCACCTCGGCGGCGGCCTCTGGCGCTCGACGGAGTAGAGCTTGCCGCAGTACCTGCACCTGTACGTCGCCCTCACCAGCATCGGCCTGACCGATGAGGCCCTGACCACGATCCCGTCGACCGAGACGAGCTTCCTCAGGTGCTGGGCCCTGATCGACCTGATGCTGAGCGTCTCCGGAAGGTTCCTGACCCTGGCGACGTACCTCCTCGTGGTCTGGTCGGGGAACTCGATCCTGACCTGCTCGTTAAGCGCTGCGTTCAGGATGGGCAGGCCCTTGTCAGGCGACTCGAGGAGCGAGTTGGCGAACTCGCTGTCGAAGACCAGGAGATCGCCGAAGTCGACGGGAACCGACCTCCGGTTGCTCAGAACGGCCCGGGCTATCAGGTCCCTGTACTTCTCCTGCTTGAAGAACTCGGCGAGCCTCTCCTCGACCGGGAGCTCACCCACGTCCCCTCACCTCCAGAACCGAGGAGTAGAACTCCCTGATGCGGGCCTTCAGGTCCTCGAAGAGGAGGCGCTCCTCGGGGGTGAGGTTCCTGATCCACTCGGGATCGGGCGACTTCAGCGCTGCGGGGATGAGCTTGCTGAGCCGGAGGTTGACCACGTCCCTCAGGACGTTCTCGATCCGCTGTGCCTCCTCCCTCTGAGCCCTCGAGAGGGCCCTCCTCACCTTCGGGTAGAAACCCTCCGGAAGCTGGACCGGCTCCGCGCCCCTCCGCTCCCTTACGAGGAGCTGGTAGAGCTGCTGGAGCCCGACCTCATCGACCACCTCGGCCAGCCTCGCCTCACCGAGGACGTCCGCGACCCAGGCCGGAACCTCCAGCACGGACCCGGCCCTGATGCCCTCGAGTCTCCTCCCTCCGAAGGCGATCCTCTGGACGTCGGTCGTGAACCTCACCCTCAGCGTCACCAGCTCGTCCAGCAACCTGATACTGCAGTATCATCCTCTGACCTATATCCACACCTCGGGGAGAGGGGGTCCCAATACCGTCATAATCCCTCCCGATGACCCACCTATGGTCGCTCGAGGACGCTCCGGAACCACGCCAGCCCGACGCGTCGCCGACCCCCTCCGCTTGGAGCCGTGACCGACCCGCCCTTCGCAGAGACCCCTCTCAGCCCGGAAACGACGTCCACGTGCAGCGAACCGGTTGCTGCCGACCGCAGGACCTTCGCTCGACCAACGGCTCCGAGGAGGGACGCGCGGCAAAGGTATTTTGCAACTCCGGAGATGATGTGCGGCCGAAGGAGTTGAAGGTCCATCCCTACC
>Ga0105162_1002069_pt1 | contig 10870 bp, 7 predicted proteins | sample JNZ201metaG_FD_81532 | JGI IMG/M metagenome (GOLD analysis project Ga0105162, IMG submission 81532) | Hot spring microbial communities from Jinze hot spring, China to study Microbial Dark Matter (Phase II) - JNZ 20120812A | ecosystem: Environmental > Aquatic > Thermal springs > Hot (42-90C) >...
AGATACAGCACGGGAAATAAAACGGAAGATGAGGGAATTTTTAAGGGAACTTATTAGAATAGTTTCTCAATTTTTTGATTTCGCAATAGAATTTACGGGTGGGAGAGGGGTACATCTTTGGTTTTTTCTTGAAACTCCTTGTGAAGCGCTTGAAATATACGAGTTCGGGAAGATTTTTATAAATTATATAAGCGATAAAATCCCGTCGGAATTTTCTGTTGAATTTTTCCCGAAACAATCATCTGCTGAAAAACTCGGGAACCTTGTAAAACTTCCTCTCGGCGTGCATAAAAAATACGATAATCGTTCTTTCTTCCTATCAAAAGAGCTGGAACCTGTCTCTTCACCTTTTGATTATCTCAGGTCAGTAAAGAAAGTATCAAAAGAAGACATATATTCTGCGAAGATAAAAATTCTTTTTGAGATTTCGGAAAGAATTGATAGTTTAACTCATAAGGAGGAGCGAGAAGAAAAAGACGAACTTGGAGAGCCGAGAAAAAGAAGAATTCTCGTTTCTGACCCTCTCTGGACCGAAGCGGATTTTGAAAGGCCAAAAATCAAAAAGATTTTTGAAGGGTGCGAAGTTCTCAATTTCATAAAAGAGAAGGTCATAAGGACAGGAAGTATATCTCATGATGAAGCTCTCGTTCTTCAACACTCTCTTGGATATTTTCCGGAGGGAGTTCTTGCTGTAAATTATATACTCTCACTTGTGAAAGATGAGATTCCTGAGAACTTCAAACTCAAATCTACGCTTTCTGGGAATCCTATATCTTGCGAGAAAATAAGGAAAAGGGTTCCACATATAATTCCTCGTGTCAGGTGCGATTGCAAGTTTCCGAAAAAATTTGGTTACCCCACTCCAATCCTGCACTCGAGAGGCGTGAAAGATGAGAACTTTTTCTCCTCTGATATTTACGGACTTATGGCGAAGTTTATAACCATGCATAATACTTCTTCTCTTTTGGAGAAGCAGAAAGAAAAAGTTGCCAGAAAAATTGCTGAGGAACTCAAAGGAACAGGAAAGAAAAAAATGAGCTATGATATATTTGATTTCTCTCTTGATGAAAGTGGTAATCTTGTTGTATCACTCAGAGATGGTCAGAATATTTATCATTTTGATTTTCAAAATCAGAAAAAGAGGCAAGATAATGTTGAGCAAGAGAGCAAAAAAGAATTATAGCAAAGTTTAGATGTTTAGCTTATGAGAACGGTAGCAATAGTTGAGCAAGGGGGTTATCTCAGGGTCAAATCAAATTCGTTTTTCCTTGAAAAAGATGGGGGAAAAATAAAAACTTTTCATCCAGATACAGTCAGCGAGTTCTTAATTATTGGGAAAGTAGAAGTTTCTTCCTCTGCTATTGAGCTGGCTATGAGAAAAGGTATAAACTTTGTATTTTTAACTTTGGGGGGAAAGTTTGTCGGAAAGATAATCTCTCGTGAAAGATATTCGCCGTTTTTGAGGATTTCTCAATACAACTCTTATTTGGTGAAAAGAGGACATTTTGCTAAAATTTTCGTCTACGGTAAAATAAAAAATCAAACATTTGTTATTGAAAATCTTTTGAGGGAATATATAAGGGGTTTGGCAGGTTCGGAAGAAGAGAAGGGGAAAAGGGATGTTTCTTTTGAGTGGGCTGAAGGATTCAAGAACACGAGTGATTTTTTGCTTTTTCGGTTAAGTGAGCTTGAAAATGTTCAAGATATAATGGGGATTGAGGGGAGAGCGAGTTCTCTTTACTTTTCTTTACTCCCTCGCTTTATTTTTTGTGATGATTTCAAATTTTCTGGCAGAACGAAAAGACCCCCCAAAGATAGGTTCAATTCAATACTTTCTTCTGCATATACTTTGTTGCTAACTACTGTTGATGGTGCGGTGATGAGTTCTGGATTTGACCCTTCAATAGGTTTTCTGCACGAAATTTCCGAAAGGCGCCCATCTCTTGTCCTTGACTTGATGGAGGAATTTAGACCTCTTGTTGATATTTTCGTCATCAATCTCGTAAATTCTGGAACTTTCTCAAAAGATGATTTTTTCAACCCTTCTGAGAGAGAAATTGCCATACTCGAGATGAGAAACCTTTTTTCTGATTTTGACGCAAAAAGTTTTGATATAGAAGAGGTATTTTATCTCAAACCATCTGCGTGGAGGTCTCTTGTGAAAAGATATTTTGGCTTTCTCCAAACGAAATGGAATTATAAAGGCAAAAATTTTTCTTTGCGCGACATAATATATCAGCAGGTATATCTTCTCAAAAGAAGTTTGTTAGGACTTGACAATTATTCTCCTTTCATGCCATCAAATTTGCCTTCTAATTTCTAAAATTAAGAATGATTTTGACTTTGACTTATTCCAACTTTAAAATATAGTTATGCTGTGGGTTTTAATTTGCTATGATATTTCAGATGACAGGATAAGATTGAAATTTTCAAGCGAGTTGGAGAAGTTTTTAGACAGGGTGCAAAAAAGTGTGTTTGAAGGGAAAATAAGGGAGAGCGACCTTGAATACATAAAAAATTTTGCAAGTTCTCTTATAGATTACCGGACAGATAGCGTGAGAATTTATAGGCTATGTTCATCATGCTCAACTTCTACGGAAACCATAGGATATACAGTATTTCCCATAAGCCATTTTGAAGATGAGGTTATTTGAAATTTATTTGATTTGCAAAAAAATACAAATTGTGGAAAAATTCTTTAAAATTAAATTATGACCTGAAGGATAGTGCCCGTGAGGGAATCTGGATGGTAGAGGTTGAAAAAAGATAGGTTGAAATATGCTATTTTAGGGGTTTAAAATTTTTTAATTTTATTTATTTTCTGTGAATTTTGGTAATTTGAATGCAGTTTCTCATTCTGTATCCCTTGTCTGTCAAGGGCTCTGTGAGGGGTATGGGGGGGATACCCCTTCTCGTCAAAAGTGCCAAAATTTAAAAAAAAGTCCTTGATAGATAAGGGATACAGATGGGCAGGTTGCAAGGGTATCCCCGTTCTGTAGGGGATTGAAACTTGTATTTCGTATCTCACTTCATTGTATTCTGCTATCATATGTTGCAAGGGTATCCCCGTTCTGTAGGGGATTGAAACACATAGGGCATTGAACTTTGATTTCCTGTTCTTTCTCTCTCTTGTTGCAAGGGTATCCCCGTTCTGTAGGGGATTGAAACTTTGTTATATAAAAAAATCCATTTTCTTTTAAAAGCTTGTTTCAAGGGTATCCCCGTTCTGTAGGGGATTGAAACAGGTAGAGTTTATCGGGGTCAAAAGCGACGAGATGTTCAAGTTTCAAGGGTATCCCCGTTCTGTAGGGGATTGAAATTTAATTGATAGGAATGCTAAATTAAAGAACTCAAAGAGCGGTTGCAAGGGTATCCCCGCTCTGTAGGGGATTGAAACTGAAACTGGTTTTGGATACATTCTACACATACTGGAGTTTCAAGGGTATCCCCGTTCTGTAGGGGATTGAAACTCTTTGTTTTTTAGTATATACTCGCATAAGTAGAATAGTTGCAATGGTATCCCCGTTCTGTAGGGGGTTGAAACCTTTTGAATTTTGAGCAAAATGTGGAGTAAGCATTAAATCTTAAATCCTATGCAGGAAGTCGGAGAAGAAATTCACATAATAAGCACAGGACTTTCTCTCATAACTAATGCTCAGAAAAACGGTGTTATAGACGCAAAAATAAAGATTTCAGATGAGGCAAAGTGGAAAGAAATTTTTGATAATCCGCTTTTGATGGATAAGCTTCTTGATTTTCTTCGCTCAGACCCTAAGAAGTTTTCTGCTGAAATCAACACATTTTTGCGTGTTGTTGAAGGAAAACCCCCACAAAAAATAGAAGTTTTTCTCGTAGGAACAAATACATATTCAAATGAAATCGCAAGAACGGTAATACGGAGATTTCTGCAAGAACAAGGTTATTTGGTCCTTTTAGATAAAGAGTTTTCAGGATATTTCTGGGAAAGTCAATTTTTTGATGAAACCAAAGTTGCAGATGAGTTCCAGAAAGGAGTTATTAACCTTCTTGATCAACTTATTTTTATTGCTCAAACAAAAAAGAAAAAAGGATATAGGGTTTTTTTCAATCCAACTGGGGGACTTAAAGCTCATGTTATCGCTACCGCTCTCGCCGGATTCCTCACAAATTCCGAAATGTATTACATGAACGAGGAGTTTTCAAACGTGGTTTTTCTTCCCCTTCTTTTTTACATTCCAAAAGGAAGAGAAATCAAAATACTGAAAGAAATTGAAAAGCTTGAAAAATCAGAAAAAAACGAGGAGTTTGATAAAGCTCTGCTTCAATTTGAAGACGAACTTGAACGCCTTGAAATTTACGGAATTATACACATAAAAAGAGCAAAAAATTCAGATATCTTAGATATAAAACTTACAAATCGCGGAAGACTCATTCTTGATTGGCTGACAAGTCCTTAACTCTCTCCTAAATGATTAAATTCTCTCTATGAACTTTATTTATTTGGTTTGGGGTAAACAAAGATTAGACGAACCTTATAAAACAGTAAAATATGTTATTGATGGTAAAACTTTTGAGACATCTCTTGTAAGTTTGGCATACGCAAGATACCTCATTCAAAGAGGAGAGAAAGTGAAGATAACTTTTTTCTTTCCTGCATCACTTTCTGATTTGATCCAGCTTTTTACTAATTATGCGGAGAGCAAGAATGAAATCAATATAGCCGAGCTTGAACAAGAATTAAGAAAAATTTTTATTGACCTCATAAAAGATGTGTTAGAGGGTCACAGTTGGGGTCTATCTGAAAACGATATTTCTGTAAAAATAGTTCCGCCGATAAATTATGTCAGTAGATTATCTCAGGAGAGAATAGTTAAAATAAGTGCAAATTACAACTCTGTGTTTTTGTGTATTTTGAGCTCTGTTTTGAATGACCTTCTTATCTTATCAAAGGGAGAAAATCAAAACAGGTTTATTGCAGATATGAATCAGGGATTTAACATAATCGTTTCCGCTATGAGAGAAGTGGTCAGAACTTCTGCGGTTATATCTAATCTTTATTTTTGGGGTGTAGATGGGAAAAATCAGTTTCAGATTTTGTTTTCTGACCCTATATTGGGAGATATTAAAGAAAGTTTTAGCGTCTATATAGAAGATATAAATGTTGAGAAATCCTTTTACATGCCTTTTGATTTTAGAAAACTCAACACAATAAAAAATGAAAGCTTGATTTGGGAAATATTTGGTGATGATGAGATACTCAAAAATGCTATTTTATGTTTCTACTCAATTTATTATAATTTGCCTCTTTTAGCTATAAGTTATAAATTTCAATCGCATAAGGAAATAAATGAGCAAATAGAGAAAGCGGTTAAAAACCTTGAAGGTATAATCAAACGTGTAAGGATTGAAAAATCAAAAATATCGGGTGAGTCAAAACTCACGATATCTTTTGAAAGCCCAAAATCGGAGCAAAGAGAACACATCGTAAATCTTCTTATCTCCCTCGTGCTTTACAGCAGTATCGTAAAAGAACTTGAAAGATATAACCTCAAACAAAAACAAGATGGAATATCTCTTGATGAACTGAAAAAGTTCTCAAAAATTTACAGGCATTTCAATCTTGTTGTAAATAAAGAAATACTTGAAACAGAGCTTGATAGAATAAAAGGAAATAAAGGGATAGCTTCTGAATGGAAAAAGCTTTCTGAGATTGATTTGAAACCTGCGGAATTGAAACCAATTGATAAAGAAATAAATTTGCGAAACCTTATAGCACATTCGGGATTTGAAAAAAACATAACCCTGGTTAAGAAAAGAGAGAAAGAAACTCGTGCTGTTAAGCTTATAGCACATTCGGGATTTGAAAAAAGCATAATCCTGGTTAAGAAAAGAGAGAAAGAAACTCCTGCCGTTAAGAAAGATGAAGATATCCTCGTAAAGTACGATACAGAAGCAGTGGGCAAAATCGTCAATTTACTCCAAAGAAAGATTGAACTTACCTAATCCCATTCTTACTCCCTTCCCTATGTGTATTATTTCACCTATTTTTATAAATTCGTAAAGCTGAGAGAAATCTCCTTTGAACTTTATCCTCCCCCTAAATCCTCCTATTTTTATTTTCTTTTTCTGTCTTGATGAATGTTTTATAAGCTCTGAAAATGTAATCTCTCTTTCAACCACTTCTATTCCTTCCGCTAATTCTCTTAATTTTTTGAACTTTTTTATGAGTTCTAAGTATTGGTTTTTATCCCACGCATGCATTTCGGAGATTATTCTTCTGGAAACAGATGAAAAGAAGATATTGAAATCAATCCGGTCGGGATTTTTGATGTTTTTTCCCTCTAATTTGGGTAAGAATGGTGTTAGAAAATTTACATTTATGAAATCCTCTTTTACTGAGCTAATCTTCCCGTTCTCGCTTTCTTTTCTTTTCTCCTCTTCTGACTTTACAAGGTCAAAAATGTTTGTAATTTCAGCAAAATCTTTAAGTTCTCTCTGAGTTATTGTGTCCTCAATCTTTATGCCAATTACTTTTATTTTTTCCTCACCAGAAACTATGCCTCTTTTTGTCCAGTTTTTTATTGCGTGAATGAAGTATGGATACGCGCAAGTGTATTTGCCTAAAAATCCTATTTCAAATTTGAAAATTTTTTCTCCCTCTTCGGAGTTCTTGACCTCTGCTGATGGGGCTTGGTTAATGTTTGGGGATATAATTTCAAGAAACCAGCCCTGCCACGGAGTTGATATTGCGCCTATGGTTTCGTAAGGTTTCCACAACGCTTTTTTACAATTCCAGCATTCTCTCCCATGAATACATTTTAAAAATCTCAGATAATTTATAACTGCTCCTCTTATGACGAACCCTGGAAAGTCCTGCGGTATCTTCTCCACTGTAAGGCAAAATCTTATTTTTGTAAAAGGAAGATAGAATTTGTTTTCAGCTTCCACTTCTTTAAGAAAATTTTTATTTTTTTACATATGAGGAGGTTTTTCTGGCATATTTTTTTTGTAATAGGTTTATTTTTGCTTGTTTTTTCAGGAAGCTGTGGCGGTGCAAAACAGAATGAAGAAATCAGTAAAAAACCGAGAAGTTTAAATGATTATTTTCCCGTTGCATTAAGTTATGCTCCTGTTTTCGTTCAATCAGTTTCATCTTCATATGATATACCTACGAATTTTGATTTTGACGGTGATTTTATAGGAAATAACAACTGGGAGAATGCTGAAAAATTTGAGAAAAAACCCTATGTATATTGGGATATAAAAGAAGGAAGAAGGTTCTTTTTCATTCATTATGCACTGTTTTACCCGAGAGATTATCTTGAAGATTGCAAAAATCCTCCTCCTCCTGAAAACTGCCATGAAAATGATTGGGAAGCACTTTTGGTTGTCGTTGATAAAGAAAAACGCAAAGTCGTTTTTTTTGAAACATTACCTCATATTGCTTCTATGGTCTATGCTTTGCCAGAAATAAATGTTAATCCTCAGGGGCTTGCTATGAAAGGAAAGAATGCGCAGTTTTTTGATGGAAGACCTGTTATTTTTGTAGAATGGGGAGGTCATGGTCAATATGGCTCTTATGATGACATATTTGAAAAAGAATTCTTCTCATTTGATTTAACCGTGGTATTTTTCCCGAAAGGTTTTAGTCCAGAAAATTTTCCTTTCAAAGTAAGCTCTTATGAGCTTATATCAATCTATGACACTTTTTGGAAGAGAAAAGATGATGTTGGAACAGGAAAAACATTTGACAACTATTTTGAGTTTTCCGTTAGAGATAAATTTTTCAGATTACCAAAAAATTTTGACGGGGATATTTCTGGTGAAGGAGTTTTCAAAGAAGACGCAGCCTCTGCCCCCTGGTATGCCCATTCCGTACCCGGAGAACAAGGAATATGGTTCATTGACCCCGCAGAAATTTTGAGAAGAAGAACTGGTATAGATGACCCTCAATATTTATTCAACCTTTATCTTGATATATCAGGTGTGCAAAAGTAATTCCTTGAATTAAAATAAATCTTGCAAATTTTTTGAAAGTTTTTTATAATTAATGAAAAGGATGGAAGAGTTAGGAGTTGATTTTGATTCTGTTGGACGCAAGAGATTTATTGCTCACACGCAGGTAAAAAAATATGTCCTGACTTCTCTTTCTCTTTTGTTATTTTTATCATTTTTCAGCTGTGGGAAGAAAGAATATGTTCCCAATAAGTTAAGTAAGGTTTCTGTATGTTGTGTCGGTCAAGATGGCAGACCATATTGTCCTCCTCCGGAAAATTATAAAGATTTCTGTGTTGATTGGCTCCCTTACATTAAAGATAAAAACGGAAGATATGTTTTTTTACACGGAGTAAATGTTTCGGGCAGTAATAAGTTCCCTGTGAATGAGGACCCGTGCAATTTCAAGGTGAATGGGATACCTACTTATGTTGGCAAACCTTTTCCTCTTGACAAAGCAGATGAGTATTTCAGACAGATAAAAAATCTCGGTTTCAACTCAATAAGGCTTATCATCTCGTTTGAAGGAGTAATGCCGGAAAGTCCAGATAAATTAGATACAGAATACCTTGATTACATAGCCAAAATTGTTGAGAAAGCGTGGGAATACGATATTTATGTTCTTTTAGATTCGCACACAGATGCGGTTTTTTCAAGATTTTTTATCTCTCGTTTCAACGATACCGAATCACCAGTAGTGAAAAATATAAAGCTTGCACTTACTTTGGGTGCTGGTTTAGTGGGTGGAGGAGGACTTTCAGGGGTAATACCAATAGCAGAGACAATCGGGGCTCTTGTGCCAAATCCCGGTAAAAACAAATGTATGGGTAAAGATATAAATGAACCTTACAATAATGCCGTCAGAGGTAATATGTTCCCCAAATGGGCTGTTCAAGCTATATTACCCGAAAGAGAAATTGACTCACCTTTGTGGGGCTATCCGAGAATAATCTTCTTCCTCTACAACTTCATAAGAAAAGACGATAATTGGCTAAAAATAGTCAGAGTTGCTGAAAAATTTGATAAAAACATAGGAGAACTATTGGGAGAAAAAGATGATAAAGGAAATTATACTTTTCGTGATTTTATTCTGAACTACTTAGGAGAAGGTCTCAAGAACTTACCTGTTCCTATAACGGGTCTTTCAGATGAAGAAATTATAAGAAAGACAACCGATATGCTTCCTTTTACGAATTGGGGTGTAAATGTTATAACTTCATTAGATATTCAGAGAGCTTGGGCTGCGTTTTTCGCAGGAAAAGATGCTTATCCTGAACTCAAAGTCAAAAATGTTAATATACAAGAATACCTTCAATCCGCATATGAAAGGATGTGGAGAGAAATCGCAAAAAGGGTTAAGGATTATCCGAATGTTCTCGGATATGACCTTATGAACGAACCATCTGGATTTTTCCTTATTTTAACCCTTGCAGCTGCGTACTTGCAGATTGGCTCAAAAGAAGGGGTTGTCAATATCCTCAACACAATTTTTGCCGATAAGCAGTTTGCAGAGGACTTTGTTGATATTCTTACGGGTATAGGTATTCTCCCACCAGTTGAAGAAAAAAATAGGGAAGAAATAAAAAGAATCTGGGGCTTTGATAAAGCAAACCTATTAGCTATACTTGGTTTGAACTATGCTTTCAACAGAAATTACCTTTTACCTTTCCATGAGAGAATGGGAAAAGCAATTCAAGAAGAAGATAAAGATGCTATAATTTTTGTTGAACCTACCGTATCTTCTATTGAATCACTTTTATTTTTTGTTGCGGGAGCTAATCCCGGAGAGACATACTTTGACCTACCATATTACAGACCAGAGCTCCCGCAGGTTGTTTATGCTCCGCACTGGTATGCAGATATTTATCCTTTCCCGGGATTTAACTCTCCTTATAGGGTGTTCAAAGTTTCTGAAAAGAGAAGAAAAGCAAGCGAGTATAAAAATTCAATTTATGGAATGATTTCTTCTGCGAGAAAGTATATGGGAAGTATTCCCGCAGTGCTGGGTGAGTTTGGAACTTACTTTTCCCTTTCAACAACAGATGTTATCTTCTCAGGTGGGGGATATAAAATCAAATCAGGGGAGAGCGAAATAGATGTTGATAATATTTGGCAAGGTGCTGTTATGAATGCGAGGAATGAAGATTTCATAATACCAAAAATAATTCTTAACGATTACTATGAGGCATTAGATGAGCTTTTCCAGTCAAGGATTCTTTGGTGCTGGTCATGGGAGAACAACGATTGGCGCGGAGAAGGATGGAATTCAGAGAACTTCTCAATTGTTGAGCCCGTTCCTGCTCAAAACTGCAAAGGTATAAAATCAAGTAGCTGTGAGGGAGACCCTTACATAGCAAAGATAGATGAAAACACTTATCTTGTTCCCAGAGCGTATGAGATATATTCTCGTCCGTATCCGAGATTTTTAGCGGGCAAACCAAAGCATATGAGGTTCTTCACAAAATATCATTACTTTGACCCAGATAAAGGAGTTTTAAATCCAGTCGGAGAGTTCGTCCTTGAATATGAAAGCAAAGAAACTGATGAACCAACAGAAATTTTCATACCATACTACATATATTATCCCGGTGGATTTTTCGTTTGGGTATCCGATGGTTATGTGATATATGATCACAAGAATTTCAGGTTATACTGGTACAATGAAGCAGACCAGCCGGGATTTACTCACAAAATAATTATAAGGGGACCGATAATAACCGAAGGAAAAGGAGAGCCGTTTGATGATTGGGACTACTTCGTAAAGGAAGATGTTATAATATCAAGAAAGAAAAAATAAAAAATTTTTTACTTTTTAGTTAAGGTTGTGGGGGTGATTATGATGGGCAGAGAAAAAAAACGCGGAGCAAAATTGAGCGAGAAAACGAGAAAGAAACTG
>Ga0105162_1002071_pt1 | contig 10860 bp, 9 predicted proteins | sample JNZ201metaG_FD_81532 | JGI IMG/M metagenome (GOLD analysis project Ga0105162, IMG submission 81532) | Hot spring microbial communities from Jinze hot spring, China to study Microbial Dark Matter (Phase II) - JNZ 20120812A | ecosystem: Environmental > Aquatic > Thermal springs > Hot (42-90C) >...
AGGAAGCAATAGGAAAATATGTTCATGATGGTGATACTGTGTATATGGCTGGATTTACACATTTAATCCCCTTTGCGGCAGGCCATGAGATAATTAGGCAGAGGAAACGTAATCTAACATTGGTTAGGCTTACTCCAGATTTAATTCATGACCAAATGATAGCTGCTGGCTGTGTTAAGAAACTTGTTTTTAGTTGGGCTGGAAATCCTGGAGTTGGGCCTCTACATGCATTTAGAAGAGCTGTTGAGAAGGGTTTTCCGAATCCTATTGAGATTGAGGAGTATACTCATTTCGCTTTAGTATCACGTATTTTCGCGGGGGCTATTGGTCTTCCATTTATCCCACTTAGATCACTCCGGGGAAGTGACTTACCGAAACACAATCCAAACATAAAATTTGTAAAGTCTCCATATAGTGATGAGGAGGTAGCTATTGTTCCCCCTCTAAACCCTGATGTATCTATTATACATGCTCAAAGAGCTGATGTGGAAGGTAATATTCAGGTATGGGGGTTAATATGTGATATTAGGGAAGCAGCTTTCGCTGCAAAAAGAGTTATTGTAAGTGTTGAGGAAATAGTTGATGAATACATTATTAGAAGTGATCCGAACAAGGTTATAATACCTAGCTTTATTGTTGATGCAGTTATAGAGGAGCCGTGGGCAGCTCATCCATCTTACGTACAGGGATATTATGATAGAGATAATGAATTCTATCTTGAATGGGATAAAATATCGAGAGATCCTGAACTACTTGAGAAATACATGGATGAATGGATCTATAATATTCAGAACCGTAGGGAATATGTTAGGAAGCTTGGTGCTGAAAAGATAATGAAGCTAAAGCCAAAAAGCTTTTATAGTGTAACGGTTAACTACGGATTATACTACTAGGTGTATGTAATGGAGTATACAAAGGCAGAACTTATGGTAGTAGCTGCATCGAGAGAACTTCGAGATTATGATGTGGTTTTTGTAGGTATTGGATTACCTAATCTCGCTGCAAACCTAGCTAAGAGAACTCATGCTCCACATCTAGTAATGATTTATGAGTCTGGAGTTATAGGTGCAAACCCTACAAGAGTACCTATCTCCATAGGTGATCCATGCCTGGTTTCCGGTTCTCAAAGTGTATGCTCCATATTTGATGTTTTCGCCTTCTATTTACAGTCTGGGAAGATTGATGTAGGATTTCTTGAAGGAGCTCAAGTTGATAAATATGGAAATATAAATACTACAGTAATAGGAGAATATGTAAAGCCGAAAGTCAGATTACCGGGGAGTGGTGGTGGATGTGATATAGCTTCATTAGCTAAGAGAATCCTAATAATTATGCCTCATGAAGCCAGAAGATTCCCTGAAAAAGTAGATTTCATTACTAGTCCAGGCTTTCTCAGAGGGAAATGGGAGAGGAAGCAGCTTGGATTGAAGGGTGGAGGACCTGTTAAGGTAATTACAGATCTAGCAATTCTAGGATTTGATGAAGGGACAGGTGAAATGATACTTGAATCCATACATCCGGGAGTAACAGTAGAGGATGTAAAGAAGAATACTGGTTGGGATCTTAAAATATCAAGAGATCTAAAAACTACAGAAAATCCTTCAGAAAAAGATCTTCTAATTCTTCGGCGGCTTGATCCTAAAGGAGTATATCTAAGGAAATAAGTAATAGTAGCTCTACCCTATCAATCACTCTATCAGCTATAATAATCTTTAAAGCAGCTACTAGTCTGCATTTAGGAATTCATACTGGTAGCTCTATACTTCTAGTAAGCTTTCTAAGTTTGTAGTATTGCTAATTGATCACCAAATAATCTACACATATCCTTAAAAGAAACAACTTAATACAACAAATACATGAACTATTCCGGAATTGTAAATTATTAGTTCTCAACTCTAGTGAAGTAGGTTTATAAGCCTTATAGACTAAGTGAAGAGCTTGTAGAGATTAGGAATCCTTAACTTTAATTGTGGGGTATTAATGAATTTCATTATTTCTACTAGTTGAGCTTCAGCTATATTTACCTGTTAAGGAGAGAATCTGAAGGATACATGGGCTAGAAGGAAGATTATAGCAACTAGAGGAAACAAATGTATAAATCCATAGTTTTGAGCAATAAATGGTCCTAAATATGCTCCTATAGCTTGACCTAAACCTATAAAAACATTAAATAGACCTACCTTCCCTTGAGGAATGATTTCCATGGATAAAGAGAGAACACAAATATGATATAAAGCATAAGCAAAGCCCATTAATGCTAGAATTAGAGATGTTGAAATCACCGTGTAGATATTTACTACAATAAGAACCTCTAGAATAAAAATAAGAATACTTCTAAGCAATGTAGTTTTCAATATTATCATTCTCCCCTCCTGATATCTTGCTCTACTACTTGCTAGAAAGTATCCTATAACTCCTCCACTTGAATTTAAAACATATATTGTAAAAACCATACTTGTAGATAAACTTAAATCTTTAGAGAGGAAGATAGGTAGAGGGGTAAATAGAGTACTTGTAGCTAGTGAAAAGAGAACTAGCCCTCCACAGAAAGCATAAATATTTCCTTCCATTAATTCTTTATTGGTTGAGAATCCGTCTAGAGTTCTTGCTGCAATAGCTATTCCTCTATATGTAAGATCTGCAACTCTCTCTATACGGAGAAATGTTCTCTCAAATACTAGAAAAGGATCAGTAATTAAAATTATAGAAGTGAGAAAAGCTAGAAAGTTTAAGCCACTACATATCATTAAGATTGTTTTTGTACTAAATTCAAAGAATGAGAGGAAAACTCCACTAAGTAGTCCAGTAAGCCATCCAATCTCAGTTAATCCCTCATAAATAGCATAAGACTTCTCCCACTCTTCTCTTGAGTAGAGTTCTGCTATCAATATGTTTTTAGATGGTTCATGAGCTACATGGAGGACATCCATAATTACATATAGAGCTATAAGTATGAGGATGCTTGATGTAGTGGTAAGAAGATATAGTATGATAGAACATGATAAAAATGAAACTAGAATATAGAATTTATAATGCTTTGTCTTATCGCAAACATACCCCCAGAAAAAGGATGCAGGTATACTTAAAAGCAAAGCCGTAGAAGACATAACTCCTATACTAAGTAGTGATCCGCCAATGCTAATAATATATAAAGTGAAGAAGACAGAAAATAAGCCGAAAGCAACTTCATGAAAGAAAAATCCAATCTGCCACATATTAAGTAGGCTCAATACTATGTAGAATATTTACAGTAATACACTGTCAATTTCAACTATTTCTATTATAAATTATCTCTTCATCCTCATAATTTAAAGCATTCATAAACAAATATTTATATCCCAAACTTGTCAGATAGCCTAAAACATAAGTAAGGAATTTAGAAGTAGTCATTAATATAAAGTCAAGTAGACTAGTTGTAAATACATTTATGAAGATGTTAGTAATATATGAAATCATAATGACCATATTAATCCCTAGCATAAATTTTATAAGTTTCTTGTAAACAGCTCTTAAATATCTTTCTACTTTTTAAACTCTATAGATTTTAGGTATACATAGTTAATGACTTAAATTCTAAGTTTAAATTTAGGGTTTTCTCCTATTAGCTATTTTGTTGCTACTTATTTAACTTATGAATGATTCATCACAACATCTTTAGCATTTAAAAATAATCTTCAGTAATTTAGAGTAAAGTATATTATAAAAATCTATATCCTGTATGCGAAATCTAATAGATAATACCGAACTAATTATGTTACTACATGTAGAGTATAGAATAAGTAGCATGAATATATGGTCCTAAATATCAATTTTAATGCTAGAATTAGCAGCTTGAGAATGCTTATTAAATTTTAGACTGTGGAGACGTAGCTTAAGTTAAGCTCACTTTAATTTTATCCTTAATGTATATAGCTAAGTGTATTAAGAACAGCATTAGAGTAAACCTAGTTTAATGCTCCACACTAAACGATGTATTTCCTACTTTATACTTCGTGAAAATGGACCTGCAACTTAGGAGGGAAGCTGCAATATGTTAAGTTGCTACTTACTCAATTCTTGAAAAGACTTAAATAGCCTTAAAGCTTATAATTATTGGAATGATGAGCTTATGCTTAAAGAATGATTAATGATTGTGGAGGTTTCGTCTGACCTAACCGCGATGTCAAGCTTCACATATTACAGCTTCAAAGCGTATTTCTTCAATTTTAAACGGTTTAACTTAGGATTATTAGTTTATTTTAGCTATTATCAGCCATTTAGATTAATGATTAGTTTCAGATGGAAGGGTTATTTAGTTGTATTGATTTCATAGCTTAATATACTGTTTGTATTTCATTAGTACTATATTATAGCTATCTACTAGAATTTCTCATTTATATAAAATTGGATTTATGAATTTCAGAATTAAGCCGTAAACGATTTTGTTATGGGGCTATTCCAGTAAACTTTCTTGGCTTCATTTTCTTCTTTTCAAGAAAGTCTCTACATCTTTCTCTAAACTCTTCAGATAGCCAAACCATTGATGTTATGTCTCTTGCTAGCTGCCAGTTAAGCATTGCTAGATCCGTCCAGAACTTTAATCCAGACTTAATGACACGAAATGCCTGTGGACTTTTCCCATTAATTATTTCTATAGCTAGCTTTCTAGCTTCATTCTCAACATCAACATCATCTACAACCCTATTAACCAATCCAAACTGGTAGGCTTCACTTGCTGAAAGTATTCTTCCCGTGAAAAGTATTTCTCTTGCTCTTTTCTCACCTACAACTAATGGCAGTAGCTGAACAGCTCCTCCGAGAGCTGTTGCACCTACGGTTGCTTCAGGTTGTCCTAGTCTTAGAGATTTACCTGCAACAACTAGGTCGCACATCATTGCAAGTTCATGTCCTCCAGCTACACATACACCCTTAATAGCCGCTATTACAGGCTTACCTGTCCCTTTTATAAGCTCCATGATCCGCCAAAATGCCTCCATCCATCTAACTCCCTTTTCAAAGTTCATTTCAATAAGCTCCTTAACATCAGCTCCAGCACAGAAATTGCTACCTGTGCTTGTAATGATTATTGCATGTATGTCATCATCTTTATCTGCATTTAGTAATGCATTGTAAAGTTCATTCATAACCTCCATACCTAAGACATTTAAACGTTCAGGATTGTTTAATTTAATCCATAGAATCCTACCATCTATAGAATCCTTCTCAACAACAATCTTTTCATACATAACTACCACCTATGGTAACCCTCTCAAACACTTACTATTAAGAAATACTTAAACTTAACTAATACTCTATTTACATTGGCTTTGTTAACTTAAGCATGTTTATTACCTCTATTTTGTTTTGTGTTTCTATGAATTCTTAGCTTTATCTTCTTATTAATCCATATCTTGTTTAGCATGTATACTATTGATTTTATAAGCATTAATACATGTTCCTATATTCTTCATATGGTATGTAGTTATCGAATAGTTTATCTATCTAATATACTGTATTATTCCATCCATTAATTCTAACCTCTAAACTATATCATGTTTTAAGTTTAATATTCTACATGATGCTTATAGTATTGAGCTTCATCACTTAATACAATTATATTTGAGCCATAGATAGCTCTAATCCTTTAATGTTATTGATGTAAGTATATTCGTAACATCACAACCCGTACGTATAGAATCCCTAACAATAGCTCAGCAACATAAATAACCCTACTATTAGAACAATTATAATAGTATCATCAACCAAAGGGGTGAACTTCTCAGTATTCTTAGTAGGGTTTAGCAATTCTACCACTTATAATGTGGTTAATCTTTATCCATATAGTTTAGCATGTTGTAAAGTCTTGCAAATTATAGAAATGTTTAAAACCATTAAGAAATTTAGAAATGGTGACTCTATGTCTGAGGAGAAGTTACCGATATCTGAGAAGCTTAAGATTCTACAGTATGAAAACATATTTAAGTCTAGTAAGTGGTGGGCTGCTGTAGTTCTTCTAGAAAGCTTCGGTAGGAGGCAGATTGCTCTATACTTATGGACGAGAAGGGGAAATCAATGGAAACGTAAACAGAAATATGTAATACATAGTAAGGGGGAGTGGCTTCAGATAAGAGATACTATAGAGAAACTTATAGCTTCTATCTAGTGGGCTGAATTGGAGAGGAAGTATATTCAGCATCCATTATTAAAGCCTGGAAGTGTTGAGAATAGAATCTACCAACATAGAATACTTGAAACAGCTAGAAGTAGAAATACTCTAGTAATACTTCCAACAGCTCTCGGTAAAACAGTTATAGCTATGCTTTTAGCATTGGAGAAGCTTAGTGAGGGTAAAGTGCTTTTTACAGCTCCAACAAGACCTCTTGTCCAGCAGCACTATGAGGTATTCACTAGTAAGACAAGACTTGACAGGAATGAATTAAGTCTAGCAACAGGAAAGATACCTCAGTATAAACGTATTCAGCTATATAAATCTGGAAGAATTGTTTTCGCTACTCCACAATGTGTATTAAACGATCTTAAAGCCGGGGTATTAAGTCTAAAGGATTTCTCTCTAGTAGTATTTGACGAGGCTCATAGAGCTAGAGGAAACTATGCCTATGTTGGTATAGCTTCAATGTATGTTAAGCAATGTAGTAAACCGTTAATACTTGGACTAACAGCTTCACCTGGCGGATCTGAAGATAAAATAATACAGATATGTGAGTATCTATGTATTGAAGCTGTAGAGTATCGTTCAGATGATGATCCTGATGTAAAGCCATATATACAGCCAATAGATGTTCAATGGTTTAGAGTAAGGCTACCTGAAGAATATGTAAAGATTAGAAGTAGGCTTAGAGAAATATTGATAGAGAGAATTAAGTATTTACAATCCATGGGTGTGTTAACATTTAAGGAGCCTGCATTCATAACAAAGAAGGATCTTGTTAATTTAAATATGGAGCTTGAGAGAAAGCTTGGTGAAGGGAGAGGAGGATACCTATACGAGATTAAAATTCAAGCTACAGCTGCATTAAGCATAGCACATATGATTGAACTTATAGAAACTCAAGGTCCTGAAACATTAAAGGCATTTATAGATAGAACTCTTACAAGCATGGTTGAAGAGGGAAGTAGAGGACATCAATACATAGCTAATCATCCCCTATTCATAGAGGCAAGAATATATACAAGTCAAAGCCTATCACTACCAAATCCTAAAATAGAGAAGCTTAAAGAACTGGTAATAGAACAGTTTAAAACAAATCCAGAATCAAGAATAATAGTGTTCACACAGTATCGTGATACTGTTAGTATGATTTTAAGTAGGCTTAAAGATATTGTAGATGTTAAGGCAGCTCGATTTATAGGTCAAGGATTTAAGGATGGAGACCCGGGAATGAATCAGAAGCAACAGTATGAAGTAATACAGAAGCTTCGAAGTGGAGAAGTTAATGTATTGGTTGCTACAAGTATAGCTGAGGAGGGGCTAGATATACCTGAAGTAGACCACGTAATATTCTATGAGCCTGTTCCAAGCGAGATAAGATATATACAGCGTCGCGGAAGAACAGGGAGGAAAGTAGCTGGTAAAGTATCAATAATAATGGCTGAGGGAACACTCGATGAAGTTTTCTACTGGTCAACAATAATGAAAGTTAAGAAAATGAGGAGAATTGTAAAGCAAATCAATAAAAAACTAGAACAACTTAAAAAAGAGAAACAGGTAGAATTAAGAATCAATGAGAAGCAGCTAGAGTCAGTAAGGGAAATTCAGCCAGTTAGAGAACAGATTAAGTACTTCATACCTGAACGCATAGAAGCCAAAGGGCTAAGTAAAGTGTTAAGATGGCTAATGGAGAACCTCCCTCTAAAACCAACACCAGTAGAGGATATTGTAAAGATAGCTACTGAAACATTAGGATTCAGTAAAACACAAGTAGAAACAGCAATATGGCGACTAATACAGCAAGGAATACTCTACGAGCCCAAGCCAGGAGTAGTAGCAAGACCATAACATAATTTAGAGTATTACATAATCTATGAAGCTACCGCTACTAAGATAAGTTGCCTACTAATCCTAAACGTTAAGTCTATAACTCTAATTAGCGTTAATATTAAAGGTAGATAATGCTTTCAATCCCTCCTCCTCCATGAAGTGAAGCTTAGGAGAGGTCAATACTAGTGTATGTGGTCCTCTATGTTTAGGAAGTGTTTTCAACTTCTTTAAGCTATTAAAACATATTCTCTGATTAGATCCACCCAGTCCCGATATCGCTACTGCTTTCCTCTCCTCATTTACTATTTTCTCCCCCCTCTTCTCTTCAAGTTTGAGAAGTATATCCACAGCATCACTAATACTCATAACTATGTTGTTTTCAAGATCTACTTCTAAAAGTAGAATTGTATGTAAGTTTCTCAAATCATTATCCTTAATTACATCATAAGGATAATCAGATAGAAAACCCTGTTTAGGATATGTTAGAGTAGTAACTTTACCTATTTTATACACCATTAATCCAGACATGCTTAAAGCGTTAGGTATTATTCCTGGAGCTGGTATAATTTCAAACATTATATTTCTACGATATGCTTCAACAATAAGTGACACATGGGTTGTAGCATCCAACGGATTTCCTGGAACTATTAGTGATACATTCAATCCTTGAAGAACAGGTTTAAAAAGAACCTCCTCAAATCTCTCCTCCAAATCTACTCTACGAAGCTTATAGATTCTTCTACCAATAATATCCTCTAAATCTGAATTACAAAGCATACTTGTATAGGAATCCATGAAGATAATATCGCTGTTTTTAAGTGTTTTAATACCTCTTAACGTTATTAGATCTGATGATAATCCAGCACCAACTATGTAAAGTTTCCCACCCATTACTATCACTAGTAATTACTACTTCAAATTTACCTTGTAAAGATATATATTTAGCTATTGTCTATCTAGTGAATGATATAGTTCTGCTAGCCCTCAGCCATCACTGTACTCTTCATAAATATTTAATGATTAGTTCCTACAGATTATAATAACTATAGTATTATGCTGGTTAAGATAATATTGATAGCCATTATTCACTAGAATATAAGGGCTATAATTATAGATATTATGAATAAGAAGAATTTAAGACTAACTATAGATATCCGGAGATGCTAGCCCTACTTTAATTAACTTAGTAAGAATGGCTTATGAGATAAGGTTCATAGCATCTCTAATGTTAAATAAAATTATTTAATGATTAAATATAATGCCTAAAGGAACCATCCACATTATAACTATTAGATAGATATTTAGACTTAGTTAAGGAGGATTTATTACACTAGAAATGTAAATTCCCCCATATTGTGTAGATATATACTTCAGCTATAATCTTCATAAGCTTTCTATCTTATACATGGAAACATTAACATCATTATGTACTTCGGAGTTGTTTATGATGCTAGCCTAGTCCAAGTTGATATGCTTCCATTCTGATACTTGATAATTCCTCTAGAACTTCATCTATTGTTGGAGGGATATAATCAGCTGATATAGGGTAATTAAGATCCTCCGCTATGAGCCCAGCTGGAAGCTTTAAATGGAAAACAATAGAATTATATGCTCTAGGTATTGTTTTCATAATCTTCTCAAGTAATCTAACCTCACCGTTTGATAATTCATTTTTAACTATTTTTTCTCGAATAGCTAGTATTACTGTCATACTTATAATGTCAAACTTATCAGCTATATCAATTAGCTTATCATCCCCTATTCCATATCGATAATGGAGGTCTTCATAGAGACGATGAAGATTCTCAAGACTTACTTCTAAAATACCTATCTCATATAAAGCAGTAATATTATCCCCACCTCTTAAATTATTTAAAACAGATCGAATCATACTGCATGCTCTTAGAGCTTCATCATGTAAAAGCGCAACATCACGCTTAAAACACCAATCCGTAGACCGATAAATAGTAAATAGTTGATAAACAAGAATAATATTAATCAAAATGGAAAAAACAAGAATGATTTTAAAGATTCTAATATGAGCCATACATTTACCCTACTTTATTGTTATACTAAATGTTCTTGCTGGAAAATCTATCCAGTGAGATACGAGATATCCTCCTTCATATTGATGTATAATAACGTTTCCCCAAATCGTGAAGGTATATGTTGTCTGCACATCACCTAAATCTTGCATTTGCCATCTTACACCAACATCCCTAGGTCTATTATTATTTAGAGAACCGAGAATTTCATTCCATCCTAAATAATCAGGATACTGTTTTCTCGGACCATAATTATACCAGCTTAAATCATGATCACCCTCATAGGTCTGAGCTCGTGTTTGAGCCCATGAAACAGTAATAGATATAAGCCCAATATTTGGAATGTATAAGTAAAGTGGAATGGAAACAGCACCCTTATCCGATTCTGGGTAAGGATCAGTAGGATTAAGAAGTGAGCTACTTGTTAATATGTATACTTTAAATGCGTTTCCTTGCCATATCATAGGCTCCCCCTCAGGGTAAGGCCATTGCTGAGTTGTTAAAAATTCAGCTCTAAAATATTTTGAGCTTCCTCTTTCCAATTCATTATAATTTTCACCAGGTCTTATTTGCCCGAATACATCCATGTATATTTTCCAGAGTGTATTTCCTTCTTTACCTTGAATGTAGCCAAATCTTCCATATTCTGCCTCTCCACTCTGTGTTGCCGTTTGCTGTAGCTCTTTGATGATTTGATGCTTATATAGTTCTTGTTGTTCTGATGTTTGTAAGTCTTTATTCTCCTCTATTATTCTTGATTCTATTAGTTTTCTTGATGCTTCTCTATGTATTTTTATTGCTTTCTCCTTATTTTTTAATGCTATGAATGATGATACA
>Ga0105162_1002072_pt1 | contig 10860 bp, 10 predicted proteins | sample JNZ201metaG_FD_81532 | JGI IMG/M metagenome (GOLD analysis project Ga0105162, IMG submission 81532) | Hot spring microbial communities from Jinze hot spring, China to study Microbial Dark Matter (Phase II) - JNZ 20120812A | ecosystem: Environmental > Aquatic > Thermal springs > Hot (42-90C) >...
ACGTGCCTACACATAAGAGAAATATTGGAATGGTCTTCCAGCATCTCGCATTATTCCCGCACATGAATGTATTCGAAAACATAGCTTTCGGATTAAAAATGAGAAAGGTTCAAAAAGAGGAAATAAGGAGGCAAGTAAAGAAGATTCTAGAAATCGTAAAGCTTGAAGGATTAGAAAATAGGAGGGTAAACCAGCTTAGCGGCGGTCAGCAGCAGCGTGTCGCCCTAGCTCGTGCACTCGTCATTGAGCCTGAAGTCCTCCTCCTAGATGAACCGCTAGGAGCACTAGACTTAAAGATAAGACAGCATATGATGGTCGAGTTGAAGAATATTCAGAGAAGAGTCAAGACAACATTCATATATGTTACACATGACCAGACCGAGGCGATGACTATGTCTGATAGGATAGCTATAATGAAAGATGGAAAAGTACAGCAAGTGGGTACGCCTTTAGAGATCTACTATAGGCCATCCAATACGTTCGTCGCATCCTTCATAGGCGAAGCCGTAAACCTCATTGAGGGTGAAGTTCGAGAAAACGGTCTAGTAGATACAAGCCTTGGAACAATCTACTGTACTGAGTCTTTAACAAAAGGCAGGGTGGCGGTGATGGTTAGACCGGAGATGGTTGAGATAAGCGATAAGCTACACGATGTAGATAACCTGTTTAAGGGTACAGTACAATCAATAATATTCAAGGGCTCATATATAGAGTATCGAGTGGACGTACAAGGCAATACATTCATAGTCCATAAACATGGATCAGCAGAACTAGAGAGGATGCACCATCCCGGAGACTTTGTCGAGATAGGATGGAGAAAGAACTCAAGCCTCATAGTACCCATCTAGAAGAAAACATGTAGCGGTGAGGTAGAACATATGAAGTTTCTAGTATTGGGAGGGGCTGGGGCGATAGGCTCAGTAATAGTTAGAGACCTACTATCAAGCGACAGTGTAGAAGAAGTCGTCATAGGAGAGATAGATAGAGACCGAGCTCTCAGATTCATTAAATCGATCAACGATGGTAGATTATCATTTAGGTATATAGATGTTAGAAGAGTGGATCTCCTCGCAGAAGAGATGAAGAAATATGATGTAACAATCAATTCAACATGGTTCGAGTATAACTTGGAGGCGACGAGGGCGGCTATAAACGCGAAAGCTAGACTCATCGATCTAGGTGGATTATACTATATGACTTTGAAGCAGCTGGACTTGGACGATGATGCTAGGAGAGCCGAAGCATCTATACTAATCGGTTGCGGAGAAGATCCTGGCATAAGCAACATCTTGGCAAGATATGTTTCAGATAGACTCGATGAAGTAGACTCTATCTTGATTAGAGATGGAGATAGAGATTTAAGGCCTCCGCAGAGAGCCATATTCAAATTTTCTGTAAAAACCATGATGGATGAATGGACGAGGAACGCTGTAATCTTTAAGGATGGAAAGTGTGAAGAGGTGCCGCCACTTAGTGGAGTAGAAGAGTTCGAGTTTCCAGAACCTGTTGGGAGAGTGAAAGTTTGTTTCAGTCTTCACTCAGAGCTTGCAACCATCCCTAAATACATTGGTAAAGGATTAAGATATGTAGACTTTAAGATAAATTACGATTTTGACATGATTGATATTCTCAAGAAGCTCGGATTCTTCTCTGACCAGCATATAACTATAGATAATTTAGAGCTCTCCATAAAAGATTTCACAACTCATATCCTAAGGAGATGCATGTTTGATCCAACTAGAGACACGATAGATGATGCTGCATGCATCTTTACTAAGATTATAGGTAAGAAAGATGGTAGAGATATCATCTACTCAATGTATGCATTGTCGACTTCAAAGAAGGAGTGGAATACATCGGCCTCCAGCTATCTTACAGGAGTCCCCGCATCAATCGCTGCTCAAATGATGGTTAAAGAAGAGATAAGATTTAAGGGGGTCAAGCCTCCTGAAGTATGTATACCTGCAGAAAAGTTTCTAGAAAACCTAAGCCGCAAAAATATAGTGATTGGAGAAAGAATCGAGAAAAAATGGTAGATCTTATATTATTCATTCTAGTTAAGCCTAATTTTTGCATATTTCATCTATTCTTTATTTTTATTCATAATTAAAGAATTTATGCATGTATTACTAATTGTTAGGCTTGAGTGGGAGAGGGTGTTCTTTGTCTGGAAACGTCATGGTTATTGGTGTGGGTGGGGTCGGCCACGTTATCGTCTCCACCCTCATCCCAGACCCGTTAGTAGACCAGATCATAGCAGTAGATATATCTGAAAAGAATCTTAAACATCTCGAAGAAAAATACGGGAGGGAAAAGATATCTATACATAAAGTTGATGCGAGAAATTCAGACCAACTAAGTAAATTAATGAAGAATGCGAGCATCCTAGTTAACGCAGCACATTATTCCTTGAATCTAAACCTTATAGAAAACTGCTTGAGGAATAAATGCAACTTTATAAGTCTAACCGGTGGAGAAGAATTATGGATAGAAGAAGGCTCCAGATTTAAGGAAATGGTTGAGCTACATCTGCTGAGAGATTCTGAATGGAGAAAGAATGAGTTGACTGGGATACTGGGGTTAGGAGAAGACCCTGGCCTCTCAAATATCTTTGCAAGATACTTAGTAGAGAATTTCGATGAATTAGATGAGGTGGTGATAAGAGACGCGGACACGGTTGAAGATAATAGGTTTATCATTGTACCATTATGGAGTAGAGAAGAATTATTATTGTCAAGTATCGCTCCAGCTATATACTATGAAGACGGAGTATTCAAGAAGGCTGAGCCTCTAAGCATCTGCCAAGAACACGTTTTCCCTGATCCAGTAAAAGTTAAGAAAATCTATCTAAAAGAACATCCGGAAGTCTGGACTCTCTCGGTATTCCTTCCAAAGAAAGCAAGAAGAATATCATTCTGGTATAATTATGATGGATTATCTGCAGAGATCATTAGAGCTCTGTGGAAGATGAAGCTACTATCTAGAGAGAAAGTTAACGTCAAGGGAGTGCAGGTATCACCTTTTGACGTGGTCGTCGAGGTTTTACCCCAACCAATAGATTTAGTAGACATTCAGGGATACGCCGGCATTGAAGTAGAAGTCAAAGGAAGAAAAAATGATGCCTTTCTATCGCAGAAGATTTTCACATATATCTCGCATAAAGAAGCGTATGACAGAGTAGGAGTTAACGGTACTTCATACCTCGTGGGTTTACCTGCAGCCATAGGAGTCAGCCTACTACTTAGAGGGGAATTAAGAGGGAAAGGGTTACTCTTCCCCGAGCAGCTTAACCCCCAGCCATTCATTAAAGAATTGACGAAACATAACTTACCATTGATATTTGAAGAAAGAAGAATATCGGAGCTCAGGGAACCCTTATAGATGCAATATTCTTATAACACTTTCATTAACTAGAATCTTCTGGCCACCTTAGACCTTAATAAAACTCATAACGACGCTTCGACCATACAAGATTGGGCACTGTATCATGAAGATTATTCCACCTACGCCTACCTCATGCGGTATACTCTTCTCATATAGATGTAACTCTGAATGCAGGCATTGTATGTATGCATGCTCGCCTAGATGGAGTAACGATTGGATAACGATAAATGATTTAAAAACGATACTCTCCCAGCTCTCAGACAAGATCATGCCTTCACCATATGGAGTCTCTAGGGTGGGAATTAACTATGGGTTACATTTTACAGGAGGCGAGCCATTCCTAAACTACTCTCTTCTTCTGGAAGCGGTAGAAATCGCAAAAGAACATGGTATACCCTCGACCTTTGTTGAAACAAACTCTTTCTGGTGCATGGATCCCGAGAAGACTATTGAGAGGTTGAGGGAACTTAAAGAAGCCGGACTCGACGGGATACTGGTAAGTGTTAACCCATTCATAACCGAGTACATACCCTTCGAGAGAATAGAAAACAACATCATATCAAGCTTCAAAGTCTTCGGAATAAATACAATGATATATCAATACGAGTTCTATAAACAGTTTAAAGAAGCGAATCTAAGAGGATTACTCAAGTTTGAAGACTACATAAGGATGTATGGAGTTGAGGGTTTAGAAATGGTCGAGCTCATACCTATGGGTCGAGCATGTTACCAGCTTAGACACCTATTCAATAAATATCCTGCCCACGTCTTCTTCAGAGAAAACTGTAGGTCAAGTCTTCTCAGAGAATGGCATGCGCATATCGATAACTATGGAAACTATATGACAGGATATTGTGGAGGAATATCGCTTGGAGATGCAAGAAAACTAGACCAACTAGTAGAAGAAGGAATAGAATTGGATGATAAACCGATACTAGAAATGTTGATAAACAAGAACCTAGGGGAACTCTACAAATTTGTCGTAAAAGAATTTAACTATAAAGAAAAAGTTGGCGGCTACATATCTAAATGCCATCTATGCTTAGATATGAGGAGATGCATCGCAACACGATCAAGAGATTATCCTGAACTCTCTCCAAGAGAATATTATCAACATCTAACCTCAAATAAAGAGTCTAGTATGCCGAACATCTAAAAATAAAATTTGTATCCTGAAATAATGGCTTAGGAAGATAGGTTCATAACGACAGGTTGGCCGGCTACACGGGTTAAAATCTACTCGATCCGCTTAGAAGACTTGGTCACTGGATATCCGTTACCTTATCTTCTTGCCCCAATAATTTATGAATGTTTTCAAAGATCTATCGTATGTTCTCTCTATCTCAGGGGGAAAGAAACATGCTGGAAGCTCACGATGACTCCAATGATAGCGTAGACATTCACAGCATATACCTTTCCTAGGGCATGGCTCGTAAGTACAATTACAACTCTTAAGATTTGAATCAACTCTACATATCCTCTGAGACATTACAAACACCTAAAAATATTCAAGAACATCTTCTACAAAAACATAACCTAAGATCTATAATCAACATATAATTTCTACACAGTTTTCTAAAATTACAATCAACAATAGTTACGACTACTTATTTGCTGTCTATATTGTTAGAGACCGGGTTCCGGAAACCGCTATCATCAAGTCGACGTCATAAATCTCCTCACCTTTCAGTAATGCTTCAACCTTAATCTTGGATGCAAGTCTAATGACTTCATCATCAACGTCGTATATCGTTACCATTTTAGAGCTTCGTCAAGCCATGCAAGTTCTCTTGCATATCCGTATTTTCTCCACAGATAAAGCGCTCCAACCATAAGATAATACTCTGTTAATCTACTTATTCCTATGTCTTCCACTTTATCTTTCAGAGATTCCAGAGTTTTACGTGCTTTCAGATCTCCCTTCTTAAGAGCTATTAAGAAGCTCGTGTCAATGAGAAGCCTCATACGTTCTCACTCTGAACTCCGCCTTTATTCTCTTTACTACTTCTAGCATTTCATCCTCACTACCCGTTAAGTAATTCGATAATGATAAAATCTTCTCAATCCTTAGCGACACATTAGACTTAATGAGAAAGTTTATGACCTCGGAGAAAGATCGTTTACCTTTTATGCTCTCTAACTCCTCATATACTTCGTCAGAGACTGTTATGGTTTTCATATAAAACACATATTGATAATATATGTTTTACTTCATTTACCAACATACTATAAAGACCCCCATGAATAAAGCTGAAGCAGCTGTCAACACTCTTCCTAAGCTTTGTATATGATGTCATCCACTCCTTAAGGATGAGGGTAATATGCTAGGAAAATTATCACTGAGTCTGAGGTTATGCCTATCTCACTATCCACGATTAATATATCTCCTCCCCCTATAGATGTTTGGGAGCAGTTTAGATTCTCTCAGAATCAGGTCTCCCTGCCTGAAGACTCTAGCCATCTCCACCATCCCTTACTTCTACTATATCTTCTAGATCGGGTGACGTAAAGAAGCAACTCAGATATTCTACCTCTACAACATCTTCATATATGTCTAAGTCTTCTTCCATTCTATGCGTTAGAGTATGGGATTTGTTGAGGTTCTATGAACTCGCTGGGTTCACGATATAGCGGAAGCATAGACAGCTCAAAAAACCATCTCAAGAAGCATATGATACTACCAACATAGCTCACCATATAATGGGGCCGCTGGGATTTGAACCCAGGACCACGCGGGCCCAAGCCGCGTATCATAGCCATGCTAGACCACGGCCCCTACATTATACGAGTTTTACTATGTTATTTTTTAGCTTTGCGTATCTATGTGACGTATTATCCGTAGATTGATTAAGTTAACACTCTATTTTTCATTGATTTTCGTCAGATTCGTCGAGTTTAATAGATCGACTGTTATCTTCTCCTCAACAATTATTACGAAGTCGTAGGCACAATCATAAAAATCGAATTCTTCGAGTGTGAAAAATATTTGCGTGGATAATCCTTCCTGCTTTCCAAGTCGATGATGACTCTAGGCTAATGCTGAGCAATTTAATTCGTTGAGATATTTAAGGTTCAGACACGTCTACCACCGCAAAACCTAATGATGTATTTCACTGCTAATTCTTCAGCTTCCCTTAGCTTCGGAGGGGATAACCCGGGGATACCGCAAGTCATTAGATAGATGTTTCTAGTTTGTAGAGTCACCTTGCTGTAATCGGCGTCACGATAGGGGTAGATCGCTATGAGCCTCTTAGAATCTGATATTACTAGCTCTCCGCCTTTTAAGATTCTAGGCTCTTTCATGCCTATTCCATGAAAAGATTCACCCTGCTCTGCAAACCTCATCAACATACTGTCTTCGATCTTGTCAGCGTCAAAGGCCGCCAGAGCTACACCGGATTCAGCAGAGGCAAGATTGTAAGAGTCGACAAGCGTGTTTATAGTTGGAAGTTCTTCACCGCTGAGAATTCTCCGGATTAAGGCTTCGGACGCAGGTCTTATCTTTGTGGGGTCAATCCCTATCCTCCAAAAGAAGTTCCTATATAACTTGACTACCGGGTCATCTTTCAAGCTTTCCAACGTGTACCTTGACCTAACACGCTCGTAAACCTCCAGCTTAAACTTCTCTAACTCCTCTGAGACCTTTCTAACCTCCACGGAGTCTAACCTCGCTAACAAGACTAACAAGTCTGGAAAACGTTCCCTAACCTTTTCGTCGATTATTAACTCCATTCCAGCTCACTCGAAACAGGATTTGGTTAAAAGTATCTAATTAGATTTTAGGCTTGTCCGCTTAACTTTGATCATGCATCACTACCTAGTTAGTTGATTTTTATTGTTTAGAGATGTATTGGTGCTTCTTCTGTTACTATTGAATGTATTCTAATATCGTATTCTGCTAGATTTTGAAGTATGGGTGTTGGGGATAAATATTCAGGTGGATAGACTCCTCTAGCCTTGATCTCTTCTTCTCCTAGCATTATTGCGAGTGCGGCTGGAGGTGTCCCGGTTAAGTATGCTGTAGCGGTCGTATCAAAGTCCTCGTATGCTTCTTCATGGCTCATCATCGTATAGATAGTGTACTTCATATGTTTTCTACCTTTCTTTCCTTTAACTTCTACGGCTATTCCAGCATATCCCGATACTTTACCAGCAAGCTCTTCAGGATTCGGTAAAACAGCGTAGAGAACCCTGGCAGGCGAAACCTCCTGACCGTCGACCTTAACTTTCTTCTTACTGAGTAGACCAATTACTTTTAGTACTTTTAGTATTTGGACTACATCTTTAGGTATGGAGAGCTTAAAGTCTACATATTTTATGCCTTTAATGTATTTGGGAAGCGTGAAGACTTCTTCATGTGAGACAGCGTATACGGGTAACCTGTTAATAGGTGATGGAAACTCGTATTCTTCATATCCGCTCAGAGGTGGAAGCTTCTTAAATCTACCATTCTGATAAATGTATGCGGATTCAAAAAGTTCTGCAAAGTATACTTCTTTAGAGAAGAGCGGTGTTAGATGGCTTCTCATGCCTTTAACTATACTGCTTTCACAGTCTCTAATCTTTATAGATTCTACTTTTGTTAATTGGTCTGCAGCATATCTAGCGAAAAGATTAGATAATCCTGGGTCTTCACCCATGCAGATTATTCCTGTTAATCCTCCTTCTTTAAATGCTTCATGGAATTTCAGCTGCTGGTCTGGATCGTCACTTGCTAGGTCTATGTAGTGTGCTCCAGATTTAAGAGAAGCTTTCATCAACTGAATATTGAATCTCGGGAGAGTCGCATTGATCAATACATCCGAATTCTTAGCGATTCTAACTACCTGCTCAATATTCATCGCATTTACTCTCTTTGGAATTACCTTCTTTCTACCTGTTTCTAACGCTACCTTCTTAGCTCTATCATAGTATTTATCTGCAAGTATTAATTCTTCAATTTCTTCGCTTTTCGCAAGATGTTTAGCTATAACTGACCCTACCGCTCCTACTCCAACAATAACTGCTTTCAGAGTTTCACCTCTCGAAAGACTGCCCGAAAGAATAACGACTCATATAAAAGACTGTAGAAAAGAGTAGGCCGACAACAATCCATTAATCTTCACCAAACCAGTTTCCATTAGCTATCTCTATTACTGCCTACGGAGACTTATTTATCTTTCCAAGTCAGGGTAACCACAAGTTTATAAGATTAAGATTTACCGAGATATTACTTTAATAAATATTTCTCGATTCTATGTAGTCTATGAGCTCATAGATGGCTAGAATGTTACGTTCCCTCTATTCTTGGTGCTATTAGGTAGTCTAGTTTTCCTGAAGGGATGGGGAAGCTGAGTTTTATGGGTTTGTTTGTTGATAGGTTCATGATTACTTCTTCTGATAGGTCGCCTCCTGCTTTCACGATCTTGTCTAGATATGTTATGCTGAAGTTTGCCCATACTTCTTTATCCGCTTCTATCTCGTAGACTGCTGCGCCTGTTTTACTAAGCTTTGTCTGAACCGTCCCAAGCTCTCCTTTCGCCAGGAATATCACTTCCTCCGGGTTTATCGTTATCTTCACGTAGTCGCTTACAACATCGCTATCCTTTATAGCGTCTTTCACAGCGTCTACGTTTAATCTAGCTTTCGCATCGAAGGATAGCTTGGGGGTCGTGCTCCTTGCCTCAACAGTCTCCAAAGTATTTAAGGTGAAGGTTCTCTCCCGAGAGCTCGTTGCATCCAGCAGCACTATGCTAAGCTTTCTGGCCTGGTCATCATATACTATCGTTAAGGATTCTCCCTTCTTAACCCTTCTAAGAAACTTCATCATCTCAGATATGCTTAAAGTCATCTGGAGCTCTCCACTACATTCATATTCTTCAGCCGCCGAGTTACTTAGCTCGAAGTCAACTAGAGATATGTGGGCTGGATCCATAGCTATCAACCTAATGCCTTCATCGGTAATCTTGAATGTCCCCTCATCTACAACGGCTTGTACTGCCTTCATCAAGTCCGAGAAGTAATCCGCGCTCGGTAACCTAATCCTAAAAGACATCTTCTCTCGAATTCGATGATGTAACGGGAGTTTAAAAGGTTGACTCTACCAGAAGAGATGGAGATTTTCTTTGTCTTACTTAGAGCAGGAGGGGGTCAAACTTTAGATAAAAATTCGGGCTAACCACTATAATACAATTTAGATATTCAAAGCATTAAGAGAAGTTATCTAGCCTGTGCATGTCGAGTTATAAAAATATTTATTTTAAGAGTGATAGAGATTATTCGAACGGCGCGGCGTAGTATGGAGCTCAGAATCGAGCTAGAAGGATACCTTGAGTTAACCACAGAGGTAAATAGTATAGCGTCTCAGGTATCTGAGTTAATTAGAGAAGTAAATGAAAGATTTAGAGAAAGTATCCAAATAAAGGAAGCTGCTGAGGCTGCAATCATAGTAGAGTATGGTGGAGAAGGAAGAAGGCTTAGAGTAAAGATAATATCTGGGGGAAGGCTTAGAGCTCATGATGCATTTCTCAGATTGAAGAACCTGTTGGTGGAAAAGCTTGGACAATCTATGAAGGTCGGTGTGAGAGAGGTCTTCGTAGATAAGCTCGTAGTCAAGATCTCGGGGGAGCATGTAAATAGGCAATCTGCTGAAGAAAAGCTTAAAGGTGTTGCTGAAATATCAGTAGAAGACAATACATTAGTCTTGATCTTTAGAAACCTATCCGACCACGATATACGTGATAGAATAGTGGATAGAGCGATAAGATTAGTTAGGGAGAAAGAAAAAGTTGTAGAAGAAGCTGAGAAGCTTGCACCATTCGGTACACTTTTGAGGAAAGGTGTAGAGAAAACATTTCTATTCGATGGAGAGATCTCTGCTGAAGCGGAAAGACTCGGATGGGCTAAACGTTATCCGGGTAGAGGTCAATGGATCTTCACAGGCCCCATGACCGCTCTACTTAGAACGTTGTCAGAATTGATAATTGACTACGTTGCGAAACCGCTCGGCTTCCAGGAATGGATGTTCCCGAGACTAATGCCTTTCGATGTATTCCGGAGACTTTCAACCTACGTAGAGCATTTGCCAGAAGGATTATTCTATGTTTGCGCTCCGCCTAGAGATCCATCAGCTTTTGAAGAATTTAAGAGAGAATATATGTTGAGGAGGGAGCTGAGGAAAGATTTACTTAAGAATATTTTAGAAGAGCCTGGATATGTTCTAGAAGCTGTACAGTGTCCACCATTCTACCAATATTTCTCAGAAGAGATTGTTAGACTAGAAGACTTGCCTATCAAGGTCTTCGATGTCTTAGGAGGATGGACTTGGAGAAACGAGGCTGGAGGAGTCGAGGGTATTGTCAGAACAAACGAGTTCTGGAGGATGGAGATGGTCTTCTTGGCAAGCCCCGAGGAAATAATTGAGATAAGAAATAAAGTAACAGAGTTATCGATAGAGTTAATCGATAAGATTCTAGACATGGAGTGGAGGTTGGTGGC
>Ga0105162_1002073_pt1 | contig 10856 bp, 11 predicted proteins | sample JNZ201metaG_FD_81532 | JGI IMG/M metagenome (GOLD analysis project Ga0105162, IMG submission 81532) | Hot spring microbial communities from Jinze hot spring, China to study Microbial Dark Matter (Phase II) - JNZ 20120812A | ecosystem: Environmental > Aquatic > Thermal springs > Hot (42-90C) >...
CAGGAACGAGCAAAGCGCTGGAAGGACGAGTACCTGACCTGGTGGCTCTCCTCGAAGAAGTGACCGCCCGCTGACCCATCGCCCATCAGATCCCGGGCCACAGGCTCCAGCTCCCGAAGCACGTGACGTCCCCCGCTTAACCGCTCAGTTTATTACTGTGGTTGTTGATGGACGGGCAGGATTAACGGGAAAGTGAGCGAGGGATGGAGATAAGGTTCCTCGGAGGGGCCAGAGAGGTGGGAAGGTCAGCGATACTCGTCAAGAGCAAGGGCGGAGCGAGGATACTGCTGGACTACGGGGTGAAGGTGGACCCGGAGGACGAGATCCACTTCCCGATGCACGTATCGCCGAAGGACCTGGACGCCGTTGTCCTGACGCACGCGCACCTCGACCACTCCGGAGCGATCCCGATGCTATTCGTCAGCGCGAGCCCCAGGCTGATCGCGACCGAGGCCACGTACCGGCAGTCGGAGTACCTGCTCAACGACATGATCAAGCTGAACGGCGACCGGCTCTTCTTCGGTGAGCTCGAGGTCCGGAAGGCGCTCGGGAAGGGTGAGCGCGTCAACTTCAACGAGACAGTGAGGGTCAAGGACGTCGAGATCGAGCTGATCGACGCCGGCCACATCCCAGGGAGCGCGCAGGTGATCCTGAACTCGGACAAGACGCTGCTCTACACCGGCGACTTCACCACCGTCAAGACGAGGCTGATGGACGGAGCCGACGTTCCATCGGGAGGCTTCGACGTCGTGATAACCGAGTCGACCTACGCGAGGGAGGACCACCAGCCGAGGAGGGAGCTAGAGAGGGCGCTCGTGGATCAGCTGAGGGAGACGGTCGAGTCGGGAGGGACGGCTCTGGTCCCGGCCTTCTCGGTCTCCCGTTCCCAGGAGGTGGCGATGATCCTCAGGGCCCTGAACTTCCCGCACGACGTTTACATGGACGGGATGGCTAAGGAGCTGACCAACCTCTACCTCGAGCTGGAGGAGTTCGTCGACGGGATTGACCTGCTCGGCCAGGCCGTGAAGAGGGTGAGGTACGTGAGGGGAAGGAGGATGAGGGAGCGCCTTTCAAGTGAGGCGGCGGTCGTGATCTCCCCGGCCGGGATGCTCCAGGGAGGGCCTGCCGTCTACTACGCTAGGTCGGTCGCGGAGCGCGAGGATTCCTCGATAACCTTCGTCAGCTTCCAGGTCCCGGGCACGCCGGGCGAGGCGGTCCTCAGCAGGAGGGTGCTCGAGGCGGACGGCGAATCGATCACCGTCAGGTCCAAGGTCTCCCAGTTCAGGCTCTCGGGCCACGCGGGAAGGAAGGAGCTCCACGATTACCTGAGGAGGACCGCGGAGGGCGCGAGGGTCTTCGCGGTGCACGGTGAGCCGGAGTCCTGCGCGGAGCTGGCAAGGTGGGCGCGGGAGGAGCTCGGAACGGAGGCGGTGGATCCCGAGTTAGGAGCGGTATACGAGGTCTGAGCCGCGTTCCGGTTTTAAAGAGAGCCCGGGTCACGAGAAGGGGAGTTGGAGCCGAGGTCACCCACCTATGGCGAACGGGTGCTACTGCTGACGGAGAAGGGCAACAGGTACCTGATCACCCTGAAGAGGGGCGAGCGCTTCCACTCCGAGGACGGCGTCCTCGGCCACGACGAGCTCGTCGGGAAACCCTACGGTTCCGTGGTGGAGACCAGCACCGGCACCAAGGTCGCGATCCTCTACCCTCAGGTCTACGACCTCCTAGCCTCGATGCCGAGGAAGACCCAGATCGTCTACCCGAAGGACCTAGGGCTGATGGCGTTCCTTCTCGACGCGAGGCCCGGATCGGTGATCGTCGAGGGAGGTACCGGGAGCGGCGTCCTGGCCCTTTACCTGGCCACACGAGTCCATCCCGGAGGAAAGGTGATCAGCTACGACCTCTCCGACGAGTACTTTCCCGCGGTGAGGAAGGCGGCCGAGCGGCTCGGGGTTCAGGAGGCCGTGGAGCTGAGGAGGGGGAACCTGAGGGACGCCGACGTCGAGGGAGCGGACGGGTTCGTCGCCGACGTCCCAGAGCCGTGGGAGGTGATGCCCGCAGCGAGGAGGTGCCTGAAGGGAGGTGGGGTGTTGGTCTCGATCGTCCCGTCGGTCAACCAGCTGGAGCGGTCCGTTGTGGCGATGCGGAGGAACGGCATCATCGACCTCTTCGTCGGAGAGCTGATGATAAGGCCGTGGAGGGTGAGGGAGGGTGCGACGAGGCCGGTCCACGTCACGAGGGGCCACACGGTCTTCGTGATCTCCGGGAGGAAGCTGGAGGAGCAGGACGTCTCGGGCTGGAACCTGAAGCTGCCTTTCGGGTTCAGGTAGAGCTGGACATCGCCTCGAGCCTCGCGAGGTAATCGATCAGCTTAGCGGAGAGCTCCTCAGCGTGCTGGAACGGGTAGCTCTGAGGGTACCTGCAGGAGAGCTTGAGGAAGTAGCTGGAGGAGTAGCTCGCCGCTGCGACTGCGGCCATCTCGCTCAGCCTCTGGTGTTCCTCGATCTCCTCCAGCGATTCCAGACCTCTGCTCCTGAGGACGTCCTCGTCCTTCCTCCTGCGCTCGAGTATGTCCTCCGGCCTGAAGTCGAGGAAGACGATCGCGTGGGGCCTGATCGCGTCCAGCAGCGGCGGAGGCAGCCCCGGGTAGTATCCCACGGGGGTCTTGATCAGCGCATGCGTGTCGATCAGGACCTTCCCCTCCATCCTGCCGATCCTCTCGGCCGCCTCAATCTGGACGGCCCTGTAATCCTCGACCGGGATGACCTTCCTCATCTCGTCCCTGTTGGCGACGCCGTACCGCTCCCTAGCGATCTCGAACATCACGGTTCCGAGGTTGGTCACGGTCACGTCGGGCGCCCTCTCCCTCACCATGTTCAAAACGGTCGTCTTGCCGGAGCCGGGGACCGCCGTGACGATAACCCTGACCAAGGCCTGCGATCATACGCTTCACTGCGGTCCTAATAGACGTGCGGTGCGAGTTCTCTCACACGGCGCCCGGCCTCCACCGGGATTCCGCTCCGCCAGCCGCGCCGACGATCGGGCCTCAGTCCAGCCTGATGTTCGGTATCAGCGACAGGGCCGCCTCCCTCACGTCCTCCCTCCTCACGGTCTTCCTGCCCGCGGCGAGGGCCCTCCGGATGGCCTCGTTGCTGACCATGATCCCCACCTCCTCGAGGACCCTCCTCAGCTCCTCCGCGGCCTCCTCGCTCACTCGCTCCGCGCCAGCCTTCTTCAGGAGCCTGTGCATCGGTGCCGTCGAGAGCTCGCTCATCCCCGGCCTTAGATGCCGTGTGGGGTATGAGAAGGTTCGCCCAAGGCTGCGCCTCACCCGGGGATGCTTTTATTGAAGGACTGCAACCCGGCGGCGGGTTGGAGCGCGAGAAAGGGGGCGGGATCGCCGAGCTCAGGGAGAGGATCAGGGAGGTCACCTTGAGGATCGTCGAACTGATGGCCGAGAGGGAGAAACTGGTGAGGGAGGTCGCGGCCCTCAAGTCCGGATCGGGCGAGGGGATCGTCAACCCAGAGGTCGAGAGGGAGCTGAGGAAAGCGGTGGTGAGTCGGGCGGCGGAGCTGGGGCTCGACGTCGAGACGGTCATGAGGGTTCTGACGCTACTTCTGAGGAGATCAACCGAGATCCAGGCGAAAGGACAGGGTCCTCAGGGGATGACGCACATGGACCTGATGAGGCTCGCCAAGCGGATGGAGCGGGAGGGAAGGGAGGTCGTGCACATGGAGGTGGGTGAGCCGACGCTCGGAGCGCCGGAGCACATCGCGGCCCAGCTGACCGATGCAGCGCTGAAGGGGTACGCGTTCTACGGAGAGGCCCACGGGCTTCCGGAGCTGAGGTCGGCGATCGCTGAGGACCTGAACGAGAGGTTCGGCGTCGACGTGAAGCCGGAGCAGGTCGTCGTCACGCAGGGAGGGAGGTTCGGGATCTACCTCGCGATGGCGGCCACGCTCTCCATGGGCGACGAGGCGCTGGTGATCGACCCCTCCTGGCCCCACTACAAGCAGGTGATCTCGATGCTCGGGTGCAGGGCCGTCGTCCACAGCACCTCCCTCGAGGGCCGCTGGCTCCCGGACCCGGCGAAGCTCGAGGGCCTGACGTCGGACTCGACGAGGCTGATGGTCCTGAACTACCCCAACAACCCGACGGGTGCCGTGGTCGGAAGGCAGCTGCTTCATGAGCTGGTGGAGGTGGCGCGCCGGAGGAACCTCTACGTCATCAGCGACGAGGTCTACATGGACTACTCCTTCGGTGAGCACGTGACAGCGCTCTCCGCTGGCTACGAGCGGGTCATCATGATCATGTCCTTCTCCAAGAGCTGGGGGATGACGGGCTACAGGGTAGCGTACGCGGTCGCACCGGTCGAGGTCGCGGAGAGAATGGCCAAGCTGCAGGGGAGCCTGCTCACGTGCGTCCCCGAGTTCGTTCAGGTCGCGGCGCTCAGGGCCCTCTCCGACAGGGAGACCCCGAGGGCCTACCGTGACCACATGCTGAAGGGGATCGAGGTGATGTGCAGGTACCTCGACGCGATCGGCGCGGAGTACGTCAGGCCAGGAGGAGGGATGTACGTCTTCCCGAGGATCCCGCTCGGCGGAAGGGACCCGATGGAGTTCGCCCTTGACCTGCTCCGGAAGAGGGGCGTGGCCGTCGCTCCCGGAACCGTCTTCGGCGACTACCGCGAGTTCTTCCGGCTCAGCGTCGGCGACTCGCTTGAGAAGCTGGAGAGGGGCATGGCAGCCCTCGCGGAGGAGGTCAATTCACTGCGTAATCCCAGAGGATAACACGGAGGATATCCCGGTTCCGGTCCGGGAGGCGTCCCAGTGGAAAATATATAGCATATGAGGGATTCAGAGACGCAGAGGGAAAAGGGATGGCGGTGCTCGGAAGGGTCGTGTGCCCGCACTGCGGCAAGCTGACGATCAAGGGGAAGTACTGCATGAACTGCGGCAAGGAGCTGGAGGCCCCACCGGCGCAGACGACCCCGGTCACACAGCAGGTCGTCCAACCTGAGCCCGTTATCGCGACAGCCGCTTCCGGACAGACGACCCCAATCGGTCCGTCGGAGCAGAGGTCCCAGGCAGCCGAGACGGTGCAGACCGGTGAGCAGACGAAAGAGGCAACTGGGGAGGACATCGCTGAGGAGAGGCGGGTTGTTGAGCAGCTATCGAAGCTCTACAACTGGCAGATCAAGCTGATCAACCTCTTCCTCGAGGGCGAGTCGACGCCGGAGATCTTCATGGAGATCTACTCGGACTACGAGTCCAGGATCAAGGCCCTCAACGAGAAGCGCCTCGAGATGATCGCACGGTACGAGAGCAGGATGAAGGAGCTCACGCAGAGGCTGGAGACTCTGAAGCTGAGGCACGAGGTCAGCGAGATCTCCCAGCGCGAGTACATCCGGCAGAAGATCGAGATCGACAACGAGCTCGGCAAGCTCAAGCCCAAGCTCGCGGTCCTGCAGAACCCGATCGAGATCAAGATAGGCGACATACCGAAGTTCAGGGAGGACGTCCTGAAGCTGATAGACGACGTCAAGGCGAAGGGACCTCAGCTGAAGCTCCCCCAGGATTTCGTCGAGAGGGTCGTGGGGAACCTGAACGCGCTGCTGGACGCAATGCAGGACCTCGTCAAGCAGTACGAGCGGATCAGGACGGAGATCCTGAAGCTCGAGGTGAGATACAAGGTTGGCGAGCTGGCCCACGAGGAGTACCTGACCCAGAAGCGCAGGCTCGAGCGCCAGCTGGAGCTGACCTTCTGAGCGGGCACCCCGGTCAGGTTACCTCTTCCACCCATAACCCGTTTATAATCAGGTTTATTGAACGGTGAGGGATCGGCGGACCGGGAGAGACATGGAGGCCGGCCGAAGGCCTTCCTGGACGGTTCGGGATCTCGTGGGGCTCGCGGCGCTATCGGTCGTCTCGGGGCTCGTCTTCGCGGTCTGGAGCCACCTGGTGGCCCCGGTAGCGTTCGGACTCGGCGGGCACCTCGGGGTGGCTGCCATCTACGGCGTCTGGTACATCGGAGGGACGCTGCCGGCGTACGTGCTGAGGAGGAGGTGGGCCGCCTTCGTCGGCGAGACGATTGGAGCGATAGTGGAGCTGCTGCTGGTCAGCCCCTACTCGGTCCTGCTCTACTACTACGGTCCAGCGCAGGGGATAATGAGCGAGGCAGCCTTCGCCCTCAGGAGGTACAGGAAATGGGGGTACGGAACCATGGCGCTCGCCGGCGCCCTCCCCGTCATAGCGGCCTACCCCTTCGACTGCCTCGTCTCGCCCTTCTATCCGCGGTGCCGGTTCTACCCGTTGGAGCTTCACGCATCGATCGTCGCCGCCATGGTCGTCAGCGGTGCCCTCCTCGGCGGGGTCCTGGTCAAGGCTGTGGTGGACGCCCTGGTGGCTGCGGGGAGGCTCAAGGGGTGGCCTGTTGCTCAGGCTGAAGTCGTTCAGGGCAAGGCGGGGTGAGTGGAGGGGGCCGAGGGTCGACGCTTCCGTCAGCGACGGCGCTGTGGTGGCCCTCGTCGGACCCAACAGCTCGGGGAAGACCTCGACGCTGCTGGCCATCGCGAGGCTGATCAACCACGAGGGGTACGCTGAGCTCGACGGTGCTGAGCTCTCCTCGATCGACGGGCGCGTCCTCAGGTCGAAGGTCTCATACGTCCCTGATGACCCGGTGAGCTACCTGGTCAGGAACCACGTGCTGGACGAGGTCATGGCAGGCCCTGAGTTCCTCGGCATGGACCCCGACGACGCCCTCAGGCGATCTCTCAAGGCCCTGGAGGCCGTTGGGCTCGGGAGGAGGGCCCTCGACCCCGTGGAGGCGCTCTCGGGAGGGCAGCTGCAGAGGCTCGTCATGGCCTGCTCCCTCGTCACGTCGCCCTCTCTCCTGCTGGTGGACGACGCCCTCTCCCAGGTGGACTCCGAGGGGAGGAAGGCAATCGCTGAGGCACTGGGGGATGCGGTGGGTTCCGGGACCTCGGTCCTGATCGCCGTCAGCGACCCCGGGAAGCTCCCCCTGAGGCCCGACGGCGTGATCGAGCTTCCTCCGGCGGAGAACCAAGAGCTGAGGCTGCCCGAGCTGCGCGGTTCCGGAGTTCACGGCTCCAGGCTGTCGCTCGTCGCGAGGGGCATCGGGTTCGGGTATCCGGGAACTGGGGATGTGCTGCGGGAGGTCGAGCTGAGCGCACAGGGCGGTGAGGTCATCGGCATCACGGGCCCCAACGGATCCGGCAAGACGACGCTCCTCAAGCTCCTCACGGGCGTCCTCAAGCCGAAAAGGGGGACGGTGCTGCTGAACGGCTCCCGGCCCGGACCCCCGCGATCCCTGTACCTCCCGCAGAACCCGGACCCGGTGCTGACGGAGCGGACCGTGTGGGAGGAGCTCGTCCCTCTCGTCTCGAACGGTCTCGTCGAGCCTCCCGATGAGACGACGCGCCTTGCCCTCGAGAGGACCACCATAGGGGAGTTGGGCGCGGGTTCAAGGAGGGTTCTGGCGACCTACCTGCTGGCCGCCAGGAGGCCTGCTGTTCTGGCCCTGGACGAGCCGACCGCGGGCCTCGATCCGCGGAACGCCGGTTCGATCGGGAACCTCGTGAGCAGGGTTGCTGAGGAGGGCTCCCTGGTGCTGATCTCGTCCCACGACGAGTCCTTCGTAGAGCGGGTTGCCAGCAGGGTCTTCAGGCTGGAGGAGGGGAGGCTGGTTGAGCTCTGATCTGATGGCCAGCAGGAGGAGCGCTGTACACCCGATCGTCGCTTCCATCGCGGTGGCCCTGTTGGCTGGCGCCGTGACGCTCGAGAGGGAGATAGGGGGATCGCTGATCATCGCCCTGGCCTCGCTGGTGCTCGCCCTTCTGGCGGTGAGGAGGCCCTCGCTGATAGCGACGTGGGCCATCAGGTTCCTCCCGATGGGCCTGGGCCTGGGCGCCTTCGCGTTCCTCGCCTCAGGGGGAAGGGAACCGTGGCTGGTGGCGCTGCTCCTCGTGAGGGTGGAGGCGATGGTGATGGGGTCGATGCTCCTCGCCTACGGCGTCGAATCTTGGGAGCTGGCCTACTCGCTCCGTTCCGCGGGCCTCCCGGGATGGTTCTCCGCATCGCTGGGGATCGCGCACGTCCTGCTGAGGAGGTCGCTCAGGGCCCTCGAGGACGTGATGGCCGCGCTCAGATCGAAGGGCGTGATCTCCTCGCCTCTTCACCCGGTGACGCGTCTGGGAGTGCTCGTCAGGGCGCTCGTTGCCGAGTCGCTCTCGTCGGCCGAGAAGGTCTCGGTGGCGCTCGAGGCGAGGGGGTTCGACCCTCAGACCTGGAGGCCCTTGAGGCGGGTTCCCTTCCGCAGGAGCGACGCGCTGGTGCTGGCCTTCGCTATCTCGGTGGTTCTACTATCGGCCCTCCTCTGACCCTCCCGCATCACCTCTAAATCGAGCCAGACGGCTTTCATTGTGACCCCCGGTAGCTCAGCCTGGTAGAGCGCCCGGCTGTAGAGGGCGGCGGTCGCCGGCCCTCGCCGGCCGGCCAGGCTACATCCCGCAAACACCGGGTGGTCGCAGGTTCAAATCCTGCCCGGGGGACCACTCAACTTCCTGGCATCTCCATTGCAGCAGCCGCACGATTCAGCGCTGGGGCGCCTGCCTTGTCCCAATGATAATCTTTAATCGGGCCGCAGACGTCTGCTTCGGTCAGAAGATGCTCAGGATCGAGAACGTCTCCAAGCACTTCGGCGGCGTGAAAGCGCTCAACTCGGTCTCGCTTACCGTCAAGGAGGGGGAGCTGGTGGGCCTGATCGGTCCCAACGGATCGGGGAAGACCACGCTGATCAACGTCGTGACAGGCTACTACCGACCCGATGGAGGGGCGATCTACCTCAGCGGCCGTAACATAACTGGGATGAGGCCGCACGAGATCGCCGGTCTGGGAATCGCGAGGACCTTCCAGGTCCCGAAGGTCTTCAGGAGCATGACGGTCGCTGAGAACCTCATGGCGGCACTCTCCTACAACAAAGAGGCCCGAGAGGGCGCAACGGAGCGCGCAGAGTGGTTGCTGCGGGAGCTCGGACTGGTGGACAAGCGGGATGATCTGGCCTCGAACCTCTCCGGCGGCCAACAACGGATGCTCGAGATCGCAAGGGCGCTGATGCTGAAACCGAGACTGCTCCTGCTCGACGAACCGACCGCGGGCCTCAACCCGGCCGTTATCGAACGCCTCAGGGATCTGTTGCTGAGCGTGAAGGAGTCTGGCACAGCGGTTCTCATGGTGGAGCACAACATGAGGGTCGTATCCACCTTCTGCGACCGCGTTGTCGCGATGAACGAGGGCGTGGTCGTCGCAGAGGGCAGGCCTGAAGAGGTTCTCCTGAACGAGGCCGTGATAGAGTCTTACCTGGGAAGGTGAGACGTTGCTGCCCCTGGTCATCGAGGGGCTGGTTGCGGGTTACGGCGACCTGCAGGTCCTCCGCGGCGTGAACCTTACGGCTCCGAGGGGTGGGCTGACGCTCGTGATAGGCCCCAACGGCTCCGGCAAGTCGACCCTGCTCAAGACGGTCTTCGGAATGACCCGGGTCTTCTCAGGAAGGATAACGCTCGGCGACAGGGAGATCACGCGCATGAAGCCTCACGAGATAGTCAGGGCCGGTGTCGGGTACGTGATGCAGAGGCGAAGCGTCTTCCCGTACCTGACGGTTGAGGAGAACCTGCGCATGGGAGGATGGGCTATCAGGGACGATAGCTCCAAGCTACAGCGGAACATCGATGCGGTTTTGGAGCTCTTCCCGCAGCTCAAGGAGCTCCTGAACCGGAAGGCGGTGCTTCTCAGCGGAGGCCAGGCGAGGCTGCTCGAGATCGCCCGAACTTTGGTCGCAGACCCGGCACTCGTGATGATCGACGAGCCCTCAGCGGGCCTCTCGCCGAAGATGGCGAACGCCGTCTACCAACACATCATGAGGCTGAAGGAGTTCGGGAAGACCGTGCTGCTGGTGGAGCAGAACGTCAGGAGCGCTCTTCCCCTCGCCGATCACGTCTGCGTCATGAGGGAGGGAACGGTCGTGCTCGCCTCACCTCGTGAGGAGGTGGAGGGCCAGCTCAGAGATGTGATCGCGAGCTGGCTCAGATACTGAAGATCTCGCTCCGTGTAAGCCTCCGAAGGGTCGAGGCCAGACCGTCAGGCTCGACGAGCAGCACCAGCGCCAGCAGCGCGCCGTAGAAGAGGAGCGTAGCCTCACCAAGCCCGGCGGTGAAGTAGAAGTAGATCACGGCGTTCGTGAGACCCCCTATCAGAGACCCCACCAGCAGAGCCTTACCTCCCAATAGCGTTATCACAGGTCCGAGCAGGCTGACGGACGTCGAGTTGAAGGCGTCGACGTGGACGTAGGAGAGCCAGAGGGCGTGGAGGGCACCAGCAAGTCCAGCGAAGAGGGCGCTCAGAACGAGCGAGACCAGCTTTACCTTTGAGACAGGAATTCCCAGGCTCTCGGCGGCCTCCTCATCATCCCGGATGGCCATCATCGCCATCCCTAGGTAACTCCGCTTGAGCCTGACGAAGGTGATCGATGCGATCGAGAGGATCACGAGCGCGATGAGCACGACCACCTCCCTCGTGTAGGCCGGGTCTATCCTGAGCACTATGCCCGAGCCGCCGCCGCTGAACCAGTCGGTGTTGAGCGTGACGAAGTAGACGGCCACCGAGAGCGCGTACGTCGATAGCATGAAGAAGGGGCCCCTGAGCCTCAGAGCCGGAATGAGTGGCACCACCAGCACCGAGCCGGCAAGGGCTGCGAGTGCAATGCTCAACATAGGGTTTCCTGTGAAGCGGACGAGGTGTGCGAAGGCCATGGCTGAGGTGCCGAAGAACATGGCATGTCC
>Ga0105162_1002074_pt1 | contig 10854 bp, 10 predicted proteins | sample JNZ201metaG_FD_81532 | JGI IMG/M metagenome (GOLD analysis project Ga0105162, IMG submission 81532) | Hot spring microbial communities from Jinze hot spring, China to study Microbial Dark Matter (Phase II) - JNZ 20120812A | ecosystem: Environmental > Aquatic > Thermal springs > Hot (42-90C) >...
CCATTAGCAATCGGCCTACGAGTGGGACCCAAAACCACGGCAAACCCTGGGCCAACGAGGGTGGGGAAAATCAAGTAAGTGAGGACTAATATGCAGGATAAAGTCTTCAAGCTGTTCATAGTTTTACTCTCTATAATTGCCGCCATTTACCTCCTGGAAAAACTCTGGTTTATCCTGAAATGGCTGAAAGACATCCTGGTAATGCTGGCCCTTTCGTGGATGATAACCTTCATTCTGGACCCCATCGTCAACGCCTTAGCCTCGGTTTCTTGGACTATAAGGAGGCCACGCCTGCTTCATGCTTCTCCTTCTTCCGGAACCTTTTCCTTAAAAATCCCTTACGCGGCCGCAGTTGTGATTGTCTACCTTGTCCTCATTAGCCTTGTGCTGGCCGGAGGCACCCTTCTATTGCCCTCCACAATTCAGCAATCAATCCAGCTGGCTGCGAAGTTCCCCGAGTTTTTGAACCAGGCTCCGATGTTGGCGGTTTCCCTGCAGAAATTTCTGGAGCAATTTAACATTGACCTGGACCTTTACACCCTGGCTCGCTCACCAGAGCTTGTTAAATGGGCACAAAATTTTGGGTCTTTGCTCATAAGCTGGGCGGTAGAGGCTGCCGGCAAACTGGCGACCTTCGTGGCCCAGGCCTTCATTGTTTTTATCTTGAGCTTTTACCTTATGCTGGAACAAAAAAAGATAGCCAGTTTGATCCGTGAGCTGGTCCCACCTTCTCTTCACGATGAATTGAGCTTTATCTCCGATGCATTTCAGAAGACTTTTGGAGCATATGTGCGAGGGGAAGGAATTGTGGCTATCCTCTACAGCCTTGGAGTAATCCTTGTGATGGAAGCGGCCGGGTTAAGTTTTGCCTTGCCAGTTGGCCTTTTCTGTGGCGTTATAGCACTTGTCCCTTACATTGGTGACCCAATAGCAATGTTTCTTCCGGCCTTGCTGGCTTTGTTTCAGCGCCCTGAGGTTACCCTCTGGGTCCTTCTGCCTCTGGTGGTTTACCAGCAAATTTTGGTCCGCATCCTTTTGCCCAAGATAATAAGCGAAGCTACAGGAATGCCTGCCTTCTTAGTAATCCTAAGCATCCTGATCGGGGTGAAAGCCATGGGTTTTTTAGGCTTCATCTTTGCCATCCCCTTGGCAGGAATGCTCTACGCTGTTGGTTTTTACCTGCTCCGTAAATACAGAAATTAAGAGAAGGGGCTGCTGCGTTGCCCATGACGGCCTCCTTATTCGCAAAGTCCTCGCCGGAGACCTCACCCTGCCCGGAAAAGTGGCCCAACGACATCCACTGTTTTACCACTGAAGCAATCAAGATGTGGATAGGAGGGGCGGCCGCCGGGAGAAAAGGGAGGAGATGGGCATTTATAGCGGGCGGACAGATGGACTCTATTTACAGGAGCATGTACCGGCTTCCACCCACCAGCAGTAAGTGTCGCAGCACCCCGTCGGGCAGTAATCGGGTTCATTGCAACAGCGGTGACACCAGTACTCCCAATATTGAAGTGTCTGGCAATCACAGAAACCCAGGGCCCGATAGTCCCAGCAGTAAGTATCTGGTTGTGGGAGAGCCACAGGGGGCAAAAACACCTCTAACCTGCAACGCTCTGAGAGGTACTCCAAGGATGCAGGTTGCGGGGTAGCATCCGGCGAATTGGGTGGCAGGAATGGTTCTATTCTAAATCGGCCCTGAAAGGGGTCCTGGGCCAATACCGCCTGCACAGAGATGCTCGCTACCAGCAATGCAGCTATTAGCATTATGGTGGTGACCACCAGAGTTCTTCTGGACGATCCAGCATGTCTGACCATTTGAATCACCTCCTTTCCATCTGATTTTGCAGGGCTTAATATCTCTGGCCTACTTTGACCAGATTTTCTAATTGCTCCAGGGAGAGAACAATGCCTCGGCTGGCAATGATTCCTTGCTTGTCTACTAAGTAAAAGAAAGGGAAGGCTGGCACCTTATATGCCCTTATCACCTCCTCTGAGGCGTTCAGGACAGGGAAGGTCAGCCCCTCTTTATGAGCCAGGGCCCAATTATCTTCCTGGGAGCCACGCGAGATCATCAGTACGGCTATATCCGGATGTATCTCTTGAAAGTCCTTCAGAGAAGGGTAAACCTGCTCGCAGGCGGGGCACATAGTAGAAGTAAAGGCAAGGAGAACCTGCCTTCCTGAGAAGTCCCGGAGCGAAACGGACCGACCTTCTATGTCAGATAGGGTAAACAGGGGAGCCTGGGTTCCTAATTCCAGGCCCATTGGCCTTTGGAAAGGTTCCAGGGCCTGAATGACACGGCTCTGTAACTGGTTCATCCGTATAAACAAAGCGAGATTCGCCACTAATAACAGGATCACAGCACCCTGAAGCATCAATAGTAATATCTCCACCTTTCTGTTCATCGCACCTCTCCTGGCACCATAGACTGGGCAATCCTCAGGATTTCCTCCAAAGGAAGATCCGAGAGCATCTCAATCTTGAGTTCGTCGGCGTACCAGGTTAGCAATTTACCATCCGTAAAGGTATACTCTTTTACTCCGAACTTAAAGCGAGTGGTAATCTTAAGCTTGCCCTGCAGCCCTGTATTTAACACACCTACCTGGTTACCAATGCTCACCCTCTGACCCGAAGGCAGGGACCTGTCGGCAGTGGCACGGCTCTGAACGATCTCAACGAACCAGGTTTTCCCGGCATATACCTGCCTAAAGTTGCCCCGGATGCTCTCCTCATAAGAGTAGATGAGGGAGGCCGGCAAATAGGTTGGCCGTAGAGGGGTGAAATCAATATAAGAAGATGGCATGATGATTTTAAATCTGCCCCTGAAGAAGTCGGGTTGGAACCAGCAGGCGAGCGCCTCCGCCACTTTAGCCCTGATGGGAAGGGTGGAAACCATGGTTCCGGTGACAATGAGCAGTGCGGCAATAACGGCCAGGATGAACTTTTGTTTCATCCTCACCACTGGACGGAAAGCTTGCCCAAACCCTTGAATAGTTCGCATCAAATGCTGGAACCGCGTTGGGTAAGTCGCTCTTACCAGCCTTGCCTGCAGGTGGCTCCAGGCCTGGGGCGAGGGAGCGGCGTGGGCCGCCCTTAGTTGCAGGAACTGACCAATGCGGCTCCGCAGCGCCGATAGGGCGGCCAATTCCTGTTGACAAGTATCACACCAGGCCAAGTGGGCCTGTATCAATGCCCGTTCAGAAGGGGTTACTTCATTATCCAAATAGGCGACGAGCAGTTTGTTCACCTCCTTACATTTCATTTTGCCACCTCCTTTAAGGGAAAAGCGCATTGGGCTGCCTCCAGTTCCTTGCGCAGGGTTTTAAGCGCTAGATCAAGCCGTGATTTGACTGTGCCTACGGGGATATTAAGGATCTGGGCAATCTCGGCATAAGATAGGCCCGAATAATAACGTAAGATCACAACCGCTCGCAATTTTTCACTTAGCCGGCTCAGCGCTTGCCGGATTGCTTCCTCATCTTCTAACTGATCCGGGAATGACGGATGGTCAGCCAGCGCTAATGGAGAAACCTTTTCTAAATTGATGGTGAGAAGGCGATGCTTGCGCCGCCGATTTATACACTCATTCACTGTAACACGATACAGCCAAGTTGTGAAAGCCCCTTTTGCAGGCTCAAAAGTAGGTAGCGACTTATATACCTGGAAAAAGACTTCCTGGAGTACATCTTCGGCTTCGTCAGCGTCGTCCAGCATCAAGTAAGCGATCTTGTAAACCAGGTTTTTGTACTGATGAAAGAGATCGGCGAAGGCCTGCTCATCCCCTGCTTGGCAACGGCGTATCAGTTCCAAAGCATCCCCCCTGGGGTCACGTTCCAAAAAATTATACGCTGTTTTTCAGTCAAAAGTTCGGTAACATCCCGAGTGCAGAAGTCAAGCGGCTTAATCACCGGCTTTAGTTTCTTATCCTCTTGGTCGTAACGCCTAAGCCCGGTGCCGTCGGGCCGCTATAGAGCAAGAATTCTTTCTGGCAACGGCATGACTGGTCAGAAAGGCTGTAAGGTGTCGGTCATTACGAGCGTAGCGAAGCAAGCGGTATTTAGAAGGATGTGGGTGGAACAAAGGGCGGGCATATTCCTGTGGCCGCGCCGGTTTAAGGGGGAACGGGAAAGGGGCGTGAAGCAAGGTTGGTTTTATTTTCCTGATGGTTGGCCCGAATGAACCAGCAGCCCTTGGTAACATTCTAAGTGATGGGAGGGTCCATTGACAGGGTAAATAGCTCGGTGCTATAATGGAATTTGGGGGGAAAGTTTATGGAGTTCAAGGATTACTACAAAATCCTCGGCGTGGACAAAAACGCTTCTTTGGAAGAGATAAAGAAGGCCTACAGGCGCCTGGCCAGGCAATACCACCCGGATATGAACCCGGGCAATAAAGAAGCCGAGGCCAAATTCAAAGAGATAAATGAGGCCTACGAGGTCCTGTCTGACCCTGAAAAGCGCCGTAAATACGATGCTATGCGGGAAAGCTGGTGGCAGTGGCAAAGGATGGGAGGCTCACCTGAATCCTACGACTGGAGCCGGTGGTATGGCCATGGCTGGCCTGGGGGAACTTTCCGGGTGGAATTTAAAACCCTTGAGGATTTGCTGGGAGATTTCTTCAAAACCTTTTTTGGAGATTTTGACCTCGGCGAACGTTTCCAAACCCGAACTGCAACTCGCGAGGCAGAAGCAACAGTGACTATAACCCTTGAAGAAGCTTTCACCGGAACCACCAGGATACTGGAAATAGACGGACGCCGGGTTGAAGTCAAGATACCGCCAGGGGTCAAAGATGGATCCCGCATACGCCTGGCCGGCCTCGGAGGATATGTATACGGCCGCGGTTACCAAGACGTTTACCTCAAAGTTAACATACAACCTCATCCCATCTTCCGCCGCGAGGATGATGACCTGTATTGCGAAATACCGGTGGACCTTTACACTGCCGTCCTGGGGGGTGAGGTGGAAGTTCCAACCTTATCAGGCAAAGTCCTTCTAAAGATACCACCTGAAACCCAGGCCGGGCAGGTATTCAGATTGAGGGGGCAAGGTATGCCCAACGTCAATAACCCTTCGGTCAAAGGCGACCTTTTCGTAAAGGTGAAGGTTCAGCTCCCCAAAAACTTAACTCCAAAGGAGAGGGAACTCTTCCGAGAGCTGGCTAAATTGAGGGCTGGGAGGAGATAACTATGCTGGAACCATTGCTCAACTATTCACCTACCGGAAACCCAATGGTTAGCCTTTACCTTAATACTGATATGACCAGACGCCTCAAGGAGGAGGTGCTTCTGGTCCTTAAGGGCTTTCTCAAGGAAGTCTCTGATAGGGCGAACCCTGATGACCTGGAGAAAATTGAAAACTTCTTTACCCTTGAATATGACTGGCAGGCCAGGGGGATAGCAGTCTTTTCCAATGCTGAAGATGGTTTCTGGCTCCCTTACCCCTCCCCAAGGCCTTTTGTCGATGAAATCCATGTGCTTCCAGAACCCTACATCCGTCCGCTGGTTCACCTTTTATTCCAGCACGAGCGATACGGCATAGCCCTGGTGAGCCGGGAACAGGCTCGCTTTTTCAGCTTCAATGCGGAGGAACTGGAAGAATTCGGTGGGATAAGTGGGACTATTCCCGGCCGCCACAAGCAGGGAGGTTGGGCTCAGGCCCGCTATCAGCGCCACATAGATGAACATGCTGCCCAACAGTTAAAGAATGCGGCTGAGGCTTTTACACGCCTTTGGGAAAAGGAAAAGTTTGATTATGTGATCCTGGGAGGAACAGAGGAAAACATTAAAACTTTCTTGGAATTCCTCCCACGCCCTGTTCAGGAAAGCATTGCTTTGACCTTTACCGCGGATATAATGGCTTCAGCAACGGAGCTTAAGGAAGAGCTTCTGGGTCTTATAGAAGATTTTGAGCGCAAGCGGAATGAAGAGCTTGTCCGCCAGGCTTTAACTGAAGCGGCTAAGGGCCGTAGAGCCACTTCAGGCATTGATGACACCATCAATGCCGTGAGGGAAGGGAGGATTAACATCCTCCTCCTGGACCCTGAGCTCAAGTTGCCCGGAAAAAAGTGCTCCAATTGCGGATACATGACTTCTCAGCCCATAGGACTGTGCCCGATATGTTCATCCACCCTTCAGGAAAGGCCTGATATTCTGAACGATGCCGTAGCTGAAACCCTCAGGAAGGGAAGTAAAATCATAACCATTACCGGCAACCGTGAACTTGCCTCAGCAGGCGGCATCGCTTCTATTTTGAGATACTGAAATTAGGAGGTACAGGAGAGCATGTATCAACTTGACCAGTTTACGGAGAAAGCGCAGGAAGCAGCAATGCGCACCCATGAAATAATTCAACGCTTCGGCCATTCTATGGCCGATACCGAACATATGCTTTTGGCTTTGCTGGAGCAAACGGATGGGGCTGTCCCCATGCTCCTGGAATCAATGGGGGTTGACCCTGCCGAGATGAGAAGCGACCTGGAGAAAATCCTCAGGGCTTTACCTCAAGCTCCGTCTTTCTATGCCCCCTTCTCCTTCGCCCAATTTTACATGACCCCCCGCCTCAAGAGGGTAATGGATTTAGCTAAAGAAGAAGCCCGGCGGATGGGAGATCAGTACGTCTCCACTGAGCATATATTCTTGGCGATCGCCAGTGAAACAGGCTCCCATGCCGCCAGACTTCTGGCCCGCTATCACATTACCAAAGCTGATATATACGAAGCTATAAAAGAACTGCGTAAAGGTCAGAGGGTGTTGGATCCGGATATGGAAAGCCGATACAAAATCCTGGAACGTTTTAGTCAGGACCTTGTCCAGATGGCCCTGGAGGGCAAACTTGACCCGGTCATAGGCCGCGAGGCCGAAATAATGCGGGTGATGCAGGTCCTGTGCCGGCGCATAAAGAACAACCCCGTTTTAATAGGGAAAGCGGGCGTGGGCAAAACCGCCATCGTGGAAGGCCTTGCCCAGAAGATAGCAGCGGGGGAAGTCCCCGAAATCCTCCAGGGGACCAGGATCCTCTCCCTGGACCTGGGAGCCATGATTGCCGGGACGAAGCTCCGGGGAGAGTTTGAGGAGCGCCTGAAAGCCGCCATAAACGAGATCACCAGCTCCAAAGGGAAGATCATCCTCTTTATAGACGAAATCCACACCATCGTTGGCACTGGAGGAGCCCTCGGAGCTATGGATGCAGCTACAATTCTCAAGCCAGCTTTGGCCCGGGGCGAACTCCGGTGCATCGGAACCACTACGCCGGATGATTACCGCAAGTTTATTGAAAAGGATCCAGCTCTGGAACGTCGTTTCGCCCCTATTTACGTGGAGGAGCCATCCATTGAAGAGGCCATTGAAATGCTGAAAGGCCTCCGCCCCCGTTATGAAGAACACCATGGAGTTGTCATCACTGACCAGGCCCTGGAAGCCGCTGTAAGGCTTTCCCACCGCTATGTAACTGACCGCTGCCTGCCCGATAAAGCCGTTGACCTTATAGATGAAGCTGCTGCTAAGGTGAGGATCTCTTCCTTTAACCTTCCCCCTGCCCTTAAAGAACTCCAGAAAAGGATAAAAGAACTGAAAGCTCAGGAGGAAGAAGCTTTTTCCTCCGGAAACTTTGAGCGCCACGCCCGACTTAAAACCGAGAGGATGCGCCTTGAGGAGGACTTCAGACGCCGGCACGAGGAGTGGAGGAAAGAAGCCAGGATAGATGAAATCGTGGACCAGGAAGACATAGCGGAAGTCGTATCCGGTTGGACCGGGATCCCTGTGTACAACCTTATGGAAAGCGAAGCCCAGAAACTCCTCCGGATGGAGGAATACCTCCATCAGCGCATAGTAGGTCAGGAGGAAGCTATATCTGCCGTTGCCGATGCCATAAGGAGGGCCCGCTCAGGCCTCAAAGACCCGCGCCGCCCTATAGCTACCTTCATATTCTTAGGCCCGTCAGGGGTTGGCAAGACCGAATTGGCCAAAGCCCTCGCCTGGTTCCTATTTGACGATGAAGATGCTCTCGTCCGGATTGATATGAGCGAATATCAGGAACGCCACACCGTATCACGCTTAATCGGTGCTCCTCCTGGCTACGTGGGCTATGAAGAGGGAGGACAGCTTACGGAAGCCGTTCGCCGTCGCCCTTACAGAGTTGTGCTTTTTGACGAAGTAGAGAAAGCCCACCCTGATGTCTGGAACACCCTGCTCCAGGTCCTGGATGAAGGCCGCCTGACCGATGGGCATGGTCGGACTGTGGATTTCCGCAACACAGTCATCATTATGACCTCTAACATCGGCACGAGACATGCTTACCGCAGTGGAACTTTGGGTTTCCTCCGCTCGGAGGACCTTACCCCTGAGGAGAAAGAGCTGCGGCGGGAAATAGAGGCGCACCTCAAGGCCACCTTCAGGCCCGAATTCCTCAACCGTATTGATGAAATCATCGTTTTCCACGCCCTTACCAAAGAGCAAGTCAAGCAAATCGTGAACCTTCAGCTTAAGGAAATTAATCAGAGACTGAAGGAACAGGGGCTTGAGCTGGAGCTTACAGAAAAGGCGCGGGAATGGCTTGCTGATAAAGGCTACGACCCGAACTTTGGCGCCAGACCTCTTCGCCGGGCCATACAGAAATATGTGGAGAACCCTCTGGCGAAGCGACTCCTTAAGGGTGAATTCAAGTTTGGTGACATAATTTTGGTGGACCTTGATGAGGGGAAAGGGGAATTGACCTTTGAACGCAAGGGTGAACTGAGTCTGGCTTCCGCCCCCGCCGAAGCCTTTGAAGTAGAGGGGGGTGAGTGAAGGGTGTTAAAATGAGTGACCTGAAGTGCCCTTTGTGTGACGAATTGACAATAGAAGGAAATTTGCGCCAGCATATTTTAAATTTGCATGGCGAGGAGGGATTTCGGCGCGCGATCCTTCTTGAGAAAGAGCGCGGTGTGCCTGACGTTGAAATTGGTCGCCGTTATGGAATCTCTTTAGGAACCCTTCAGCAAATTATTACCCAATTCCATGGGGTAAACCTGAGCATCCTTCGTCCCCCAAAGCGAATAAAGCGGTGGCACCCTTCTAACTTTCACCTGGAGACCACCACGGTCTGGAGCTTCAAGCAGCGAGGAGATTGGGCTACCCACGATGGCCGCTATCGCGGGAACTGGTCCCCATACATTCCACGAAACATCATTCTGAGGTATTCCAGACCTGGGGACCTTGTCCTGGATTACTTTGTTGGTGGTGGGACAACGGCTATAGAGGCAAAGCTGCTGGGCCGTCGCTGCATCGCCCGGGACATAAACCCTCAGGCGATAGCCTTAACCTTGCAGAACCTGAATTTTTCTCCCCCACCTTCTCTCTTCACTGAGAGAATATACGAACCCATTGTTGAAATTGGGGACGCGCGGGATCTATCCAGCATCCCTGATGAGAGTGTGGATCTTATCTGCGCTCATCCGCCCTACGCCGGAATTATAAAATATTCCAGTGGCATCCCGGGGGATTTGTCGGCTCTTCCGCTCCCCCAATTTCTCAATGAGATGCAGCGGGTTGCGGAAGAAAGCTTGAGAGTACTGAAAGAAGGGGGAAAATGTGTCATCCTTGTGGGCGATGCTCGCAAATCCAAGCGTGTTGTGCCCGTTGGTTTTATGGTGATCCGCACATTCTTGAATGCAGGGTTTAATCTGAAAGAACTCATCATAAAAAGGCAGCACAACTGCAGAATGACAGGGATTTGGTACGAAAGGAGCACTCGTTACAATTTCCTCCTTTTAGCCCATGAATATCTCCCGGTTTTTGAGAAAAAAGGTTCGCTTTCCGTCAAAGAACCAGCTCCGGTTTGGGAAAAATCCCTACCTTATCAAGCAGTTTCAGGAAAGATCCGGGATGTAAAAACAGAGGGTCTAGAGACAACGACCGTCTGGATATTCCCTTCAAAGCTGTTAAAAGAAGAAATCAAGCGGAACTTAATCTGCAGATACGCTGGGACCGAGAGGGATTTTATTGAAGTTCAATGGGGTGGCGATGGAGTTCATCCTTCATCCTGGAATGCGACTTTGTTATTGGTCAGGGGGCTGGAGGAGTGGGATGAGGGAAACTTCTTGAGCTACAGAAAAGCTTTAAAAGAGCTTGCCCAGCGGGTTAATTTCTCTTACCTGGCTGTTGAAGCAAAAGATTTCAGGAAACATGATGGGGAACTTGTCCCTGCTGCTTTGTTGCTGTGGGAAGACCTGAGCTCTCAAAGGTCAATGGCTTTAAAGGAAATCATAATCGTGGTGCCAGAGGAACTTCCACTTGCTCCTGAAGAAACGGACCTGAAAATTGTGCATAAATATATATTGCTCTACGAGAGGAAGCAGCCATGAACCCACGAAACACTTCTACGGGGAAAGTGCTGGAAGACTTAATCTTGCCCGCATTGGAGCATGGAGGTTATAAATACAAAAAGCGAGTAGCTATTGGCGAACGTTTAGGCGGAGGTAAACACCTTATAGATGTTTTAGTGGAGGATTCAGCGGGGAAGAAATACCTCGTTTCCCTGAAATGGCAACAGGTTCCCGGTACTGCGGAGCAAAAAGTGCCTTTTGAAGTTATATGCTTGGCTGAAGCTATTCTTTCCTCTGGAGGGGAATTCCATAAGGCTTATTTAGTGCTTGGTGGCCCTGGGTGGCGCTTACGAGAATTTTTTACAAAAGGTGGATTAAACAAGTACTTACGCTACAGCGATTTGGTCAAAATTGTGACTCTGGAGGATTTCATAGCCCTTGCTAATAAGCAAAAACTGTGAGGAGACAAAATGGCGGTCATTTTCCCCTTCACGGCTATTGTTGGACAGGAAAAGATGAAATTAGCCCTCATCCTCAACGCCATAAACC
>Ga0105162_1002075_pt1 | contig 10846 bp, 8 predicted proteins | sample JNZ201metaG_FD_81532 | JGI IMG/M metagenome (GOLD analysis project Ga0105162, IMG submission 81532) | Hot spring microbial communities from Jinze hot spring, China to study Microbial Dark Matter (Phase II) - JNZ 20120812A | ecosystem: Environmental > Aquatic > Thermal springs > Hot (42-90C) >...
ATCCTTTCGGTGAACGAGATCTCTATAAACAGCCTGGAGGACTCCTTGATCAAAATACTCTCACAGCGTAAGTGGGGAGAAGGTAGCGAGGATATCTTGAAAAGCATCTTCAGCGAAGCCGCCGCTACAAGCCAGCTCAAGGATCTAAAGAAGGTTGGCGATAAGAAGGTTGTGAGTAAGAATGGATACGAGATCTTCGAGCAGAGCTTGAAGAAGGCTAAAGGAAACATTATCATAGATGTTAGAAGTTCCGGCGGTGTTGAGTCCGCAGGAGGCTTCACGATCACCCTGTCCAGGCAGGCTGGCGATACACCAACCATCTCCATAGTATCGAGCTCAAGCGTTGCCAAAACCGTTGAGATCAATGGCGATACGATCAAGCTCTCCGACATTACTATCTACAAGAGCATCCTGCCCGGTCCGAAGAAACAGATTATCCCCTACGCATACTCCCAGAGCGCGGATACCTTCTTCATCAGTGCCGAGGAAGTGAAAAACTATGTGAAGTATATAAAATCCAGCGACCCCAGCTACGACAATGTTAAACGTCTCATAAACAAGCTTGGAGAGAATGGTATGACTGCGATCTCCCAGTACCTAGATTTCCTAAGAAAGGAGGGTAAGGTTGATAACTATGCCATAGAAGCCCTTAAGTTCTATGGCTTCTATAAAAAACTCCTCTCCCTCGATCAAAGCATGATCTCTCCAGAATTGTTGAAAGCATTTAGAGATAAATATGGCGACAAGGGTTGGGAAGAGGTTTTCCAGAACCTTATGAAAGAGGGTAATTTCAAGGAGATCCTTGATTGGGGAAGTAGGCTTGGCCTCAGCCCCGACAAGATCAGTGTAAAGACGCTTAGTGATAAAGATATCGGTAACCTTGTCAAAACTCTAACTTCGGGCAACGATCTAGGCAGCATTGATGCCCTAGACTCTGCAGAATTAGCGAAAAAAGCCTATGAAACTCAATCCTCCCTCGATCAGCTTGGATCATCGCTAGAAGCTCTCACCAATAATCCATTACTATCAGGCGGTGATGTGAATGCATATATAAGCCTCCTCAAGGCTGCTGCAAACTATAGAGGTAAAACCCTAGAGGATTGTGCAAAACACAAACAAGTTGGGAAAGAGGGGGATACTGTTAACCTTAGAATAGGTGATAACATCTACACACTCAAAATCACCAGAGATCCCGACAAGACTCCTATGAGATCCTCCTCCGTGAGGATTATAGCCTCTATAGATCCCAACCAAGTCTCCGTAACCCCCGATAGGTTTATAAGGCTTCCCGGTCAGGAACTCGGTATACTTGCCGAGTTTGAAAACTATGCCAATGCCAGTGCCGAGGCTGTTAATGTTACTGTGAACCTCGTGATCAAGGGTCCGATAGATCCAAAATCCGTAGAGGTTGTTGACGTTAGTAGGAGGGATGCATATATATCATGGTCCATGAACACTTCCAGCGGATCTATAGTGTACAGGATCCTCTTCGAAAACATAAACCTACCACCCAATAAGAAACCTCCAGAGGGCCAGGGCTGGGTCCTGTTTAAGGCAAAAACACTAGATAATATAAAAACAGGAGACACAATCGAGATCTATGCAGACATAGTCTTCGACTACAACCCACCCCTAAGAACCAATATAGTCAACCTCCTAGCAGATCTAGAACCTCCTAGAACAACCCTTAAAAACGCCGTGGTTGATGGAAGAACACTAACAATAGAAGCCCAATGCACAGACACAGGATCAGGATGTCACGAAACCCTAATAACCCTCAGAAATACACGGGGCCTTGAAAGGAACTTCGCAACAAACACATCAACAGGATCTATAGGACTAGCAATAGATCTAAGCGATATAGAGCCAGGAAGCTACACAATAACAATAGTATCAAAAGACGTAGCAGGAAACGTAGAGAGTAAGAACACGCCAGATACTACAATAACAATACAGAAACAAGAAGCAATAACAACAACAACAATAGCAACAGAAACTATAATACCAGCACCTACAATAACAATAGCAACAACACAGACAACATCGCAAACAACAACACAGACAACAAAACCTGAGGATGGGAAACCGTCAATAGATATAATGCCAGTAATAATAGCGATAATTCTGGTAGCAGTTGGTATCGCCATATATATGGTTAAGAGGAAGAGGGTAGGGTAGGGCTATTCTTACAATGCTTTTTCTCTCCCTATATATTATTTTATTTGGCGGGGGTGCCCGAGCGGGTCAAAGGGGGCGGACTTAAGATCCGCTGGCGTAGGCCTGCGTGGGTTCGAATCCCACCCCCCGCACTTAGAGCTAGCTAAACCTATAGTGTTCTGGATCGGATCTCCGCCCTTGTAGCTTTCCGGTGTTATATGTTAATATGGCTTCTTACACTATATAGTCTCCGGTGAGGCTTGCTGAGGCTCTATAACACTCTTACCAAGCGTGTCGAGGAGTTTGTTCCATCTTCTAGGGGTTATGTTAAGGCTTATTTCTGCGGTCCTACTCCTTATGATTATTTCCATCTAGGCCATGCTAGGGCTTATGTTTCGTTCGATATTCTTAAGAGGTTTTTGATGGTTAAAGGCTACAATGTTATTCATGTACAGAACATAACGGATATTGATGATAAGATTATAAATAGATCCAGAGAGCTTGGGATCTCTTGGAGAGAGCTTGCCGATATCTATACGAAGGATTATCTAGATGCTATGAGGCTTCTCAGAATCTCTATAGATCTTCACCCGAGGGTTACGGACCATATAAGCGATATCATAACATTCATCCAGGGACTTATAGAGAAGGGACACGCATATGTTGCTGAAAGCGGTTCGGTCTATTTCGATGTATCAACATACCACGATTATGGGAGACTGAGTGGTAGGGGCTATTCTGAGGAGTGGAGGCAGGAAGAGGAATACTTGGCTGAGAAGAGAAACCCGTATGACTTCGCATTATGGAAGGCTGCAAAACCTGGAGAGCCTTACTGGGATTCGCCGTGGGGGCGTGGAAGGCCTGGGTGGCATATTGAGTGCAGTGTTATGAGCTCTAAATATCTTGGAAACGAGATCGATATACATGGTGGAGGTCAAGATCTAATATTCCCACATCACGAAAATGAGAGGGCTCAGAGCGAGGCTTATTTCGGAAAATCCCCTTGGGTTAGGTATTGGTTCCACGTAGGCTATCTAACGATCTCTGGTGAGAAGATGAGTAAGAGTCTTGGTAATATAGTTACATTCAAAGAAGCATCTTCTAAATGGGGTGCCGAGGTTATAAGGCTATGGATAGCCTCTGCAAGCTATAGGAAGAGCCTTGACTATAAGGAGGAGGCTCTTGAACAGGCAAGAATAATATATAGAAGGATGGTTGAAGCTCACCAGCTCCTCAGATCCATAGTTAGGGAGAAGGGGATTGAGCATAGCCTGGGGGAGAAGGATATAGAGGTTTGGATGGGGTTATCGAGAACATGGGAGGGTTTTCTAACAGCGTTAGAGGATGATCTAGACACGCCAAGGGCTATGGCAAGCCTCCACGAGCTATTATCGATAATCTATAGTAATGTGATCCGAAGGGATAGCGGTTCCCTAGCCCTCAAAGCCCTCTCGGTGCTTGAGACAATGGATAAGATCCTAGATGTGCTGCCAAAGCCTGAGCAGAGGCCTGTGCTTGCAAATATAGATCCTGAGGATCTTGTGAAACTCCTGGTAGAGGTGAGACAGAGGCTTAGGCAGAAGAAGATGTATGAGGAGTCAGACTGGATTAGAGAGCAGATGATGAGGCTAGGCATAAAACTCCTTGATGAAAAGGATAAGACTAGGTGGGTTTATACTTCCTAGTCCTCTTCTCCTTAGTGGTTTTCCTAACACTCTCCTCTAGATCGGGGTTTTCACCCATGATCTCTAGGGGAGAGTTATCCTCAGAAACTAGGTTCTTTTCTCTCAAAAACTCAACCATATATTTTATATCAACGGAATCCAGCTTGACAGGATCCACATGTCCCCCAAGCCTTGTGCTGAGCCATCTTATGAACTCGTCCAAAAGACCAGCATCAACTATGATAGAGATCAGATCCTCCTTAACCATGCCCCTAAGCCCGCCATCGTCTGGCAATATGGGCACCAACCTTTAAGATAAAGGCTTAGGGGGATAAATAGGTTTCTGAAAAGTCTTCTATCTATCCAGGGATCAGTGACGATATGAGGACAAGAACCAATCCGAGTGAGAACATAACCAAGGCGAAATAGTGTGGCTTTAACTTCAAGGCATATACACCAAACTTATACGCACCATAGATTGTATATGCGATCACAACAGCCCCAACTATGACCAGTCCTGTATATAACATTATATCTCTCGCACTAGATATCGCTTTAACAAACAATCCCAGTATGTTTATTACCTCGGACGACATCAATAGCAATACTTCCACCAACTATTGATATCAAAGAGAGATCTGTATAAAAGCTCGCCCCCACATACTATTCATGGGATGATGAGGGTTAAAAGCGGTGAGCGGTGAGCTAGCCCAGCATCCTGATAAATAATAACATATTGCAAATATTATTGGGTAAAGGTAAAGAGCCACATGATGGGGAGAGTTCCTCACAGCGAAACGAAGCTGTAGGCTAAAGCTATGTATAAAGAGTTCCGAGAGACACGAAGCTAAGGGAGGAACAGCCGGTATCAAAAGATATTAATCAATATAGAGAGTAGAATACCGTAACACTAATATCTGCCTCGACCATGTAAATTCCTTGTGAAAGAAACCTAGGGTTATGAAAATTAATGCCAATCCGGAGCCATATAACTCATTCTTCAACAGCTGGATCATGATCAATATATAGATCCCGATACATGTGTTCCACCATGTTCCATTCACCCACCCATGGTCCCTGAGAAAACCTTTCAGTATAACCGTTTATCTCTCAATATAATGAGCTAATATCCAGAGACTTCAGCCTTGCTACATAGGGTATGATATATGGAGATCCTTATTGATTCACGAATCGTAGCTAAACCAGCTGTGTAGGTCTCTTATCTACCAGGAGATAATCCTTGATAGATTGAAACAATGCCCACAATACTCAGAGGAGTAGGGGATTCAATATCGAGATCAGCCCGTCTCTAAAGCACCATCAAAAAGCTACCAAGTCTTTCCAGGATATTAAAAATAAACGGCTCCATAGCATATTGTTATTAGAGTGGTGTATGAGGAGGAATCCGGGATCTGAATATGTGATGAGCAAAAATACTCGCTGATCGTCTTATTGTTGTCGGAAACATGATCTAACGCTCCGTTAGGTTGATAATCCGGTCTTAAGGAAAAGCTGTGTCCAGTACTATGAATCGCATGTAAGGCTCTTATGAGTGCAAAGCTGGATATTATTTTATTGGCTCACTACAGGATCTATTCAATGATCTATGATGTTAGAACGATCTGAGATTTATTAACGGATCTTGTGAGCTTGAGAGTCTATATTGATACACCGGTCAAGAATATATTGAGCTATAGTCTTTCATATATTTGGGCAGGCTTTGTAAGGGTGTGTTTTCTTGGATGTTCAGGTGTATATAACATATATTGTTGCTACGGCCGCATCGATAATGCTCTATGTAATATCTAGTGTAACTCTGTTTAAGCAGCTGGCAAGGGTTCTTGGGAGGGAGATGCTGATCGTGCTGAGGATAGCCATGATCCTACTCTCGATCTCGGTTTTCTTAGCATTCACGTCATATCTCTACGGAGCACACGAGATCTTTGTCCTAATATTTACCCTATTCATAGTAAGCTTCCTCGTGATCGTTATGGGTGCTAGGCATGTTCTCGAAGAATATGTTACCGGGATCTTTGCATCAAAAGCCTATGACCTGAGGGTTGGTGACTATATAGAGGTAGGCAGTATAAAGGGGTATATAACTGCTCTAGATGACACCTCAATAATAGTAAAGGACTCCAGGAAAGGTCTTATCCACATACCATACACGATGCTTACCCACACACCATTTAAGAGGGTTAAGCCTGAAGAGGGCTATGAGATCAGGATCCAAGTGTTCTTACCACACGAGGTTGATGTAGAGAGGATCTTAGAGGATGCTAGGAAGATAGCAAGAGAACTAGGGCTCGATGATGCGAAGGCCGATATAGAATCTATAGAGAGATCCGGTGTGGTAATACTAGTGAGGGGGCTTACAAGAGACCCTAGAAGAGAAGACGAAATCAAATACTCAATCCTAGATAAGCTATATAGAAGTCTTAGTCAACCTCGGACTTCATGAGAGGTTATATTGATTGATATTGAATTGTAGTTCTGTGAGAACTAGTATGAAACTCTATATATTTTACGGTAGAGCCAGGGTGCAGAGGGTCCCACCACGACAGTGAGCTAGAGCAATACTATGAGAATGAGCTGTGGGCCGGGTTGCCACAAACGAGCGGAGCCCAGCGATAAAGATCCCAATGTAAGGAGCCCTGAGATTAAGGAAACCAAGGAAAGATCAGCTAATATCTTTCGATATCAACCACTATGAAGCCTGAACCCCTTGGACTCTCTGCGCCTCATATAGATAATAAGCCCAAGGAGGAGCCAGAGACCAAGAATCCATAGGAAACTCCACTTGACAATAATGTTAAAAACTAGTCCGACAAAGGTTAGAGGTATACCGAAGAGAGCAGTTAACGGGATCCCTCTAACCCTAGGGCTTGTGAAACCCCCATATAGCTCCCCTTTCCTTGAGATCATCAGAAGCGATATAGAGACCACAAGGTAGTTGAATAGAGATCCTATTGCGTATACCTCAAGTATAAAGCTGATCTCTCCTGGTAGTATAAAGAGGAGGGATATTATGAGGACTATTGTGAGGGATATATAGGGAGTTCTGAACCTCGGGTGGAGCCTTACCATAGGCTCTGGTACTAGGTTTTCGTGTGATAGTATATATGCTAGCCGTGAGAAAGATATATATCCTGCGAGAGATGCTATGAGCATTATTACTGCTATGTTTAGAACTACAAGCGGCTCTACAAACCATGATATGTAGGGAGTCTCTCTAGCTATTAATAGCAGGGCTAACGATGGTTCTTCCACGAGCTCTTCATAGGAAATCCTACTCATAAGTATAGCTGTAAGTGGCAGGCTATAGAGAACACCTATAGTTGCCGTGAGGAACGCTGCTCTGGGGACTTGTACTAGTGGTTTCCTAGCCTCCCCAGCTAGCTGGCCTATCGCATCCACGCCCGTGAACCCCCTTGACGCAAGGGATAGGGCTACTAGGAGATCCATGGGTTCTACACCTTCCCACCTATAGTGAGGAGGCTCTGCAACCGTGCCGGCAATAATGTTAAAGCTTATCAATAATGCGCCGATCACTGTGAAATCTATAATAACTATACCTAGGGCGACCTTAGCACTCTCCCTTATACCGATCAGTGTTAATATATATAGCATTAGTGATAGTGCTATCGCTAGTATTTGTGGGGGTATGTGGGAGACACCTAGATATGTGAGTACATAGTTTGAGGCGTCCAGCGTACCATAGCTAACCATTATCGCCTGGTCTATCATTAATAGCCATGATGAGAGAAATCCCAAGCCTCCTCCAATAGCATGCTTAGCATATAGGAAAGAGCCGCCAGCTTCAGGGAATCTCGAGCCTATCTCGCCATAAGCTATCGCTATTGCTATCATTAACGCAACAGCATAGATAACAATGAAAAAAGCCTCCCTACCGCTGTAAAGCGCTATAAAGCCCAAGGTTAGATAGAACGTTGACTGGAAGTCAGCATGGACCAAGGAATACATATCAATGGTTCCTAGCTCTCTTCTAAGCCACTCCCTCTTACTCACTGAACCAACAACTCTCTCAATTTATCAATAATACCGACAGCTATGAACATATCACCCTGCTGGATTTCTTGCTCGGGATCTGTGATCGTGTTACCACCTCTAATGATAGTCACGCCAACACCGTATTCACTCTCAACCTCTTTGAGCGTTTTTCCCAGTAACCTTGAATCAGATGTCACATGGAGCGAGAGAACAGCCACAGGACTCTCGAGCAATACGATCTTGGTAAACCTTAGCTTTAGTATTCTAACGAGCTCTTCAAAGATCTTTCTAGCAACATTGATAGGGATCATACCATCACTCTCAGCCTTCTTCTCAGCCTCAGAACTCCTCACGATAGCTAATACTATGGGCACCCCCCTAGATCTAAGGATCTTACCAACACTGAGGTTGAGATCTTCGTTTGGCGACATGGCTACTGCTAACTCGACCTCGCCTAAAACACTCTCGAGGTCTTCTCCGATGAGTTCATCAGCCAGTAAATGTATATAGACAGGTTTTCCGAGATACTTCTCTGCATCATTTTTATTTGTAAGTATGTGGACTATATAACCATTGTTTACTAATAGATCTATCAAATGATCCGAAGATTCATCACCGCTGCAAAGAATCAAAGCCCTGCGAGTTAGACCCATTAGCTCTTTTTCCCATAGTAGTTTTTATAGAACTGTTATATGAGCTTTTATAGCTAAGAATCGGCTTAACGTAGATTAACAATATATTGTGAGAGGTGTAGTAGGAAAACACTATGCAGCTTACGACTTGAGGACTTCTTACACAGCTTTGTAATAGGCCTGCTCCTTGGTAGGATTTTATAATCTAGAGATCTTTTTACACCGTGATTCAATAGGGCTGTTTTCTTTTTGACATCCATAGGGAGGATTAATAGGTTTTGGAAATTTTCATGGGTATTGGGGTATGCCTGGAGGCTGCTTCCTCGCCAACACCCAGGGTATTTATGAGCTTTGAAAGATACTGCCCTCGGTGTGGGTCTCCCCACACAAACCCTGGATGACGATGGAAGCAGTGCTCCAAGCTATCTGGGGAGTAAGCTAGATGGGAGCCACGTGCCGTTTGGCTCGATGGCCGCCCATGACCCCGCAGGGTTAGAGACCCTGCGGGTATAGGTGGAAGTCCCTGGATATGACCATGAATAAAAATAAAGTGAGTGGAATGAACATCCAGGGACAAACGGTTCTTTATTAATACTTTATTAATAGATAGGGCTAGCATAGAAATGGTGGGGAGGATTTTGAACTCCGGATTCGATGTGGTATCGATATTATATAGAGTGAGGAGAGAGATGCGTGAGGAGAGGAAGCGGGAGCCTCATATCTATTGGATCACGGATCTTGTTAGATGCCCGCTTAAAAGAGAGTACGAGGAGATCTACCCGGAGATCTCTCTGAGCTCTCTTTTCTCACCAAGTGCTATAATGGGTGATCTAATACACATAGGGATCGAGGAGATCTTTAGGAGGGAGCTTAGCAACGCTGTTGTATTAACAGAGGTCGAGGGCTCAAGAAGGCTTTCAGTACCCGAGAAGGGGGATGTTGAGGTGAGGGGAAGAAGCGATGTCATCATAGAGATCGGGGGAGCCAGGTTTGGGGTTGAGATAAAGAGTGCCCGGAGTGATACTAAGATCCCGTTGGAGCACCATATAGACCAGGTGCGTCTCTATAACTGGCTTTTCAATCTTAATCTAACATATCTAGTGTATATCACCCATGAGAGGATAACCCAATACCCTATAGATCAAAGAGCAACTGAGGAGGAGGTTATATCGAGGATAATGTCCAAAACTTATCCTAGATACCAATGGGAGTGTAAGTACTGTGACTACGCTGTACTATGTCCCTTCAAAAAGACATGGTAGAAAGATTCGCGAAGCCCGGAGAACCCTCTACTGGACACCCTTAGCCCTTTCCTCAGCAAGTCTCTCTTCATAATACTTCTGAAGCTCCTCATCACTCATACTTCTGTATGGCTCGTCAAGCAACCCTCTAGTCTCCTTGTTCTTGATGAAATAATACGTCGCGTAAGAGCATATGGGTACGATCTTTAACCCTCTATCTTTAGCAACCTCTATAGCTTTCTCCACAAGCTTTCTAGCAGCACCCTTACCCCTATGCTGTGGCGGTGTGTATGTTGATATAAGAAACATCTTACCTTGATCTACTTTGTATGTTAGGTAGGCCTTCGAACCATCACCGAACTTTATATAGAATACCTCAGAAGTATATTTAACCTCTTCTTCGCTCAACTACACCACCGGTTTACTAGTGCATTGGAGGCTAAAAACCACAGACCATGGCGAATTATTAATCTCTATATAGATATGATCTTGGTGGAGGCTCTATAACTGAGAACGAGAGGAAAATAATAGAGATCCTAGAGAGCGCAGGACCCAAGGGAGTTATCCAGGCAGAGATCTACAAAACCCTGGGTCTCTCGAAGAGCTGGGTTTCAGAGATATTATCATTGATGGAGAAGAGAGGCCTTATAGTGAGGACAAAAGGCCCTGGAAAAACACTAGTGGTTAAGCTCTCAAAATATGCCGACCCGGCTAGCGGGAGAACCATAGTGGTGGGGCTTGTCCCCTCAATAGAATACCTCCCTCTACCCGTAATGATGAAAAAGCTAGGGGATCAAGGATATAGGGTTGAACCTTCTCTTAGAAGAAGCGTTGTCGACGTTGCGATCGGGTTTATGAAGGGAGAGTTCCACATAGCATACCTCCCCATATACACACTAGCCGTGATGAGACAGCTTGGAGCCGAGTTCAAGATCCTTGGTGCTGTTGCTCTTGGAGGCGCTTCCATTGTTGGGCATCGCACCCCCGATGTTGATAAGATCTTCACTAGCATGCTATCAACCATGGAGGTCTTGGCCATGGCTTATCTGAGAACCCATGGGCTTGACCATACATATACGAAGTATTATAGAGATCCTAGGGATGTCGTGGAAACAATATCTAAGGATCACAGATCCGTGGC
>Ga0105162_1002076_pt1 | contig 10836 bp, 13 predicted proteins | sample JNZ201metaG_FD_81532 | JGI IMG/M metagenome (GOLD analysis project Ga0105162, IMG submission 81532) | Hot spring microbial communities from Jinze hot spring, China to study Microbial Dark Matter (Phase II) - JNZ 20120812A | ecosystem: Environmental > Aquatic > Thermal springs > Hot (42-90C) >...
ATACACCGTCCGTAAGATTGAGGGTTGGGTTGCGGGGACTGTGGAGAACATCTACGAGGCGGCTCTTCTACTCTTCCCGTTAACGTGAGAAGGTAACCTGACACTGTGAAAACATGAAAACTTCCACGTAAGGGAGGTGAAAATTATGAAGAAAACTCTGGTTGTGTTGGTGTGTATGATCGTTGGTTTTATCTTCATCGGGGCTCTTAAACAATCCCAACGTCCCCGTCAGTTCGATGAAGGAAAAGTTACTACTACTCCGAACAGAAATTCCTCCCAACTCCCTACTCAGATCACTCCCTCTCCCTCGTCCCAACAGGTAATCCCACAAACACATACATCCTACCAGTCCTTACCTACACAATCTTACAACCAAACTTATTCGACATTTTCGTCTCAACAAGTAACCCCACAAACGCATACGTTCTACCAAACCTTCCCATCCCAAATAGGGACATTTCCATCCTCGGATATTGTCTATGTGACCCAAACAGGAAGGAGATATCACAGATATGGTTGTCGTTATTTAAGTCGTAGTTCTATCCCGATAAGTCGATCTCAGGCTGTAGCGAGTGGTTACGAACCGTGTTCAGTTTGTAATCCTTAAGGGGGAGAGTGATTTCGGATGTCCCTCGTCGATTGTATTTCCGAATACTTCCTGATAGGGGAAAAGACGGCGAGGGACGACATCAAACAGTGGTTAAACGACCACGTCATCGGGAGACTGGAAATTGAAAAAGGGAAGGGGAAGGTGAGATTTCACTTCTCCTTTCCCCTTCCTTTCGTCTTTCTCACTCAACGAGAAAACGGTCACACCACAGGTAAGAGTAGGATCGTCCCCCTTTCACGAAATTACATCGTAACCGATGAAGTCATCTCCCAACTGGAAAGTTTCGGTAAATACGGGGAATGGATGGTGGAATTGAGGGTGTATAAAGTGGTTTTCAGGGTTGATGATCCCCCGGAAGGGGTTGAGGAGGCGTTGAGGAAAATCTTCCCACCGCCGACAGGAACAGTCCCCTTCGGACGTTTCGCCACCATTATCAACCTCCTTCCAGTGACAGTGGAAAACGAAGACTCATACGCCTACGACCACTTCTCCCTATACCTCACATCTTTCGGCGGAAGTGAATTACCCGTCCGCTACACCTACCTACCCTCCCTTTAAGGAAGGGTTTGTTTGAGTATTTCGTTTACCTCTTTGTTGATGGTCGTGACAAGTTCGGGGAGGGGAACGTTCTCAATCTTCAAAAAAAGGGTATAAGGGAGTTCCTTCCCCTCTCCCGCAAGTCTTATCACGAAGTTTTGAAACGCCTTGATTATCTTCAATTTATCATCCTTCCACCATTCGTCCATGTATTCCTTTACCTTCCAGACGTCGTTCTGGTCTTTGAATTTGTAGGTGATTATCAGGTTTTCACAAGAGTTGGTGTGACCTTCTTCACTTTCAAACTTCGCCACCTCATTCACCCTTTTTTCACCTTCATATGGTAATTCTACTATTTCCTCGTCCTCACCCTCCACTGTCCTCAAGATACCTTCTACTATTCCCTCTATTCTACCGATGAGTTTTCTTATAGTGGAATCGGGTGGAGACCCTATGACCAAGTCGAAGGGAATTTCTATGGCTTTTATTTCTCCTGTCGTGGAGTCATAAATTCCTACTGTTCCCATACCCTTCTTCTCCCCTTTCCTCTTAAACCACGAAAGTCGGATGTCAAAACTGACCTTGATGGGAAAATCCTCCATACCCGTTTTGGGTCGTGGTTCTTCGTCCACCCTCAGTTCCTCCAACACTTTCCGAAGGATGTTAACAATAGGTAACCTCACGACGGGACACCTCCTTCCTTTCTTTCATCGTCAATTAAGTTTAACTCAAAAATCAAAAGGGGAACTCCTCATCTTCGGTTTCGTCACCGAGGTCATCGTAAAACGATTTGACCAGTTCGTCGGGTTTCACTTCAGGTTCGGAAGGTCTCTCCTCCTTTTCCTTTCCCACCGACGACCTCAGTTGTTGTGAGATGTTCCTTGCCACGTTCGTCCATTCAACGATGTTTTCCGTCCGACCCGTCGACCCGTCCCAAACAACAAAGAAATGCCAACCCGAAAGGTTTTCTCCGTAACGGTTCTTCTTGACCTCAATGTCTAAGTGTGTCCGGTAAATCTCCTTGAAGATTTCACGAATTTGAGGAGTTAAGGGAGTGTCGTCTTTAAGTCCCGCCGCCCGCCACATCCTACCAATGAAAGTCTCCAAAGTCCACATCCCCAACCTGATGTTCAAGGACGCCTCCTCCTCAATAGACCTGCTGTCCTTCACATCACCTTTGTCGTTAAGTTGGGAAAGAACAATTGTCGCCATCTTCACCTCCGACGAAAGGTGATGAAGGGATTGAACTATCCGACGAAGTTGTAACGCCCTACTCTCGTCCCTCACCGACCCATCGTTCGTCTGAATTTGTTGGATGTAATCAATCACGAGGAGGTCAACCCCACCCCACTCTTCAGCCTTCGTCCTAACACAAATGTCCACATCGGCGTAGTAAATGAGGGGGGCGTGAAGGAAGGCGTATTTACCGCCCGCCCCTTCAACTACCTCCATCAAGGACTTGAGGTCACTTTGAAAGGTTTTGACGTCACGACGGAAAAGGTAAAGTTCGGTGGGTCTGCTGGAGTGGATGGAACACAATCGTGACAGGACGGACTCGGCGGGCATCTCCGTGGAAATGTGAACGACCCTTTTCCCTTCAATGAGGTATTTGTAGATGATGTTGAGGGCGACTGTGGTTTTCCCCCGTCCCGTCCTACCCGAAATAACCGAAAGTTCTTTGGTTACGATGGGAGTTTTACCCTTCAGGGGGTTGTTCTCCCCTCCGATGAGACTACCGAAATCACCCGAAACTATCCCTTCAGTCGAAATGGTGGAAATTACCTTCTCCGTGAGGGTTTTGAACTCCAACGCCCGTGGCAGGACACTGGAAAGTTCCTTCGCCAATGTCACGAACGAACTCCTCAAGATGGAGAGGTCGGCGGGTCTCTCACTGTCCAACTGGGACAGTAAATTACCTAAATCCTTCATTCTCAGAACCCTCAACCTCTCCCTCAGGTCGTCCAATAACCTGTTCCAAACGTCACCGTCACCGACCGCCAACTGTTTCTCCTTCATCCAGTAGGTTTTCTCCTGTTCGGACAACCATAACCAAAATCGGGAAATGTCCTCCTCGGCGCACGCCCTCTCGAACGCCTCCACCAACGGCAGGAGGACAGAAAGACCACCAAGTTCCCTCAATCCCAACAGGACATCACGGAAAATGAGGTAAGTGGAAGGATACCCCACAAGTTCCCTTCCGACAAGGATTTCAACGTTCACGGGAGGGACACCCCCTTTTACTTATCAAACGAATTATTAGAATGGGTTTTCGTCAATATCGGATGGATTTCCCGCCGCCGACCCCCCCTCCCTCCTGAACCTACGACTTCTGTCGTCTTCAAACATCAACTTCATTGACTCCTGAAGGAAAACCTGAAGTGCCCTGACCTCACCGGGGGAAAGGGATATGAAGAAGTTCGGTGAAGGTTTCTTGTTAGGGAAAAGGAGGGTGAGGGCGTTCCCTTCCTTTTCGTTCCTTGCGGGTCGGAAAGAGAGAACTTTGGCGTTTTCGTTTCCACCCTTCGGTGGGACATGGTAAGCCCGAAACTCCCTCCCACCTTCCATCGCCCACAAAAGTTCCCCACACTCGTCCACGTTCAAAGAGAAAACCACCGCCTGAGACCAATTGAAGCGGCGGTCATCCTGTGCGGGGGCGAACCTGAGGATAACACCTTTCTTGTCCGCCCGGAACTCTACGGCTACCTTTCCTTTCCGATAGAACGCATGACGATACATGGACGTTGCCTCCTTTCAAGGTTTCTCGTCCGTCAATTATAACACACTTTTACATTTCCGTCAAGGATTGGTTTCCCTGTAGAAAACTAAAATTAAGGGGGAGGAGGCGACACGAGAGTGTTCATAATGGGTTTATTAACGGGAATTATCGTTTCCTCAGTTTTCTACATCTTGATATTGAGAGGGGTTGCGTGGGATTTGGGGTGTTTGACGGCGTGGAACATCCAAGTCCTCCGCAGTCTTTCGGGGTTAATAGAAGACCTCACAAACACCCTCAAAGAATTGAACGAGACGATAAGGTCTATGGAGGTCGATGAAACCGATGGGTAGTGACTTACCGTCTACTATCCTTGTGTCCCAACTCTCCCGTCTCGCCCTCACTAAAATAGGGGAGGCGAGGGTGGAAGTCAGCCACCTGAACGGGAGGTTAAAACGGTGCATCTCGAGGATTTCAAGAAAGAACTCATCCAATACCGACAAAAACTCGAAGAGTTAGGGGGAATTCTGGGCGACACTTCCCAGTTGGACAACCATTTGGTGGTATTTGACAAACTCTTGACAAGGATTACTCAGGACGCCGAGTTCGCCCACCAATACTCCTCCCTTTCGTTCTTTGAACGGGTGAAAGTTCGTGTCATTCCAATTTTCATCACTTTCGTGATGGAGTTGATCGTGGCGGCGGTCTTTGCGTCCTTCGAGGAGACGATAGGTAAGTATCCTTTACTTGCCGCCTTTTTACCCACCATTTCCGCCATTTCGGGTAACAACGGGTTGATTTCGTCCACCGTTATTGTGAGGGGGTTGGCGGTCGGGACGGAAAGACGGACTTTCTCCGTCATTTTGAGGGAGGTTGAAGTGTCCTTTATAACGGGACTTTTCTTCGGGATTTTGGGTGGACTTTTCTGTCTTCTCGTTTACAAATCTCCCCTGATGGCGGTGGTGGTGTTGTGTGCTACCACCCTTTCGTTGACGACTTCGGGGTTTGCGGGTTCGTTTGCCCCCACGTTCTTCTCGTGGATAGGGGTTGACCCCGCCAGATACGCCGGTCCCCTTGAATCCAATTTCCAAGACCTCGTGACCTACACCATATACCTTACATTGTTGTCAATTTTACCGAAATATTTCCCGCCGACCCTTTGAAGACCCCGACCGAGGGGATTTGTTCAACTCACCTTCACCGAAGGATACCTATCCCCCTCAGAGTAAATTTCTTGTAGGGAGGGAGAGAAGGTAACCGTAGACGGAAAGGTGACCTGTCCTCCCTGATTGGATTTATGGTTACTTTTCTGTTGTCGTTGATTCTCGTTGTGACGGGGCGGGGAGAAGACCTTCTTTTCGTTTACCCCAAAGGGAAAGTCAACACCGAAATAGTCTGTAGTGGTGTTAACGGGGCGTTTTACGACACGAAGACGAAGAATTTCGCCTCTCTCATCTTTTACAGGGGGAAGTGGTATTGGTGGTATCCCGACCGTCGGTTCAAGGAACTTGGAGGTTTGGTTTGTTATTCTGACGGGAGGGTCGTTGGCGGGTATTTCTCCCTCACGAAGGACAACAAACTCCTCTTCAACGGTCAACCCTTCACCGAGAAGGGTGTGGAATGGGCGTTGACGGGCGGGGGACTTTTCCTCCTTGACGGTAAACTTGTCACTTCCAGAGAAGTGATGAGAAGGGAGGGGTTTTCTTCATACATCGTTTACCATCGGTGGTTTTCGTTCATTGTCGTTTTCGGTGACGGAAGGATAGGGTTAGGAGTTTCCTTAGGGGGGAACACCCCCGAGGGGGTCGCCAGATACTTCAAATCCAAAGGGGCGAAATTCCTTTTGAGGTTGGACGGAGGTTCTTCAACGAGGTATTGGAAAGACCGTAAACCCCCGAAGGGAATACACCACGGGTTCGCCCTTTCACCTAAGAGTTGAAATTTCCCCAACTTTATGGTATAATAAAAGTGTTGGGGAAATCGGAGCGTTGGCTTCGGTCAACGACGATTTCGGGGGGACAGGACGAAGAAAGTTCTTCCCCCTTTCTTTTTTTATTCCCCACACTTACAATTGATGGTTGGAGAAAGGGGATTTCCCGTCCGTCGGACGCCCGAAGGAGGGAAGTAAACATGAGATTTAGTATCGAGAAAGTGGAACTTGAACTTCCCTCGGTGACGGTGGAAATTCACGGTCTACCTAACGTCCAATTTCTCACTTTATTTTGTGAGGAAGCGAGGGAATGTGAAAAAATCCTTCGGGAAACCCTTCGTGACCCCTTCCAACGGTCTCTCCTGACCAAAGGGGAACACCCCCTTCAAATCCTTGAGGAACTTTTCGCCATCAACACTTTCGGCGTGAAGGATTACCGTCAAAAACGAAAAACCTACGAGTTCATCAAAGACCACCTCCTTTTCATCGTTGGAAACGAAATTTACAAAGAGGTCGTCCCCTTCTCCCGAACCTATCACCACTGGAACAAGACCCTCACGGAATTTCCTTACAGCGTTGACGAGAGAATAGCCCTTCCCCTCTATTACCTTCGGGAAGTTTGTGGGGTCAAGACTTACGCTTCGTGTCAAGGTATTCAGACCTTCGTTACCGTCAAGGGGGTGAAAATTTTTGTTCCCGACGGACATTCCCCGACCGCTTACCTTCTCACCGAACGACACGACCTCCTCGAAAAGGAGTTAATTCCTTACCTTCGGGAGAGGGTGAATGTTTCGTCCATTGTGGATTGGTGGAACGGTGAGGAGAGGATACTCATAAGGACGATGTCCCCTCACGAAAATTTAAATTTTGTTAAGGTCTTGTGTGATTTCGTCCGTCGGCGGGTGAACTCCATTGAGACCGAAAGGAGGAAGTTGAAACTTGAAGGAATACAAATTCGTTAGAAGTTCAGGGGGGGTGACCGTTCACCCTTACGGGGAAGTCAAATACTCTTTCCTTCCGTTCGTGAAGGAGATGAGTGAAATTTACGACCGACCCGTCCATTCCTTCTTTCATCACCACCATTTCGTCAGGGTGAAGTTTGATTACGAGGTGGTAGACCCCCGCCCCGACGGTCTCACCCCCTACGGTGTGGAACTCTTCTCCCCTCTCTTCTTCACCGATAATTGGATGGAATACCTTTTCCTCGTCGTCCCCTTTTTGACCATCAGGAGAGTAAGTGAAAGTGAAAACTTTGTTGTCGTCAGGTTATACCCTACGTGTATCAATTGGATTTTACCGTTTCCGTTACCGCCACCAGCCCTTCTCGTGGAGATGGACCCGACAACCTACGAACCGAGAACGTTACACTGGCTTGGTCCGTTCACGGCGGGGGTAACTTCCCGTTACGTTGAGGTTGAACGTCGTCGGTTTTCACCGTCGGCGGGACTTATCCTTTCCCGTCTCCTTTTAACCTACATCCTCGCAGGTATCCTGAAGATACCGACATCTCCCTTGGGAGTGGAAACCGAAGAGATCAGGGAGGAAGAGGACATCCTTTGGAGTTGGGTGATTGGAGTATTGGGAAACGACATCTTGAGGGAGGAGAGGGTGATTGCGTTGAGGCTGTTGTGGGACGTGTTTGAGAGGGGGTTACCGAGACGGAGGTTTGAACAGGAAATCCCTTCCCCCATACCCTACAATCGGATAGGGGAAATAGTTTACAATTTCAAAGTTTCGTTGTCGGTCGCCAGTAAACACCAAATTGAAATCCCGTCGGTAAAAGAAGGGAAAATTACCCTCTAATTTGTCGGGGAATTCCCCTATTTACATCCACCGAAATTTGTGTTATAATCACGGTCGGAAGAACGAAAACCGAACGTAAATTTTCCTGTGAGGTGAAATGAAATGTTGACGATGGTCAAACAAGAAGAACGACAAATTCAAATCTACCGATACGGGTTGTGCACTCTCGTCCACTACCTCGCCGCCAAACGACTTCTCGGAGACGAAAACAAGGCGAGGTTACTTGGAGTTCTCCTTGCGACCACTTACGCCACCTTCAAACAACGACGTCCCCTGTCGTCTCCGACGAAGGGAGGTAGACCCGTTCCGTCCCCGTTGATGGAAGCGACGAGGGAACGTGAGGACATTGAAATCGTGAAGTTCGGTGGGTTTGATATAGCCCTTTACCCGAAGGGAAATCCCACGACGGCGTGGTTGGTAGATTACCCCCAGATTTCCGCTTCCTTAAGTGAATTTGACCGAGTAATGAGAAAAGTTGAAGGAAGTGATTACCCTCCCTTTGAAAGTGTTTCTCAGTTGACTCAAGAAATTGAGGAGAGACTTTCGTCGGTGTCCGAAAGTGACTTAGAGACCCGGCGGGTTTTTGAAGTTTACAGAACTCTACGTGACGACATTGAGTTCGGAAGGATAAAGGGGGAGACTTTGGGGACGACGGGAGGTGAAATTTAGAGATGGACGATGCCCTTCTTCACATATTTCGTAACTTGTTGAGGTTGGTTTTACAGAGGGTAGAGACCCCGTTTGTTGGGGTTGAGAGACCGCCGACGGTTGAAGTTGAAGGTCCGTTGGCGGTCGGTGGTGGTGTAGTTCCTGCGGTGGGTGGGACGATTGTTGAGAGACCGTCCCTTGAATTTTCGTCCATCGCCCCGCCACCGGGAACTCCCCCTTCCAAATCTTTCGAACCCAAAATCAACGTGGAAGTGAAGGTGGAGGGAGATAAGGTCATTGTGGGCGAAGGGGTAATTTACGACCATTTCGGTAACGAAATTACCGTCCGACCCCAAATTTTCGATGTCCCGAAGGGGGATATTCCCTTCACTTTGGTTTGTCGGAAAGGGAAAATCCTTTGGTCGGTGAACGTCCTCCCGACCGACATCCCCCTTTACCCTCCTAAGAAAACTAAAATGGAGAACGGAGGGGAGAAGGATGGAAAGAATTGAAATTCGTCTGACAGGACCGTTGGGTGAAGTCCTTTCGGAACTTTTAAAAACCATCGAAAACCTTTCACTACAAGTGAAAGGTCTTACAAGTTATTTCACCCTTGAAGCCCCCCTTCTTTCATCTATCGCCGATACCGTGAAAGGGTGGGGTCGTGATCTGAATGAAGTGATCAAATACTACACGGAACTTCAAAAACGGACGACGGAAGAAACCCCGACGGGGGAACAACCCCCCGAACAAATAGACGATACCCTTATCTCTAAACTGGAAGACTTCAGAAGAGAAATCTCCACGAAAATACAGGGAATTCTCCAACAACTGTCGGGTTTGTCCCAAAAAGTGGAAAGGGGGGAAACAACTGTCAGGTTTATGGAACCCGAAGGGGTAATTTCCTCCCTTTCCGAACTTCACACTCATTTTCCCGCCTTGGAAAAGGTAGTAAAGGATATTGTGGAGTTCGCCAAAAAGAAAAAGTCCACCCAACCGACCCAACCAACTCAACCAACCCCACCCGAATTACCACCTGCCCCTCTCCCCCTACCATCAGTGTTTCAACCCACTATCCTACCCAGTCCTCTTCTCATCGGGGCTCTCTCCCCTGAAGAGAGAGCGGAATACGAAGAAGAGTTTAGGAAGGGACTTGACCACCTTCGGAAGATTTGGAGTGTCGTCTACAATGCCATCGTAGTGAAGGCGAAGAAAACGTTTCCTTTCCTCTCTTCGGTCTTCGAGAAAATCAGCAACGGAGGTCTTTACGTTGACCCTTCAATGACTATTGGTATTACCCTTGATCTCACCATTGTCATCGGGGCGGAATTCTTCCTCAAACACATTAGGTTCGTTCCACAAATCGCCAACGTAACCGAAGGATACCCCAACGGGATAGAGGACATCGTCAAAAAGGCGATAGAGGAACACGAAAGATACCTCAAGATGAAAAGGGGAGAACTTCCACCCGAGGAATTGGAGGGGAAGGAACCCCCTAAACCTTATCCCATTGCCTTCTGGAGGGAAATCCAAAAACTTCCCATTCCGGACGTCCGATCTATACACACACAAATGTTAACTGCGTCGGAAGAAGAACTCTCTCAAATCACGACACAACCTACCCTCGGTGGGATAAGTCCAAGTGACGTTGTCACCATCTTGAAAGGTTACAGTATAGATCACCTTACCTCCCTTTACGCAAAACACGAGGTCATGCACTTTTTGATGGGACACCTTAACATCGCCCCCGACGCTCTCAGAAGGAAATTTGAAAGTATCGCCAAGGATTATTGGGATACCAAGGTTAAACCCCGTCTTGAACAGAAATTGAAGGAACAGGCGAAAAGTTTAGGTTACGATGAGAGTAAGGTGAAAATCTACGAGTGGGATCAGTTGGGTGAAAAGTTCAAAGAGTCGATATGGATTAAACTCACGAACATCGCAGGTGACATGATCATCAACTACATCTGGAAAGAGTGGGAAGAGGGGAGGACGGAGGCTGGTAGGTTGAAGTTTACCGACTACGAGGAGTTCTATGTTGACCGTGAAAGGAAGATACATGAGATCGTCTCGGACTTTTACAGGAGGGCGTTGGAGGGGTTACCCTTACCCGACATGTCGGTTGGTGGGGTGAGTTACGCTGCGTTGATGGAGGCGAAGAAAGGAGGAAAGAAGGGAGGGGAAGAAAAGGAAGAAAGGGAAGGGAGGTTCGTTACTCCTGAAAGGTATGGGGTTGACCCTTCCATAATGAAAGACCGTCAACAGAGACCGAGGGGATTGAGTGAACTTCTCGACGACCCTGAATTTGAGAGGGCGTTGGAAAGGATTCTGAAGGAGATGTTGGACAGTGTGGACATTGACTTAGGTCACGACGGTGGCGGTGACGGTGACGGGAACGATTACGACATAGGGGAACTTCCCCCTATCCCCGGTAGGGGTAGAGGTAAACCGAAGGATAAGGAAGGGGAAGGTGAAGGTGAGGGAGAAGGTGAGGAGGGTGAGAGGAAGGGAGAAAGACCACGTGAAAAGGGATGGGGAACCCGAGCGGGAGGAAAAATAAGGGTTCCAACTCCCGATACCCACACTGGGGAATCC
>Ga0105162_1002077_pt1 | contig 10831 bp, 9 predicted proteins | sample JNZ201metaG_FD_81532 | JGI IMG/M metagenome (GOLD analysis project Ga0105162, IMG submission 81532) | Hot spring microbial communities from Jinze hot spring, China to study Microbial Dark Matter (Phase II) - JNZ 20120812A | ecosystem: Environmental > Aquatic > Thermal springs > Hot (42-90C) >...
CGGCTGAAGACCGCATAGTCGCCGGTTCAAATCCGGCTCCGGGCATTTGAAAAAAACTTATTAAGCGCCAAAGCTAACAAAGAGCATGCTCGAATTTTTTGCAAAGGTCGTAGCAATAAGCTCCTCTGGAGCACTTGCTCCTGGCCCCTTAAGTGCAGCGACTGCGACGATTGGAGTGCAAAAGGGCTGGAAAGGGGGATTTATGGTATCTCTCGGGCACTTTGTCGTTGAAGCTCCGATCGTGTTTTTAATCGCCTTCTTCGTCTCTCTCGCTACAATCGATGCATTGATGAAACCCCTAGCAATTCTCGGGGGAGGTATGCTTATCCTTTTCGGTTATCTGACAATCAAAAGCGCTCTAAGTAAAGAGCGATCAAAGGTGAAAACGAATTTCAATCCCTTTCTGACTGGCGTCCTTCTGACCGCATTGAATCCATTTTTCATCGCCTGGTGGTTTAGCGTCGGAAGTATGCTTGTTGTGGATTCCACAATCCTTTTTGGATCCCTTGGAGCAGTTTTACTTCTGGCTTCGCATGTTTGGATAGATTTCGCTTGGCTCTCTTTAATAGCTTATCTCACTTCTTTAAAAGGGATTATGGAAAAGTTTCATCGAGCAATTCTATTCCTTCTCGGGCTCCTTGTCCTCTTTTTCGGGTTGGATTACTTGCACTTTGCTTTTCTAAACACCAATCTGATCTGATCACTTTGGATAAATCCTCAGAATTCTTGCTTTTTCACTTTGAATCGAGTAGCTTGCGGTTTTAGCTGGAACTAAGCAAGAGTAGCCCCGTTGAAGGTCTACGACCTCTTTCTCGCTCCTCAGTATCGAGTAACCTTCGAGGCTTAGGAGGAGGTTAAAGGTTTCGATCGTGAAGTCTTGCTTTCCAACAATCTCCAAAAGCTCTGCAACAAAGAAGTCGGTTTCTATCCTACCTTTTTTTGCTCGAACTTCAAAATCCTCGGTTTTCTTTAAGCTTATTGCCCTCCTTATTCTCTCATCCCGAAGCTCGATCGTTGCTTCGGCATTTGTCCCAACTTCGACTAGCTTTGCGTTCTCCGCTGAGTGAAGTATCCCGCATGGTATGACAAAGGAGTCGTAACTCGACGCAACGAATTTGTTCATCTTTTCCCAGATCTTCTCCTCGGTCAAAATCGAATCGACTTCTTCGCTGCTAACGTCTTCGTTGAACCCCACGTAAGCGGTTCCAGATACCATTATCCAAACCTTCAACTTACCTCCATCGTTTATTCCGAGGCTTTCAGCCACTTTTTCTGATGGGTGAACGATCGGGGTTCTTTTTCCAACTACTTCGACGATCTTTAAGAGAATCGGAAAATTCTTATATTTCCCTGCAAGAGATCCCAGGATTTCCTCTTTTTTCTCGATAAAAAGCTCCGAAAGCTTCACGATCTCTCCTTTCACAAGTACTTGCGATGGATTCGAAGTGTGCGCAGAAAACTCCCAGGATTCGCCGATGCCTTTTTTCCTAAAACCTTTAAGCAATGCTATCCATTCACCGCCCCACGGTTTCTCGACCAAGTTTTCCGTAGCTTGAAATATGAACTTTGGAAGTTCCATGTGAAAAATGATCTCTGGGATATATATTTATGTTGCTTGAAGCAAAAGGCTTTAAATTTCCTGTAAGATTAAATCCATGCATGAAATCGAGAAAAAGTGTCTCAAAGCTTTGTTGGGAGTTCTCGAGAACTTTTACGAGCAGATGAGGCAAGGAAATATTCCAGAACTCGAGATATCAACGAGGACGAAGTTCAACATCGAGTTCGACGAAGATAGCAGAGTCTGGGTGTATGGAGATAGAAAATCCACGACTTCAGCAAAAACGATCAAAGGTGCGTTCAAGATATTAAAAATAGCCTACGTGATAGGTTTTTTAAAGGAACAACTCTTGGTCAACAAGTCCTCAACGTTAAGAGAGCTTTACTACATCACCGAAGGCTGGGGGTACGCGAAGTTCGATGAGCAAGATGAAAGCGATAGACTGATTGAAGACCTCGAAATTCTCTCAGGTTTTCAAAGAGAACATTTCCACATCCGTCCAGAAGAAGATGGAGCAACGATAATAGGTCCGATAAAGATTCGCGAAGAGACTAGACGTGGCTTAAAAGAGATCCACTGCCAAGACGACGTTGGCGAAGGTGGGTATCAGATACCAGTAAACGTGGACAAAATTCAGTTTGTGGAACACGATGCGAGGTTCGTGATCGCAATCGAAACCGGTGGTATGAGAGATAGGCTCGTTGAAAATGGCTTCGACGAGAAGTTCAACGCTATAATAGTTCACTTAAAGGGACAGCCAGCTAGGAGTACGAGAAGATTGCTGAGAAGGTTGAACCTCGAGCTAAATCTGCCTGTAGTCGTTTTTACCGATGGAGATCCGTGGAGTTATAGAATCTACGCAAGCGTTGCTTATGGGAGCATAAAGTCTGCACATTTGTCTGAGTACCTTGCGACGCCAGAGGCGAAGTTCTTGGGAGTTACGCCTTCAGACATTGTTCGCTACGATTTGCCTGCAGATAAGCTGAACGATGAGGACATTAAAGCTCTGCACTCAATACTCACCGATCCGAGGTTCGATAGTGATTTTTGGAGAAGAGAAGTGAAGCTTCAGCTCGAGCTCAACAAGAAATCCGAGCAACAAGCTCTCGCAAAATACGGACTCGACTACGTGACCGACGTTTATCTTCCAGAAAAACTATCGGAGCTGGGAGTAATCAAAGCGTGATTGAAACTATTTTCTAAACTCCCTCAAATCTATTTCTGCTACTTTAACAGTCTCGGGCTCTTCTATCTTCAGAATTTCAGAAAGACTCTGCTCGTCGAGATCGTTGATGAGAGTGATTATTTTCTCGACCGCGATCTCGAATTGAACTCTGTAAGCTTCTTCGTTCTCCTTCAAGTATCTAACCAAAGGACATATGCTTTCGGTTTTTATGTAGATCTCAAGCACTTCGCCTTTCAAATCGAAGGTAAATGGGCCTGCAACGCAAGTTTCTGGCTTTATCCTGTGAATCGTGCACATTCCTTTCTCAAAAAATATGCAGTATCCGTCTTCTTTCGCTTTCGGATGAACGTATTTCCCAAAGTGAATTTTATCTCTCTCAACGCCGTTTTTGAACAATATCTCGAGCCTTTTTTGCGATAGTGGTGGATTCGCATCTTTGCAACATTGCCCACCGCAAGTGGAGCAGATTTCGATGAAATCCATCATCCGAACACCTCATTCCTCTCGAGACATTTCGAAAGTCTCTCGCAAACTCGAATTATCTCTTCTTTCGTAAACTCTTTCAAGTTTTCCAAAATTCTCTCCCCGAGGCTACCGTTTTCCACCCTTTGGTCCACAATTCGAATGTATTTTTTCTCCTCCCCATCTGCGCTCTCGTAGGCTTTCTTAACGAGCTTTCTCAAATCTTCCTTCAAATTTCTCGTCCCGTTTTTCATCGCTTCTTCGAGTTTCGCCTTTAGCTCGATCTCGCCCAGCTCATCCAAATTGCATCTAAGCACAGAGCTTATGAACGCAGTAATAGCGACGTCGCTCTTTATGCACTCCTGCTCGTCCATAGCCTTTATTTCCAAGCATTTCCTCGTAAACCTGATTATCACCCCCCTCGAGTTCACCCACTCTGCGCAGAGGATCAATGCGTTCTTAGCTTTGAGTTCAGTGTATATTTTTTCGAGAATTGCCTTGTATTCGTCAAAACTCCCAACTTTCTCCGGGATTACGTCGTTGCAAATCGCTGGCATATTTATCTGATTTATTCTATAAAAATAGATGCGTGAGTCTACGAAAAGCCTTTTCCCCTCGCATATCGGCGACGAAGATGCGATCGCAACCAAGAACGGAATAAGAAGCCGAAGCTTGTTGTGCAGCTCTATGGCTTCCCTTTCGTTTTTGTAAGACAAATTAAGCTGAAAGCTCTGTATGTTGAGCCAGCCGTGCTGCCTTATGTTGAAAAGCCTGTCGTAGGCTTCATAAATCTTCCTATCTCTATGATCCCACACGAAAGCGTTTTTTAAATCGAGCAATGGGTGCATCCCAAGCCCAAGGAGTTTATAGCCATCGAGATAGCTTAAAAGTTCCTCAACCCCCATTTGCATCGTTTCCTCGAATTCTCCCAGACTTTCAAATGGCTTTCTCGGCTTCAACTCTATGACATGCTTTTGCAGCTCTTTACCAACCACTGCAGCTTTAAGCTTTGCTTCGTTCGCAACTCTTCCGCGAATCTTCTTTATCAACTTGTCCGCAATCGGTTGTGGCTCAAATAACTCGTTGTTTATTGAAAACTCATGCTCTGGACCAAGCATATTAGTTCGTGAGAGCAAGAATTATCTTTTCGTATATGTCCTTGTCCTTCGCGTCTTCCATTCCGTGCATTATCGTTGGATTATCGTTGATCTCGATTACGTAAAACTCATTACCAACCTGTTTAATGTCAACCCCATAAAGACCTTTACCAACACACTTCGTTGCGGTCAACGCAACCTTTTTCAGCTTCATAGGGGCATTTTCACGGCTCACCGCCTTAACATCCCCCCACACTATTTTGTTGTTCACAACATCGCGAATCTTCCAACCACCTTTCGGGAAAAGGTATTTGCACGTGTAGATAACTTCCCCATCGAGAACACCAACTCGCCAATCGAAATTCGAAAAGATAAAGCTCTGCAAAATCACAGCTTTGCTTCTCCGCAAGAATCTCTTCGAGATCGATACGAGCTCCTCGAAGTTGTTTGCTTTTTCAACCATCAGCGAGAATCGTGAGTTTGGAGCTTTAACAACGATCGGATAACCAATCTCTTCTGCTATCGAGGCAAGTTTTTCGAAGTCCCCATAAAAGGGGATCGTTTTGGGCATTGGAACATCGTTCTTTTTAAGCCTGTGATACAACGCAATTTTATCCGAGCAGATGCGGATGCTTTCGGAATCGTCGATAACTTTCTTCCCTTTCTCCTCGGCGATCCTCGAGACAACGTAAGATGTGAAAAGCGGATCCGTGGTTGCACGGATGAAGATCGAATCGAATTCTTCGATCTTATTCACTATGTCCTTTCCCAAAACCTCGAATCTATGACCCATCGCCTCCGCAGTTGCCTGAAAAATCTTCAGGGCTTCGATTTCTTCTTTGTACTTGAAGTTGTAGGTCTCAACGAAACATCCTATCCTCATACACAACTTCCATAGCAAACTCTATGTCGATTTCGTCCTTTCGCAGGGGCATGAAGTAAAAAGGTCTGAACTTACTGTCTTTGATTTCAACAAAAATCTTTCCCAAGGGAACCCCAAAAATTTCAAATACTTTTCTCGCCACGAAATCCTCCTCCTCGCCTCCGTTCTTCGATTTTGTGAAATGCATGATGATTTCTTCAATCTTGCCATCAAGCGAAACGTGAACCACCGGGTAATGGTAGTCCATGCTCAGACTTCGAAAGTTTCGATAGTATTGTGACTCGGTTTTAACGATTTTCATCGAGTTCTTTGAGAAGGGATTCAGGGGTAGCATAACGGTTTGCTGGGGAACTGGACGAGCGACCACTTTAAACTCCGGAACTTCGACTCCAGCTTTTCTTAGCCTTTCAATAAACACCGGTGCTCGGTATATGTCGAGAGCATTCTTCACGGAGGGGTAAACCAAGCAGTTATTTTCTTCAGCGTGAAGAGAAACGTAGTAACCTTTTGTGTGAAATCTGTAATCCCCAAGTAGGTTTAAAACAGTGTCAGTGACTTTCTTTTTTAAAAAGCTGTCTGGGGGTTCTAAATCCTCCCCACCCTCAACTTCACCTACCGCGATCATATTCCAAATTCAACAAACCTCTGGAGTATATATGCTTTTCCGATCCTTTTCCAATAAAGGGCTGAGAAATCAATTTTAGGAGTTGCAACGAATAAGATCATTGAATTTTATTTTACGCCAGAAAACCATTCACCCGAAGAAGGCATCGAGACTTGTTTGCGACTTTTTAACCTTTGCTTCGTTGTAACCAAAGCGTTCGAGAATTCTCATAACTGCCGGAAGCAGTTGGTGGTCTATGTAGTAATCCTTGTCGATCTTTTTTATCTCGTAGCCATCTCTTCGCTTTATTTTCACATTCTCGCCGTCAAAACTCTCAATCATCTCAATCGGATACGCACGATCCCCCACGGTTCCTGTTCCCTTCACGACCACGTAACCAATTTTTGAGCCAACTGGATAAAAGATGCCAATCTCTTCAGCTTTTTTCACAGCTTTTACATGCGCCTGTATTGCTTCGTATTTATATGGCTTCTTCGTCAACCCTTTGTATATCACAAAGTCCTCGAGCTTCACGTTTCCTCTTCTAATCTCTTCAACCCTTTTTGCCACGTATTCTATAGCCTTTTCCGGATTTCTCTCCTTTAACAAGATCTCGATTACTTCTCTCTGCGCATTCTTAGCCAATTCACACCAATCTCCACGGCGCACTTCCAATCCGCGAACGACGATTTTTCCATCCTCAGTTATACCCGCATATCTCTTCTTCTCAACGAAGAAGATCGCTTTGAAAATTTCCGCAATCTCGATCTGCACAGGCATTTCTTTTGAAATTCTCTCGATCAACTTCTCGACTTCTGAACTCAACTCCTCTAATTTCATTTGTTTCGAAACAAATATGCTGTCTGTGTCTCCGTAAAGGACTCTAAAGCCCATTTCGCTCGCAATTTTAGCAGAAGTCTTAATAAAATGTCTTCCCCACGCGGTTGTCGCCTCTGCGCATTCTTTACAATACCACCTCGCACCTCCCCAACCCATGTAGCCGTAGAACGAGTTCGTGAGAACTTTCAGCGTCTGCTGTTTTATGTCAAGTAACCTATATCTCGGATCTTTCTCGCCGATCTCCTTCATCATCTTCTTTATCTCACGCCTCCTCTCGATTAAAGAGACCAAGATCCTCTTAAAGAAACCATCGGGGCTTCTTCTAAACCTATAACCAACTTCTGGAGCTACGTTTTCTCCTTTTGCACTCAGAGTTTCCGGACTTATGTTGAAAGCTATCATTATAGACGGATACATGCTCGCAAAGTCTAACTCGACTACGTTCTCATGCAATCCACGCTCAGGCTCGATTACAAGCGCACCTTCGTAGCTCTCCGCAACCTCTACTGCGTTTGGCGCAATCTCGTTGATTTTTCGCGCTTCGCTGAGCAAAAGCCAGTCTACTTGTTTTCCCCTTCCCATGCGTGATACGTCGTCCAGAGGCAACCTTATTAGCCTTGAAAGCTCATAGTGCATCGGTAAAAGCTCTTTAGCAATCAAATACGTGTGAATTACATCTCTTTTTGCATGCGCGAACACCTTCTCCCTATCGATTGCCCAGAACTTGCTTATATCCTTCCCCTCTATGTCTTCCATTTCGATCTTTGTTCCCAAGAACTCTGCAATGTTTTCGAGCTTCTTTATCTTAACGTCTGCAATTCGAGATGCGATGTCGTAGAGATCCACGTTCAAGCGACCAGCGATCTTTGGGCGACCACCTTTGAAGTTGAGTGCACTGCCATCCCTTCCTATGTTGAGCGCAATTCTGAGCTTTTCTGCCCTTTTCTTTATGTATGGCCAGTCAAACGCATCTTGATTGTACCCAACGATTACATCCGGATCAATTCGCCTGATCAGCTCAACGAAGTTCTGCAGAATTTCCCTTTCCTCACCGTAAAGAATCTTCTCATCCTTTTCATCATCTCCCCACTTCAAAGCTATGACTATTATCGGATCTCTTTCTGCGTCGGGCATACCAAAAGATGACAGCATTTCACAGTCAAAAGCCAGAATCTTGAGCTTCGGGAACTCCAAAGTTATTCTCTCGATTTTTTCCACTTCGTAGCTTTTTATCTTCCCTTCAACTTCCTTCCCCTCAATTCTGACACCATCCATGCACGCGAGGTCTTTGTCGATCAGGTAGCGATAGGCAAACGGAATGTCTGCTTCTCTGACCTCACCAAACTGCGAAAAAAATTCTCTGAGCTTTGGAACGTCTTGTGGATGTTTTGCGTAAACTACAAGCGCTTCAACCTCTTTCCCAAAAACCTTAACTTTTCTTCTTTCATAGGTTTCGGGGGTGATAGTTCCTTTCTTCGTTTTCACAGCTACTTTTTCCGCAATCTCTTCTTCAACTCCCAAAACGTAGAAATAAGGCTTGAAATTTTTATCGTATGCGATGAAAATGTCTCCATCCTTGCACCAAAGCCTAACCACAGCCCTATCTCCGATCGTAACGTATTCAGCATCTATTAGCAAGCCCTCAACCACGAGTATCGTAAGTTTAGAAGAATTTAAACTTAACCGCTCACAGAAATCATTATCAACACAAAAGCCTTCGCTTCTCGATGAAGACGATAATTCTCGCTGGTGGTAAAGGCACAAGGCTTTGGCCACTCAGCAGAGAGACTATGCCAAAGCAGTTCCTCAGAATTTTCGATGAATCCCTTTTTCAAAAAACGATCAAAAGGGCACTTTTGATCTCTAAGCCAGAGGAGATATTCGTTGTCACGAACAACGAATATAGATTTCGTGTTCTTGACGATCTTGAAGATCTTGGTGTTAAAATTCCAGAAGAGAACATCTTATTAGAGCCTAAATCCAAAAATACACTACCAGCCATTTGTCTTGCAATTAAAGAGGCTGGAAAAGGTGTGTATGCAATTCTCCCCTCGGATCACGTCATCGAAGTCAACGAGAACTATTTGAGAGCCTTCAAGATCGCAGAAGAGATTTGCACACAATATCTCGTGACGTTTGGGATTAAACCAAAGAAACCCCATACCGGTTACGGGTACATAAAACCCGGGAAAAAGGTAAGCGAGGCTTTCGAGGTTGAAGAGTTCAAGGAAAAGCCCGATGCGAAGACTGCAGAAGAATTCGTAAAGAGAGGTTACCCTATGGAACAGCGGTATGTTCCTCTTCGACAGCGAGCTTTTCATCGGAGAGCTTAAGCAATTTTCACCAGAGATGCTGAAAATATTCGAAAGAAGGGAAAAGGCTTACGAAGAGATCCCAGAGATCTCAATCGACTACGGAATACTGGAGAAATCGAAGAAAGTTGCAGTAGTTCCGATGAACGTTGAGTGGAGCGACGTTGGTAGCTTCGATGCAATTTACGACCTCCTATCTAAAGACAACGACGAAAATGCGATTCGTGGGGAAGTTTTAACGATGAACTCAAGGCGGAACTTGGTAATCGCAGAAAGGCTTACCGTCCTTTTAGACGTGGAAGACTTGCTTCTGATCGACACCGATGATGCGCTGCTCGTTGCGAAAAAAGGGACCGCTGAGAAAGTAAAGGAGATTTACAGAACTCTAAGGGATAGGAAGGATAAAAGAATCGAAATCCACAGAACAGCTTTTCGCCCGTGGGGTAGCTATACTTTGCTCGAGGAAAATAAGTACAAGATAAAAAGGATAACTGTAAAACCCGGGAAAAGACTTTCCCTACAAAGACACTACCATCGAAGCGAGCACTGGATCGTCGTGAGCGGGACTGCGAAGATAATCGTTGATGGAAAAGAGATCTTGTTGAGAAAAGGAGAGAGCACTTTCGTTCCCGCTGGCTCTTTGCACAGAATTGAGAATCCCGGAAAGATCCCCCTTGAAATAATAGAGGTTCAGATCGGAGAATATCTCGAAGAGGACGACGTAGAAAGAATCGAGGACGACTTTGGAAGAGTTTAAAAGAGCTCTGGAACGTGCAGTATAACGAAGTAGACAACCATAAGCACGAACCCAATTGGAACTCCAAGCCTCGCCCACTCGCTCATTGTTATCTTCATTCTCGCGGCCGCGACTATGTTTGGTATGTTTCCAGGAATCAGCATACCTCCCGAGATAAGAAGACCCATGAGAGCGCTCTTTATCTGAAACTCAGTAAGTGATGGTCCTATTTCAGCTGCTGTCAGCGTTGCGTTGTCTAAGAACGCCGAAATTATGTTCACCCAGTAGAGCGCAACTGGGGGAACGTGAGATATATACCAAACTATTATCGGAACGCAACCTGCACCGAGTAATTCAAGCGCCGTGACAAACACGTAAACCCTTACTGCGCGCATCACAACTGCTCTTATGCTCTCCGTATATTCTGGAACCTCCAATTTCTCTATTTTTGCGTTCCCGATCCTATAAGCCCCGTAAATACCCAACACTACGACGCCCGGGATTATGTAGATGCCCAAAAGGTTCAGCAGATAAAAGAAGTCTGCATAATAAGGGGGTCCAGCAAGCTTTCTAACTGCAATCGTCGACAAAGGCTCGCCCACAGGAGTTAGCGCAGCTCCCAAACCAAGAGAGAAACAAGCTATGACGATGAACTCGAGCTTTTTCTTTCTTTCCAACGGCATTGCGAGGGCAATCTCTGCAAGGATTACTGAAGAGACTATGACCGAGATCAAGCTCGAGATGAGCCCAAAGAGTGTTATAAAAACAAACGCAAATGCACGCATTCCGATTTTTTTCATTAGCTTGAGCAATGCCAAGTAAATTGGTTTGTTAAAGAAGTAGATTACGAGACCAACGATTAGAACGACTTGAAAGATGCCGAGGACTGGTATTTCTCCGATTTTCACTATCCCAATCGGCGACTCCAACGCATGTGTCACGAGCGTTGGGGTCCACATTGGGATTTCAGCATAAGTGACTAAGGCAAAATGTGTTACAGTTACCACGATTATACCCATGACGAGAAAGAATGGTTCAAGGTTCTCCTCAACCTTCTTCACTTTGAATGGCAAGATGAGTACAAGGCCAAGAAGAATGAAGAGCGAAGCTGAGACAATTGGATCCGGAGACATCTCTGAGAGTACACGCTCAA
>Ga0105162_1002078_pt1 | contig 10831 bp, 22 predicted proteins | sample JNZ201metaG_FD_81532 | JGI IMG/M metagenome (GOLD analysis project Ga0105162, IMG submission 81532) | Hot spring microbial communities from Jinze hot spring, China to study Microbial Dark Matter (Phase II) - JNZ 20120812A | ecosystem: Environmental > Aquatic > Thermal springs > Hot (42-90C) >...
TACAGTAGATAACGAGACAGAAGTAGTAAAAAGAGAAATTGCCCCTATTAATTTACCTAAACATTATGATCCTCCAATAGTAGTAAAGAATTTTATTAGATGGATTGCATATAATGATTCAGAGGAAGACCATATTTTTGAAGTATTATGCGATGGTTTCTATGTTAAGAGCATACCCTGAAGAAATAATTAAGGAAAACCCAGAAATTAGAGTTAAGTATGTTCCACAATATATTTTGCTTAATGAAAATAATCAAAGCTTCGATAGACTGATAATTCTAGGAATAGTTGCAGTTGTAGCTATTGTTTGTATTGCTGCTTTAGCTTTAAAGAAATCATAGGTATGTTATTGCTCTAACCCCAACTTTTGTTTTAAAGCTAATTTCTTGTGTAGCACCTGTAGCTAAAGAAATAACAACATAATGTGTTAAGCCAGTGACTGAACAAGGTATAGATAAATCATTATCAATTATTATAGTATTAGCGTTTCGATAAAAATAGTATGGTAAACCTTCATAATCAGTAATAGTTAGATTAAAAACTGTACCTGATAAGGAAGAAAAGCACCTTACAGTTCTTATTTCAGATCCTAAAATAGCTGGAAAAATTTCAATAACTCCTGTACTTACAGTTTCACCTGTACCTATTGTTTGCTCTACCACATACTCATCTATTTTTTCTATTACTACTGGATTTGGTCCAATCCTAGCCATACTATACCTCCAAAACTATTTCTCTTGTTCCTATACAAAAACTTACTGTTATCGTAGTAGGTAGTGGTTTTGCATATCTAAAGACGACTATTAAGTTTCCTGAAACAGGTATTCTTAAGTTGCTATCTATAATTTCTGTTACACCTTTTGGAATTAGTTCGTTTATGTAAACTTTTCTATATTCTGAATCTAAAATGTAAAAGTTCCATACATCTCCTAATGCAGTAGATAAGTATGTCCTTAAACTTAAAATATCTCTACTGTATACATTAGGTAAAAGCGTTACAATAGTGCTTCCTGTTATTAATCCTGATGCTACTTCAAAACTTCCTGAATATTCAGTTATTCTTTCGTATCTTCTCGGAACACTAGCTATTTCTCCCATTACTTCTGTTAATGGAACTTCAGGATAAATTCTTGGCATAATTAAATATTAAGCCTATAAATATTTTATTAATGCTTATAGAAGTGAAAAATGGAATTGGAGTAAAGAGAATTGATGCTACAGGATATTCTCTAAAGGGAATTTCAGTTAAAGGATTAATCCAAAGAATAGACTTAGTTTGTAATGGAAATATAATTTACACTTTCGTTAACGAAGAGAATTTACCTGAATTCTCTGATAACAATATTAATATACCATTAATAGGGATTCTTGAGATAAGGTTAAGTGCAGCAGATGGAATATACTCTGTTTTAATTTTCCTTGAACCTTATACTGAGATAAAGTCTATAGGCTATTATAAAGAGTTGTTAGTAAGAAAATGATTACACTTTCTCAACAAAATGCCTTACCCCTACTTTTATATCTACTGGAGTTACTGCTGAAACTCCTGTCGTTGTGCTAACATAAATGCCTATATTTCCTGTTATTGGTATTTCTATCATATTATCTACTAAAGCTTCATTAGCATTCTGGAAAGCATAGAATGGTTGACCTGTGATATCGTTAAGGAATAAGGTAAATGTATAACCTGTACAAAATGCTCTTACTGTCTTAATTTCACTAGCTTCTACATTAGTTGGTAAGGTAATTAAACCAGTTACAACTGTTTCTCCTGTACTTAAAGTTAAAGTAGTAACATACTCAGTAATTCTTTCATATTTTAAAGGTATGGCATCTACTCTTCCAGTCGTTATTTCTACAGGCGGAACTAATGGAAATAATCTTGGCATAATTAAATATTCTCTTATAAATTTATTTTCTTTAAGTACTCTTCTGCTATTGTTTCAGGATTAAATCTATTTGCTCTTTCCCTTAATTTTTTAGGGTCAAAATCAATCTTTCCTTTAAGAAATTCATTCAAAGCATTTTTTAGTTCATCTAAATTATTAGCTACAAAACCATACTCTGTTAGTCCTTTCCCATTTAATATTTCACTTACTCCTCCTGAGTCAATAACAAAACAAGGAGTGCCTGAAGCTAATGCCTCTACTATAAAAATACCAAAAACTTCAAAGTAAATTTCTCCTGTAATATCTTTCCCATAAGGTACTATTAATGCTTTTGCTCTACTTAATAAATCTATTTTCTTTTCTTCTGTAATTTCACCTAAGTACTCTATGTTTTTTGTTAAGTTTCTTAATACCATACTTACAAACAAAGGATCTGCACCATGCTCAGGCTTATCATCTCCTGCCATTATAAACCTTTCATTAGGGAATTCCCTTGCTATTTCTAAAAAGTTAAATGCACCTTTTTCTCTGCATATTCTCGATAAAAAGAGCAAATAATCTTCTTTTTCTTCTACTTTAAATTTATCTACATCTACAGGATTATAGCAATAATCTATCTCTGCGTTAAATCTTTTTGATAATAATTCTGCATGTGCTTTACTTCTTGCAAATATCTTTACAACACCAAGGCTTTCTTTAGGGAAAAAATCCAAATAACCATGAGAACTAAATACTGCCTTCCTATAAAATTTATTCGGAACTATATGGAAGTAATGCATATGGAAATCTATTAAGTCAAAATTTTCTAACTTATCGTTTATTAAAGCCATGAAGATTAATTCTCTATTTAAGAATGGTGTATTATACCCTGGTTTCAATACTTCTACAAGATTAAAATTACCCTTCTCACTTCCTTTAGCTGCAAATACAGTAACTTCATGCTTTTTACCTACTTCATTAGCCAACAAATAAGCAACTTTCTCTAAACCAGAATAACCTTTTGTTCCTATAGGTAAGCATGGAGTAACTACAAAAGCTATTCTAGCCATATAACAGCACCATATCCTTTATAATATTGATTTTCTATATCAAAATAATCATACAAGTTACTGAATTTTTTAATCAACTTAATAAATTCTTCCTTAGTGAATAACCAATCAGGATTTTTATTATGAGGATGATCAGGATTATCCTTAGGAAAATTCCTCTCATCTTTCTTATCTGGAACAGTAATTATTACTATACTACTAGTTACTCTCTTAATTTCTTCTATTAAATAGTCTCTTTTTTCAGGAGGAATATGCTCAAATACTTCAGTAGCAACGCATGTCTTAAACTGCTTTTTTCTAAATGGCAATCCTCTAGTAATATCCCATTTAATTACACCTTTAAGCTTTGGTTCTAAATCAACTCCTACAACATTTTCAGGTAATTTTTTACCCCAAAAATATCCATCTCCAATTCCTAAATCCACGCATGGATATTCAACATACTTTTTCAATTCACTTCTATCCTTCACTAATATTCACCGAATATATGATATGTTGTTTTTCCATCTGGATACAATAACATAGAAGTTTCATGCAATCCAACTAAATGCCCCCACACCATTATATATTTTTCACCAAATACTTTCAGTAATTTTAGACAAAAATTCAAGTCTTCACTAATCATTCTTTTCTTTTCATATTCTACTTTATACTCAAACCAAGGAAAATATCCCTTATCTTTAAGTTCATCAAAAATTTTCATATTAATAAAGCATAAACCCATTGGTACACCATCTACATACCTAACTTTTTCTGCATAATCTTCAAATGTTTCTTTAACAAAATCAAAAGGTTTATTTTCATCATGCGTATATTGGTAAATTGCTAAATTACCAATTTTAGAATAGTAAATACCTGAAATTATTGGGTAATCAAATTCTAGTAAATGATTGATGAATGTAAAGAATGGAGTGAAGGTTTTATTTATATACATATGTGGCAAAATATCTGTGTCTAAAAATAGTATGTGAGTACAGTTTCTGTTTTTTGCTGACATAACCAAATCATTCCTGGCTAAATCAATTCCATAATGTTTACTTAGTACTATTTCCATAGGGTATGGAGTAGATGCAATAATGTTTGCTATAGTTGATGCCCAACCTAATGTTACTTTACTTCTAAAAGGAATACATATACCAATTTTTATTTCCATAATACAAATTTTGCCAAGAAAATATATATAGATAAGAGTAGTCGAATTAATGTGATTTTTTGTTTATTCTTCTTCTAAATAGCCATCTACACTTGCTCCTACTCCATCTGCTACTGCTGTTATCATATCTTTGGTGCATCTTCTGTTTATTACTTCTGCAGGAACTAATGTTGAAGTTGCAGGTATAGTAACTTTTAGTATGCTTGTTATTCCTGAACCATCATATACACTTACTGTTAAAGGAGAAGCACTAGTATTTGTAAAAGTCAATTGTTTTATAATTGCAGTTCTTCCTGGAGTTATTGAGTAAACTAAAGTTAATCCTGTTCCAATATCAACTGTAGGTATGTTTTTTAGCACCATTATTCTTCACCTACCTCCACAACTGTATATCTTGGACTTGGTGATACTTCTTCTAGTTCATACTTAAATCCATAGAACATTACTCTTGTTTTATCCAATGCACCATTAGGATTATTTCTTACTATTCCTGCACTTCTATCTTCAAACTGGAAGAATTCTGTTAAGTTATCGTATGGTGTTTTCATGCTAACAAAGAATTCTCTATGCGTAGTTGTAAACTTACTAGTTGTTTTTGGTTGTTTTAGCAATAGTTCAAAGTCATCTAATACTTGAATTCTAAACTGTGCTAATGTTAACCTTGGCATTTCAAGCTTTACTGTATCCTTAACTATATCTAATGGTTCTGTATCTTTTGTATTTGCTGCCATTGGTCCGAAGTCATGAACAAAAGTTGGTAGTGGAACTACTTTCTTTACTCTATAGAATCTTTCTTGTGGTATTATCTTTATTATTTCGTCTGGTAACGCTATAGGTTCTAATTCTTTTTTAAAAGATGGCATTCTTTCACCTCGCTCTCTCTAATAAAATCTATAGAAACGAGTATTTAAATTTCTTAAAAAAGGTAAAGGGGAAAGTAAGTGTCCAGGTTCGAATCCTATTGGGGGCTTTAACTTGCTACTACTTCTCCTGCAGGTTCAACTACTTTTCCTAGCAATACTATCTTTTCAGTTCCTGTATCTTTTCCATAGAAACTAATGTTAACATACTGTGAGTCTTCATAGAGTATAGGAGTTTCAAATATCAATTCTTTCTCTTCTGTTACAGTTGCAGATTCTACTTCAACTATTTCTTTAACTTTTGCACCTTCAGGACCTAATGCAAATTTAATAGCTGAAGTTTTTGGTGATGCTGTTATAAATCTTACTCCATAAATAACCATTGCTTTTTTATCTGGCAATCTCAAAGAAACTACTGTATTCCATGCATTAGCTGAGGTAATTGTTTCAACCCATTCTTCATTTGTAAAGTTTAGATCAGTCTTTGGTAAAATATCTCTAACTAAAGCTTCTGTCCTTGCTTTAACAATTCCTTTCTTTACTGCCAAATCCTTTAGATATTCACTGATTCCAATTTCTAATCTTCTAATTTCTGAAAGTGATAAATTAGCAGTTGATGCCATATCAATCACCCATGTGCTACAACCTCACCTTTTGGTTCAGCTACTAAGCCCAATAGTGCAACATTTGAAACTCCTGTAGCAACATTGTAGAATTCAACTGTCATATATTCCTGATTTTCATAAATTACATCCTTTTCTGAAATTCCTTCCTTCTCTTTCTCACTCTCTATTTTCTGAATTTGCCATACATCTAGAACTCTTGCTGCACCTGGTCCAATCTTAAACCTAATTACTGCAGTAATTCCTGTATCTAAGCCTCCTGCTAAATCTTGAACTCCATAGAAACCAATCATTTTATTAGCAGGTAATCTTTGGCTAACTACTGCAGTATAAGTATAAGCAGGTAAACTTGCTGTTTCCCACTTTTCGTAAGTATAACCTAAGTCTGTTTTTGGTAAAATGTCTCTTATTGCAACTTCATCTCCTGATTTTACTACTCCCTTTGCTACCATTCTTCTTACTAGTTCTCTAGCTAAAGCTTCCCTTCTAGCCTGTATTTCACTCTTTGTTAAGTAAGTTGTTAAACTCATAGTATCACTAATTAGAATTTAATAAGGGAATTTTAAATAATTAATACTTATATATATACATGGAAGTAGTGTGTAAATACTGCAATTATAAATGGGATTATAAGGGAAAGTCAAGATTTTACATCTGTTGCCCAAGATGCCATTATTTAATAAGTGTAAAGAAGCTAGGGTTAATTCATTTTAAGTAACCACTTAACAGTAAATCCCCATTTGGGGACAGTTTTATATTTTACAATATATGTTTTACAGAATATAAAATAGTCCCCAAATGGAGATAACTCACCAAAATTTAGCATTAATGCTCTATATAGTTCAAAATTTAGAATTAAGGCTAGAAAAATAACTAACTATATCTAAATTCTTCTAAAATCTAGAAATATCTCTACCTGTTTTTATTTCAGTTTTTAAATTTTTAGTAAAATGCAGGTGCTGGGGCTACAGGTGGTGCAACAGCAACAGGTGCTGGTGCTTTAACAGCTGGTGCTGCTACAAATCCCTTAAATAATTCCATTAGTCCCCTTGCCAACATACCTGCTGAAACAATGTAACCTGCAGTCTTTAGATCTCCTGTCAAAAATCTATCTGAAGCAAATAGTCCTACTCCACCCAATACTACTTTGAACAATCCTGGGAAACCAAGTGTTGGCAATGCTGGATCAACATAATCTCTGACAACTTCATTAGCTATTTGACTACCTGTGAAAACTAAATATTCTCTTACTGCCATTTACTACCACCTTTAAGCTTTAATCATTGCTTCAAGTTCGCTCATAGTGTGGAAAGTTCTTCTTGCCTTGCTTGGATAATCTTCAGGTCTTAGTGCAGATGGTGCTTTGTATCCCTTAACTTCTTTCTTAATGTACCAAGCAATTATTGGTAATCCTTCTTTGAATCCTTTCTCTCCTTTGTGCTTCTTAGCAACACTACCGAAGTTAATCCTTGTCTCTATTTGTCCTTTGTGCGGAGAAATGTTTGTATATGGTAAGTTTCTAGGATATGCAGGTTTTTTACTCCAAGGAACTGGTTTCATTACTATCTGAATACCTGCTGCACTTGCTTGTGGTCTAGTTAAACCCACTCCAGTTATCAATGGTTGCAAAGTCTTTAACAACGCCATAGTTATCTAATTAATAATTAATGGTACAGTATTTAAATTTTTTTAGCAAGTAGTTTTTCTGCTTCTTTAATTATTTTTTCTAGTTCTTTTTGATATTCTATTTGCCACTTCTTAGGTTTAACAGTCCTTCCAAAATACTTTCCTTTCATTAATTCTCCTAATATTGTAGCCCTTTCTATAGGATGAAGCTTACCGAATTCTTTAAGCATAGAAGATAATTGCCCAAAATGAATTCTTTCTAGTATTTGAAATTTAGTCGGCTTTTCTACAGTTTCAGGTAATTTTCTTATATATGTGGTTTCTCTTGGTTTTTTCCTATAAACTATTTGATAAGGCATACTACAACCTTGCCATATCTCCCCACAATCTATAAACCTTTTCTCTAAACTCTTCTACTACTTCTTTCTTTATAAACATTGGAAATTCTATTTCAACCATTAGCCTCATCTTATCAAAACTTGCTCTTATTAATTCTCTTAACCTAACTCTTATTCTCTCTTCAGGAACAGTAAAGCCAACAGGCATTAATTCTTCTTTATATCTTTCCATTTTTTCTAATTCTTCTTCAAATCTTCTTTTTAATTCTGGAGGAATAGGTAACTTTGGTAATTCTTCTTTAATTAGTGCAATATCACTTTCTACTTCTGTTACTGGTTTATATCTTAAAGGAACATAAGGAATAGTAATAGGAGGTGCTAACTCTGCTATTCTTTTTTCTATCATTTTAATTCTTTCGGCTAAAAATTGAAATAATGGTTTAAGTGCTCTTCCAACTTCTTTTAATTCTTGTCTTACAATCCTTATTACATCTTCTTCAGTTAATCCAGGAGTTTCCTTTACTCTTTCTAATGTTTTTCTTGCTTCTTCATACCTTTGTTTCCATTTCTTTATTTCACTCCTTAATTTTTCAATTTCTTCAATTGGAACTATTTTTTCTAATTCTGCAATCTTTGCTTCTAATTCTTCAACTTTTCTCTTATAATATTCTAACTCTTCTATTTCTGTAGGTGTAGGAATAAGACCTACTATTTTTGTTTCTAATAAGCCTTGATTTTCATAGTAACTAAGGGAAGAATCAACTATCATCTCAAAATCTACTGCTGCAGGATCAACTCCCATTTCTCTACATCTGTTTAAAAACCACTCATACAATCTTTCTAATTCTAAGTAAGTCATTACTCTCCATGGCTTTTTCCTTTCCCAAACTCCTTTAACGAACTCTCTTTCTTCTGGTGTTAGAGGCATACTTATCACTCAAAATATGTAAAATATGGCTTAAAGTAGCCTTTCTATCCTTTGTAATTAAGTAAGTTAATAGAACATGCTCTAAATCATGCCCCCAAAGTTTTCTATGCCCAGGTCCTTTTACCAAATCTGCAAATTCATGTACTTTAGGGTAGCTTTTTCCTAATAATAATTTATCCAATGTTTCATGCTCTTTTTTTCTCACAGATAATATATACTATTAAGGGAATAAAAATCCAAAGGAAATCTGTTATTTTTACATGCATCATTTGTCCATATCTTGTTAATACTTCTGCTTTAACATGCTCACTTCCTGCAGTTTCTAATGCGTCTTCTGCAGTTTTTACTAAAACATCCCAAAGCTTTGTTAATCCTTCTCTTATCGATTTATCCTTTTCTTCAAGTATCATTTCCCAAACTGCTTCTGATACACTTTTTAAATTCCTGTAATCTTCAACGAATGTTTTAGCCCTAGCACGAGAAATTTCAATTTCTTTCAATTCTATTTCATCTATATCTGGAAGGTATTTTTCTATTCTCTCTTCAACATAACTAATTAAATGTGGTACTGTTATCTCTGTATATTTCCTTGCAACTTCTTTTGCAATTTCAATCGGTATTTTTGCCATAATTTAAATTTAAATTACTTAAAAATAAATATGGCAATTGGACCTACACCAATATATTATATTCTAAATGCACTTTACAGAGGACAAGGGATGAGTACTGCATTAACAGTAGGAGATATAGCATTAACAATTGGGTGGAGACCTGGATATACAAGAGATGTTTTAGAAGAAATGTATAAAATGGGATTGGTAATGACAATACCTGAAAAACCTGAATATTTAGAAGGTAAGGAAATAACAATACTATGGACGCTAACTGACAAGGGGAAAGAATTAGCAGAAAAGGTTTTTAGAAATGTTAAAGAATGGAGAAGGATAATTACTGAAGAATTAAAATTATGACCAAGTATAAAAGTAAATTTTCTTATAACTCCTTTTGCAATTTTCATTAAGCCACTCTATTCCTTCTTTTGAATATAATATATCCTTAAGTTCAGGATGTGTCTCTACTATTAATTTTCTTAAATTCTCAGGTTCAGTTAAATAAAATTCAATTAAATCCCAATAAGTTCTAAAAACTAAAACAATTAATGGTTTTAAAGAAGAGTTAAGATAAGGGCTAAAGTGGTTAAATAAAATATTCTCTACATAAATCTTACTTTTTATCGCTTGTATTACTAAGTTTTTATCTATTTTCTGTACTCCTAATTTAATGAATTTCTTCACTAGGCTTTTGTTCTCCAATAGCTTCAGAAGTAGTTTCTCCATGCTCTATTTTTGGTTCTTCAACCTTATAAACTGTTGGTAATTCAGTTACTGCAGGTTGAGTTACTGTAGTTTGTGGTTGTACAATAGGTTGAATTTGCTGAGTAGGTATTTCTCTTACTTCTTTAAAAGCAGGTGGTCTTTTTGTTAATGTATCTATTCCTTTTTCTGCAACTTTTAATATTCTGTTTAGAAATGTACCCCAATTAATCTGTCCTTTTTCTGTAGTTATTTGCTCTTTTGTTAAGCCTTCTTGCTCTGCGAATTTTAGCATTGTTTCCCTAAATTTAACATATCTCTCTAATTCTTCATCTAAGCTTGGTGCTACTGATAATCTGCTTTCTAAACTTTGTAATCTATTAATTAAATCGCTTTGTTGAGTTTGTAATTGTTGCTCAAATTGTTGTAATCTTGAACCAAAAAACATTGTTAATAGTTGCTGATTTTGTGACATTTGCTGTTGTTGCATTTGTAGCATTAATTTAACTATTTCACTATCTGATTTCTCACTTTTACCTACTTGCGTTAATGCTATTAGTTGTGATAAATCCATTTGTGGTCTTAATGCATCCCTTATTATTGCATATTTAAGTAAATCTCCGAATTCATCTTTTTTAGTTTCCCCTGTTATTCCTGTTAATAGCTTGTGCATTGCGTAATACTCTATTATTCTGTCCAATACTTCACCTTTGCCTTTTCCTTCAAGTATTTTTGCTATTTTCTCTATTTCTCCTTCTTTCCTTTCTGTTTCTGTCAATGCTTTTAGCTTCTCTATTAGTTCTTTAGCCCTTTCTTTTTTCTCTTCTATTCCTTCTTCGTCTATTTTTTCTTCTTCTTCCATAATCTCAACTCTCAATTAATTTTAACAAAAATTCCTTACTCTTAGCTTCAATAGCAGTACTAACTGCTACTAATTCCTTAAGCTTTGTAAACAATTCTTCATCTAGTAAAGAAACAATAAGATTAACAACTTCTTTATAGCTTTGTAATTCTTCTTTTAGTTTTAAATTCTCTTCCTTTAATTTCAAATA